>Ga0209660_1001011_pt1 | contig 15480 bp, 17 predicted proteins | sample SaaInlV_100m_DNA_2_FD_184659 | JGI IMG/M metagenome (GOLD analysis project Ga0209660, IMG submission 184659) | Marine microbial communities from expanding oxygen minimum zones in the Saanich Inlet - SI072_LV_100m_DNA (SPAdes) (version 2) | ecosystem: Environmental > Aquatic > Marine > Intertidal... | reverse complement strand
GTACAAGAATTGGGGATTTGTCAGTCTTGGTAAGCATGAATATGATGAATCTATAGAAGAAATGAAACATGCTGATCTACTGATTGAGCGAATTTTATTTCTGGAAGGGCTCCCTAACCTGCAGGAGCTAGGAAAGATTATGATTGGTGAGAGAACAGAGGAATGTGTAGCATGCGATCTTAAATTAGAATTATCCTCACGTAATAATCTAACGAGTTCCGTTACCGCGTGTGAAATTGCTAAGGATTATGTTTCAAGAGAATTGTTTGAGAAAATCTTAGAAGATACAGAAGAACATATCGACTGGTTGGAGACACAATTGGATGTAATTAGTACGGTCGGTAGTCAGAACTGGCTTCAAAGTCAAATGTAACTTTTTTCTAGTTTGGTCGCTGCTTAATGAATTTGTAACAAAAATTTTCTTGTTATTTAAGTGGGAGTGCTGGCCAGTATTTCTACTCCCTTGCCAAAGGTAGTTAGGTCGCAACGATCTAGAAGCGCGCATGGTTTGCCAGATTTTCTACAAAAATGTTTTACGGCAAAGTAAGTTTCGTGGTTTACACAATCAACTGGGCAAATTACCATATCTGCACAAGTTAAAAGATCCGGTAAGCGCTCCATATCACCTTTCTGATTACCACGATAAATCAGTAAATTCCCTCCTAGTGACTCGATTAGGCAACGATATTCTGGGTATAGTTTGCCACGTCCGCCAACACACAAAACACATTTATTTGAGATGTCAGGACAATTAATCCGAATTTTATTATATGTACAACTACTTGATGCGTCTGACGCAGGGTCGCGCGCAGTAGTATTCTTAATGAGGGGCGCCCAACTTACTTTAGGTAGTCTGGTTATTTTGCAGCGATTGAACCTAACTCTTAGTGAGTTACAAATACTTTTGAGATATAAGGCATTGCTAACAATGTTTCTCAATAAATACTTAAGTTTCATATCTGCTCTATGTCGAAAGTGTGAGAATTTAAATTCCTTAGCCTGATCCAGGGCCTGATTCACGATAGGAGCAGTAGAATCTAAAAGATATTTTTGGAGGTGATTCACGGTTTTAACTCCTTATTAGTAGCTGATTTAGCAAGATAGTTTTGAAGTTAAGACTATCTTGCTAAATCATGGTTGGATTAGAGTAGCTACTTGGCGGTAGCAATAAATTAGCCTAGCCCTAAACATTTTCTACCATCCAATTACGAATGATTATCATTATCAATAATAATCTATTATTATAGAATTGCAAGTAAATTTTATAAATTAATGATTTTAAACGTTTAATTGTATTAGGAGATTTAAGAGAATAAGCTTGCAAAGGGTTCATTTATTAGTATAATAACGAATCATTCTCATTTACCTTTAGTTTTTTGTTTGTGAGATTTATTTTAGATAATTTCTTCGTAGCCACCAGACTTCTTAGTCTGGTGGAACTTGGCAAACCAGCTCAGTCCTCATTGATTTAGTCATCTTTTTATCAAGCTTTTTTATGAAAATATTACGATGACCTATTTAAAAATTTGTTTTGTAAAAAATGCCTCATTTTTATTAATCTTGTTTGGGCTAGTTACACTAGCTCAATCTGATAAAACTTTTGCTGCCTCATTGGATGAGGTGGTTAATGCAGGAAGCTTCGAAGAAGTTATAGGCCGTTCTTCCGGCATCGAGGAAGCCCTTGATGGGGTGGCAAAGACTATCTCAAAAATAAAATATGAAACATACGATATCCCTGGTGGCTCAATGAGTACGGCACTAGGACAGTATGTAAAACAGTCTGGAATAGATGTTGATTTTGATGCTGCAGCATTAGAGGGCATTATGACAATCGGAGTGAAGGGTACATATTCTGCAAAGAGGGGGCTGGCTATTCTCTTGAGGGGAAGTGGAATGCAGGCAGTAAAGCAGGCCTCCCTAAATCCAATCGCTAGTAGTTACATCATACAGAAAGCTGCAGTAGCTGCGGCACCTGGATCTACAAAAAACGCGACGCTGCTTCCTGGAATAACTGTAGCGGGAAACATTGATTATGGTTATCAAGAGCCAAATCTGAAAAGTAATAGTTTAAATAAAGGCCAAGATATTTTAGTACTTAATACCCCGATGTCCATAACGACTATCTCAGAGAAGCAAATTGCAGATCGGGCACCACTTAGCGTAATGGATGCTGTCGCCTACGTACCTGGTATTGGCATTTCATCTGGTGAAGGAAATCGTGATGCATTGGTTTTTCGTGGTCAGAGAAATACCGGAGATTTTTACGTTGATGGGGTACGTGACGATGTTCAATATTATCGTGATTTTTACAATGTTGAAAAAATTGAAGTCATAAAAGGGCCAAATGCGTTGATTTTTGGTCGTGCTGGTTCGGGCGGTATATTTAACCGAGTCCGAAAAGAAGCAAACTGGAATCCAAAACAAGAACTTAAATTCTCGGGTGGGTCGTATGATCATAAGAGAATGAGCCTGGATACAGGTTATGTTCTAAATGACAAGGTTGCTTTTCGAATGAATGGTTTATACGAGCATTCAAGAAGTCATCGTAAAGGCCAAGAGACGCAGCGTTATGGCATATCTCCAACGGTTACTATTAAGCCTACTAACAAAACTAAGATCGTTATTCAGGCAGAGTTGTTTAAAGATGATCGGACAGCTGATCGGGGAATTCCATCAAAAAATGGCAGGCCGTGGAAAGGAGGCAATAAGAAAAGCCGAGATACTTTCTTTGGTAGTGCGGCACTGAGTCCGACAGATACTAATAAGAAAGCAATTAGTATGCATATCGACCATAAATTTAATGATAATTTTAAAGTTCGTAACCGTACGCATTACTCTAAGTTTGATAAATTTTATCAGAACATCTATGCAAATAGTGAAGTAAGCAGCAATAATCAAGTAACGCTTGGTGGTTATAACGATCAAACCGATCGAGAGAATTTCTTTAATCAATCAGATTTGTTATTTAATCTAAATACAGGTCCTATCAAACATAATATTATTACTGGTCTAGAGGTGTCGAGACAGGTTACAAAGCAGGTAAGGAAAAAAGCGGTTTTTGGTAGTTCAAAAGTTGTGAATGCATTTGACCCAACTTATAGGGGCTCACTAACATTTCAGGATTATGCGCTTGCAGATGGAAAGAGCAATCACTCTATTTCAACCAGTGCGGTTGGGGTCTATATACAAGATCATATGGAACTTCATTCAATGGTGCATATAACAGCTGGGGTTCGGTACGATAGATTTGAGCAAGATGCTCGTAATAGACATGACGATTCCATGCTTAAATCCAGAGACGATAATATATCGCCACGTTTTGGGTTGATACTTAAACCGTTAGAAACGGTGTCTGTTTATGGCAGCTATAGCATTACGCACCAACCGCGGGGAGGAGATCAACTTAAATCCTTGACTCTATCTAACGCTGCGCTGAAACCAGAAAAATTTACTAATATGGAGGCCGGAGTTAAAGTAGACGTTCTTGATAATTTATCTTTTACCACAGCTTTTTTTCAGTTAGACCGTACTAATATGATCCTTACGGGGGCGGCAGCAGGTGATGCAGTTCTGGGTAAAGGCTCAAGGACCAGGGGTGTAGAAGTTGGATTACAAGGTCAGCTTACAGATAAATGGAACATTATTGCATCGTACACATATATGAAAGGAACACTGAGTGAAAATTCAAATAGCAACGCGGGTAATACTTTAAAAGAAACACCTAAGAATACGTATGCTGTATGGAACCGGTATGATGTTACCCCATGGTTTGGTGCTGCATTTGGAGTTGTAGGACGTAGCGCAATGTTTACTAAAGAAGATAATGCAGTAACATTGCCTTCATACACACGGGTTGATGCAGCGCTGTATGGAAGAATCAATAAATATTTACGTGCCCAGGTAAACATTCAGAATTTGTTTGATACAAACTATTATGTTGCTTCTCATAATAATCATAATATTATGCCGGGGGCTCCTATCACGGCACGTGTAACACTTATAGCAACTTTTTAGATACTAATAATAAATTGCTTACTTAATCATCCTCATCCTCATCATTAACAATGTCTGGGGTGATCATATCTACAGTGTTAACAGCGGTCTTTCCGGCATAAACTACTGTTGTTCCTGCTGCATCTAAAATTGCAGCAGTAGTAGAACAAGCATTTAGTAGCAGTATCAGCACTGTAACAAGTAATATTTTCATTGTTTGAGCCTAATTATAATGAAAGTGCTAATGAAGCATGGTCTCTGGCACGTACCCAAAAATGGTTGGATCAAGCATTCCAAAAATCATAGCTATGTGCCCAAATACCAAAAATAGAGCAACGCAAATGACATGAATTTTTAATCTTTTTTCATGTTCTAATTTCTTGTTAATTAATCCTAAATCTTGAAATGCGATAAAGACTAATGGCAGTCCAGCAATAACATAACTTCCAACCGCAATAACATCAATAAATGTTCTCCATTCACCTGCTTTCGTAATTGGAATTACAGCATTTGTCATTATATAAAAGATAATGCCTATGAAATAAATCCCCACGACAATACCCGAAAACCTATTTAGCTCATATGCAAGACCAATAAACTTTCGAGTAAAAAGAAGATAAAGTTCTGTGATTGCTAAAGTCTCAGCTAAAATTATAGGAATGGCCATAAAAATCAACAAATTCCATGGCTGATTAACAGCCAATAATTCCATGTAATGTGTCATATTCATTTCAATTTCTCCGTTGAATGGAGGCTATACTTATAAAGTATTGATTTTATTAATCTTTATGGTGTATCGTGTGTACTTTCTGACTCTAGAAATTATAACAAATTTATGATTCTCCCACAGTGGTAAAATTCCTCACATGCAAACTTTTTTGCAATTATCTATTTGGACCATAGTCTGAATCTATACAGGAAAAGAACTGAGAGGACTGATGATATGTTGATAGTAATTTCTCCAGCGAAGACGCTTGATTATGACTCTCCTTTGTCATTCAAGAAATCGACTTTTGCTCATTTTCATAGTTATAGTGACAAGCTGATAGAAATACTCAAAAAGAAATCAGCTTCACAGATCAGCCGTTTAATGAAAATAAGCGACAATCTTGGAGAGCTTAACTACCGTCGATATCACTCATGGAGCCCTAAGTCTGGCTCGGGAAATTCGAGACAAGCAATTTTAGCTTTTATGGGAGATGTATATACAGGGTTAGATGCCAAGTCCCTCAGTGAAAAGAACGTGGTCTTCGCTCAAGAGCATTTGCGTATCCTATCTGGACTTTACGGAATACTCCGACCTTTAGATTCTATGCAGCCACATCGCTTGGAAATGGGTACTAGCCTTGGGACCCCTGAAGGCAAAAATTTATATCAATTCTGGGGAGAGAAGCCGACTCTCATTCTTAATGAGCAAGCAAAACAACTAAAAACCAAATACCTAGTAAATCTTGCCTCTAATGAATACTTTAAAGTGATAGATAAGAAGAGACTGGAGCCAATGATTATCACCCCAATATTTAAGGACCAAAAAAATGGGAATTATAAAATAATTAGTTTCTACGCAAAAAAGGCGCGCGGGCTAATGGCTCGGTACATAATTAAAAACCAAATAGAAAAGCCGGAAGACCTCAAAAATTTTTGCTCTGAAGGCTATGTGTATGACGAAACCTTGTCTAATACAGGTGATCTAGTTTTTACTAGAGAAGAGCGTTAAATAGAAGAAGAATTTTTTACCTATTCCCACTCAATAGTTGCCGGTGGCTTGCCAGAGATATCATAAACCACCCGATTAATTCCACGTACTTCGTTGATAATGCGATTTGAAACCTTGCCTAATAAAGCATAAGGAAGTTCTGCCCATTCTGCAGTCATAAAATCTTGAGTTCTAACTGCTCTTAGCGCTATAACATATTCATATGTACGCCCATCTCCCATCACTCCTACCGATTTTACAGGTAGAAACACAGCGAAAGCCTGTGACGTTTTTTCATACCACCCTGCGGAACGTAGTTCTTCGATAAATATTGCATCAGCCCGGCGTAATAGCTCTGTGTATTCAGACTTTACTTCACCAAGGATTCGTACTCCTAAACCTGGCCCTGGAAAAGGATGCCGGAAAACAATGTCATCTGCTAATCCTAGTGCTAATCCAAGTTCACGTACTTCATCTTTAAACAGCTCACGCAATGGTTCAAGTAATTTTAAATGTAGAGTATCGGGAAGACCGCCTACATTGTGGTGAGATTTGATAGTGTTAGCCGTTTTATTTTTATTGCCTGCAGATTCGATTACATCGGGATAAATGGTTCCCTGCGCCAGCCATTTTGCGTTATTTATTTTTGCTGATTCCTGCTGAAATACTTCAACAAATTCACGTCCGATGATACGGCGTTTTTTCTCTGGATCAGTGACACCACTGAGGTGTTTAAGAAACGTTTTACTCGCGTCTACATGTATAACTTTTAAACCAATATTCTTGGAGAAGGTATTCATCACTTGTTCAGCTTCATTCAGCCGTAACAAGCCATTATCTACAAACACACAGGTGAGTTGTTTGCCGATAGCACGATGTATCAGAGCTGCTGCAACGGATGAATCCACACCGCCTGATAATCCCAAAATTACTTCTTCTTTTCCTACTTTAGAACGGATTTTATCGATTGCCTCCGAAACATAATCAGGCATGTTCCAATCATAACCAAGGTCACAGATGTCATGGACAAAACGTTCGATGATTCTTTTCCCCTGAGGGGTATGTGTAACTTCTGGGTGAAACTGTAAACCGTAGAATCTTTTTGTCTCATTAGCCATAGCGGCGATTGGAGCAGCATCATTGCTGGCCATAATCTTAAAGCCGACAGGCAGTGTAGTGACTTTGTCACCATGGCTCATCCACACGTCTAGAAATTCGTGACTGTTGTCATTTATATTATCTTGAGTATGGTTCAGTAGATCTGTTTGTTCCCTTATCTGAATTCTTGCGTGACCAAATTCCCGTATATTTGATGTTTCAACTACCCCGCCAAGCTGTGCTGCCATAGCTTGCATTCCGTAGCAGATACCTAATATTGGAATGCCTAGTTCAAATACTACTTGTGGAGCTCGAGGAGTTTCGCTACTGGTGGTAGAAGCCGGACCACCTGATAGAATAATTCCGTTAGGGGAGAATTCATTAATGAATTGAGTCGTTACATCAAAGGGATGAATCTCACAATAGACGTTAGTCTCTCGCACCCGTCTAGCAATTAACTGGGAGTACTGAGAGCCAAAATCTAGGATCAGGATTTTTTCTTTCATGTAGGGGTTAAACCCCTATTCAACATGGTAATTAGGAGCTTCCTTGGTGATCTGCACGTCATGGACGTGAGACTCACGAATACCGGCTGAGGTAATTTCAACGAATTCAGCTTTTTCATGCACCTCATTAATAGTTTCGCAACCCAAATAACCCATCCCTGAACGTAGGCCACCCATAAGTTGATGAATTACTGCTATGACACTACCTTTATAAGGAACACGACCTTCTACACCTTCAGGAACCAGTTTGTCAGCATTTTTTTCGGTATCCTGAAAATAGCGATCACTAGAACCCTGTTGCATAGCAGAAAGTGATCCCATGCCACGGTAAGTTTTGTAGGATCGTCCCTGGAATAACTCAATATCACCTGGAGATTCTTCGGTGCCCGCTAACAAACCGCCTAACATCACTGTGTTGGCACCTGCTGCAATTGCCTTAGCAACGTCACCTGAATAGCGAATCCCGCCATCTGCAATTGTTGGTATGCCGGTCCCATTTAGTGCGGTAGAAACGTTTTCTATTGCTGTAATTTGTGGCACACCAACGCCAGCAACAATACGTGTTGTACAAATAGAGCCGGGACCAATCCCAACCTTCACACCATCTGCACCATGATCAGCTAATGCCTTAGCGGCAGCTGCAGTAGCAATATTGCCTCCTATAACCTGGACATGTGGAAATTTTTTCTTAATCCACAGTATCTGGTTGAGCACTCCTTGAGTATGGCCATGTGCAGTGTCTACCACAATCACATCTACCCCTGCCTCAGCTAATTTCTCAGCCCTTTTGTCGTCACCTTCACCTACACCGACAGCTGCTCCAACACGTAGCCGTCCTTGTTCATCTTTGCATGCATCAGGATGTTCAGATGTCTTGGTAATATCCTTAACAGTAATTAGCCCGCGCAACTCAAAAGCATTATTCACTACCAATACTCTTTCTAACCGATGCTCATGCAATAACGCCATCGCTTCTTCTCTGGTGGTGCCTTCCTTGACTGTTATCAGACGGCTCTTTGGAACCATGATGTTTTTTATTGGCTGATCCAAATTAGTTTCAAAGCGCAAGTCCCGATTTGTGACAATACCCACTACTGTAGACCCTTCAACTACTGGCAAACCCGATATCTTATGTTGACGAGTAAGGCTGAGAACTTCCCGCACGGTCATTTGAGGAGGAATTGTTATGGGATCTTTTACTATTCCGCTTTCAAATCGCTTAACTTTAGCCACATGAGATGCTTGCAATTCAGCAGGCATATTTTTATGGATAATGCCAATGCCACCTTCTTGAGCAAGGGCAATAGCAAGTCTTGCTTCTGTAACTGTATCCATCGCAGCAGAAACTAAAGGTATATTAAGAGAGATAGTACGGGTGAGTTGGCTTGAGAGGTTTACGTTACGTGGCAACACTACGGAATGAGCAGGTAGCAGTAAAACATCATCAAATGTTAATGCTTTCTGAGCCAGTCGCATGATAATGATCCTTTGCAAAGAACCATTATAGCTAATCCTTGTGGCTAAGGGCAAATTTGCCTGATGAATATAGTGAGAATTGCTGTTTTATTGTTTGTTAATGTTTTTGTTGCTTGCGGTAGCTTTTTTCACACGTTTTCTACGCTTTTCTTTTGGGTCAACAGTTATGGGCCTGTAGATTTCAATACGGTCATGGTTACGTAAAATTAATTCAGGTTTAACTAATTTACCAAAAATTCCTAAGTTCTTATCGTTTGGTTGAATTTCTGAAAATTTATTACAGATTCCGGAGAGTTGTATAGCTTGTGCAGCCGTAGTTCCATTAGGTACTTTTAAACATTCTAAAATCTGTTTATCAGGAAGAGCATAGGCCACTTCAATTTCTATCAACTCGCTCACTCTCCGTAAACATCCTCTGCGCGTTTAATGAATGCTTCTACAAAGTTATTAGCGATCATATAAAAAACTGGTCCTACCAAGTGCTCTAGCAGTTTACTTGAGAATATATAATTCAATTGAAACTCTATCTTACAGGAGTCCTCTTCCAGAGGAATGAACCTCCAGTGTCCATCTAAGGTCTTAAATGGACCATCAAGTAATGTCATTTCAATTAATTCAGGAGCCTGACTAGTATTTTTAGTGGTAAAACTATGTTTAACATGAAGATAATCAATCTTAACAGTTGCATGCGTAACATTATCATCCTGTACGGCAACGGAAGACCCGCCGCACCAGGGAAGAAATTTAGGATAGTCCTCAACCGCATCTACTAATGCAAACATTTGGCTTGCTGAGTGATTTACTAGAACTGATTTTTCTATTTTAGCCATAGATGAAACTATTATTTCAATAAGAGATGGAAACGAAATGCTGTTAAAATACACTAAACCCACGCGAAATTCACTCGTTTTGTTCTTCACATGAGTATTATTCAGAATAAAAAAGCTTTTCACGATTATTTTATCGAGGAAACATATGAATCTGGCGTAGTCTTTGAGGGCTGGGAGGTTAAATCGATTCGGGCTGGACGAGTTCAGCTAAAAGAAGCCTATGTAATTGTTCGTAAAAGTGAATTATACCTTATAGGCTGTAATATCAGCCCCCTGACGACTGCATCTACTCATATAAATCCTGACCCAATACGTACACGCAAACTCTTATTACATGCTCAAGAGATTGTACGACTTATCGGAAAGGTAGATCGATCTGGATATACCTTGGTTCCATTAAACATGCATTATAAATCTGGTAAAATCAAACTTGAAATTGGTCTGGCCAAAGGGAAGAAACAGCACGATAAACGCGAATCAGAAAAGCAGAAGGAATGGGTGCGTGATCGGCAACGTCTGCTTCGGATGAAATAATCTCTAAAACATAAATGCAAAAACCTGTTGCTATTTGGTTATTAATTTGCTGTGGTTTCGTATTCGCCATGGTTGTTGTTGGTGGCGTTACACGGCTTACTGACTCCGGTCTTTCTATGGTTGAATGGAAGCCCATTGTTGGAACTATTCCTCCTATTACTGAGAGTGACTGGGATGAGGTTTTTAAGAAATATCATGAAACGCCTCAGTATAAAAAAATTAATCAGGGAATGAGTACAGATGAATTTAAAGGTATCTTTTGGTGGGAATATGCTCACCGGATATTAGGGCGGGTTATTGGATTGGTATTCTTTATCCCATTTCTATTTTTTCTTGTGCAGAAGAGAATTGATCGGCCACTAGGCTTAAAATTAGCAGGGATCTTTGTATTGGGCGGATTACAAGGTTTAATGGGCTGGTATATGGTGAAAAGTGGGTTAGTAGATAATCCCCATGTTAGTCAATATCGTTTGACGGCTCATTTGAGTTTGGCATTTATTATTTATGCGGCTATGCTTCATGTCGCCTTGGGTCTTTTTGCCTCAGATCATCGGTTAGATAGAAGTAAACGACTTCAAAATTTGCAACGCTTCATTCGGGTTCTTATTGGTATAATTTTTCTTATGGTTGTATCTGGAGGTTTTGTTGCTGGCATCCGTGCAGGTCTTGCCTATAACACTTTCCCTTTAATGAATGGGAATTTCATACCACCGGAAATATTCATGCTGGAGCCCTGGTATCGTAATTTTTTTGAAAACATGGCAACGGTGCAATTTGATCATCGTATGATCGCTTGGGTATTGGCGATACTCGTTCCAGTATTTTGGTATAAATCTAGACAGCTTACGCTTCCGAGCTCAGCGCGTTTAGCTTGTAATTTACTTTTAATAATGTTGATTACACAGATATGCTTGGGAATAGCCACTCTACTAATGGTCGTACCTTTACCATTAGCCGCGTCTCATCAGGCTGGAGCGATGTTGTTATTTACAGCTGCTATTTGGGTTAATTACAAGTTGCGTTAAATACATAATCTGTCATAAATAAAATTCATGTGGGTATAACATAGAAGTCATGCCTAATTTAGTAGAACAAGTAATTCGTCCAGAAATACTCAGGCTTTCTCCTTATCATGTGCCATCATCATCCGGCATGATAAAACTAGATGCTATGGAGAATCCTTATTCTCTGCCTGAGGCTCTGCAAGAAGAAATTGCGCAACTGGTTACAACTATTTCAGCCAATCGTTATCCTGACTCAAACTCTGTTTCACTAAAGTCTTCTTTACGTGAAACGATGGAAATCCCTATGGGGATGGATATTATGTTGGGTAACGGTTCTGATGAGATAATACAAATTATAGCTTCAGCCTTAGCTAGACCAGGTGCAGTGTTAATGAGTGTTGAACCAGCATTTGTAATGTTTCGTATGATAGCCACCTACACCAATATGGAATATATAGGTGTTCCACTTAAAGCTGATTTCTCATTAGACTTAGATCTAATGCTAGATGCTATTACTAAGCATCAGCCAGCAGTAATCTTTATTGCTTATCCTAATAACCCGACAGGTAATTCATTTGATGTGGAAGCTGTTTCACGTATTATTGAATCTGCTCCAGGGGTGGTTGTAGTTGATGAGGCTTACCATGCTTTCGCTGATTCAAGTTTTATAGATAAGCTCTCAGAATATCCTAATTTGTTATTAATGCGTACACTCTCTAAGCTTGGACTTGCAGGGTTAAGGCTAGGGTTTCTTACAGGCAGGCCTGAATGGTTGCTACAGTTGGAAAAGGTTCGGTTGCCGTATAATGTAGGTGTTCTGACTCAGGAAGTAACACGAAAAATATTACAGTATCCTGATGTTTTACAGCAGCAGGTTGATGCAATTAAGGCTGAACGAATAGTGATGAGTAAGTATTTAAACGTATTGGATGGAGTTGAAGCCTTTCCATCGGATGCAAATTTTATATTGTTTCGTGTGAGTGAGGCGAGCCAAATATTTTCAGCGCTGAAGCAGCGCAATATATTAATTAAGAATCTTGATGGCGCGCACCCTTTACTAAAAAACTGTTTGCGCGTAACAATAGGGACACCTGATGAAAATAAACAGTTCTTACAGGCGTTACAAGAATGTATTATGAAGACAGGTAATTAATTTTTTCAATTTTTAGGTATTAAAAATCTCATGCGCCAGTCACAAGTTACTCGTAATACGTTGGAAACTAAGATCAGTGTTGAACTTAATCTTGATGGAACAGGCAAGGCTGAGTTGGATACTTGCATACCATTCTTGGATCATATGTTAGATCAAATAGCACGACATGGAATGGTAGATCTAAAGATTATTGCTAAGGGGGACTTACATATTGACGCACACCATACGGTGGAGGATATAGGTATTACCTTGGGCCAGGCATTTGCTAAGGCGGTAGGAGATAAGAAAGGACTGCGTCGTTATGGTCACGCATATGTGCCTTTAGATGAGGCTATGTCACGGGTAGTAATAGACTTATCTGGTCGCCCGGGCATGGAATTTAATATCAAATTTGTTCGTGCTCGCATAGGAGAATTTGATGTAGATTTGATTAACGAATTTTTTCAAGGTTTTGTTAATCATGCGCTGATAACTTTGCATGTTGATAATTTGTCTGGTGACAATGCTCATCATCAGGCAGAGACCGCATTTAAAGCATTTGGTCGGGCATTGCGTGTTGCGTTAGAACTTGATCCTCGTTCAATTAATGTGATTCCATCTACCAAAGGTTCACTGTAAACTTTCTAAGTTACTACTCTTAGTATGACTGATATTGCAATTATTGATTATGGTATGGGTAACTTACACTCTGTGTCTAAGGCTTTTGAGTATGTGGCGCCTAGTGCCTCAATAATTGTTACAAGTGATCCGGATGAAGTTCGAAAAGCTACGCGTGTAGTATTTCCTGGGCAAGGTGCAATGCCAAACTGTATGAAGGAGATGGATGCACGAGGTTTACGAGATGCTGTGGTGGAATCGGCCTTAAATAAGCCATTTCTGGGGATCTGTATTGGTTTGCAGATGTTGTTTGAGAAGAGCGAAGAGGGTGACGTAAAAGGTCTAGGAATCTTGCCTGGTCAAATTAGACGGTTCCCTAATACGTCTATGATTGATGCCGAAGGGCAGAAACTGAAAGTTCCACATATGGGATGGAATCAGGTGTGCCAGTCAAATAATCATCCGATGTGGAAGGGTATTGCAAATGACGAGCGATTTTATTTTGTACATAGTTATTTTGTAGATGCCTCTGATCAGAAAACAGTGTCAGCACAAAGTAGTTACTCTTTTCCATTCGCTTGTGCAGTGGCAAAGAATAATATTTTTGCTGTTCAGTTTCACCCTGAGAAAAGTGATGCAGCGGGTCTGACATTGCTGAAGAATTTTGTACAATGGGAACCAATTTTTAACTCCTAGGAAATACATTCAGATTTTCTTGGCCAGATTCTAATTTAAATTTCAAATCATTAATTATTATTTAAAATGTTGATCATACCTGCTATAGATTTAAAAGACGGACACTGTGTAAGGCTTCAGCGGGGCGAGATGGAAAGTGCCACAGTGTTTTCGCAGAACCCTGGTGCCATGGCTAAATACTGGTTGGACCAGGGGGGGCGGCGCCTACATTTAGTCGATCTTAATGGTGCGTTTGCAGGTAAACCAGTAAATGCACCCGCAATTCGTGACATTGTTAATGCTATTGATGCAAAAATTCCGATTCAGCTAGGTGGTGGTATTCGTGATCTTGAAACTATAGGGCGCTATTTAGAAGAGGGAATTTCTTATATTATTATTGGGACTGCAGCTGTGAAAGTACCTGGTTTTTTGCGTCAGGCTTGTGATGCGTTCCCCGGTCGGATTATGGTGGGACTGGATGCTAAAGACGGAAAAATTGCGGTCGATGGCTGGTCTAAAATAACTGATCACAATGTGATTGATTTGGCGAAAAAATTTGAGGGCTATGGTGTTGAGGCTATTATCTACACTGATATTAGCCGAGATGGAATGTTAAACGGCATTAATACTAAAGCAACAGTAGAGCTTGCCAGAGAGCTTACTATTCCAATTATTGCCAGTGGAGGAGTTACTGATCTTAAAGATGTCAGCACATTATGTGAAGTAGAAGCTGAGGGTGTCATGGGCGTCATCACAGGACGTGCAATTTATGAGGGCACATTAGATTTTAAAAAAGCACAGATATTAGCTGATGAACTTGGTATTAAGACATAAAGATTAGTTGTATTATTTTCCCTAATTAAATTTTCTGATTAGGGAAAAGTCAGTTACAAAACTCACAGAATAGTTTTATTTTTTAAAATTTTTTTATCTGTAAAAGGTTTATAGCCCCATGGGTCTCGCCAAACGAATTATCCCCTGTTTAGATGTGACTAATGGAAGAGTAGTCAAAGGTGTGAACTTTGTCGCACTTCAGGATGCAGGTGACCCGGTGGAAATATCCCGTCGATATAATGAGGAGGGAGCTGATGAGCTTACTTTTCTGGATATCACAGCTAGTTCAGACAATCGCAATTTAATTTTGCATATAATTGAAGAAGTTGCAGCTCAAGTATTTATTCCGTTGACCGTTGGAGGAGGTGTTCGTCACGTTGATGATGTGCGTAGATTGTTAAATGCAGGTGCAGACAAGGTAAGTATCAACACCTCAGCAATAATGAACCCTCAACTGGTAGCTGATGCTGCGGATAAATATGGGGCGCAATGTATTGTGGTGGCTATAGATGCCAAACAAGTAGGTGGCACAAGTACAGAACCAATGAAGTGGGAAGTATTTACCCATGGCGGACGAAAATCTACCGGTTTAGATGTAATTGAATGGGCAAAAAGAATGCAGTTACTTGGCGCAGGTGAAATACTACTTACCAGCATGGACAGAGATGGGACCCGGGAAGGCTTTAATCTTCCATTAACTCGCGCTGTGTCGGATGCTTTAGACATACCGGTGATTGCCAGTGGCGGAGTAGGAGACCTGAACCATTTAGCTGAAGGTGTTCTTCAGGGGCATGCCGATGCAGTATTGGCAGCAAGTATTTTTCACTACGGTGAATATACTGTGCGCCAAGCTAAGGAGTATATGAGGAAGCAGGGTATAGAAGTTAGGTTGTAGTGGTAGAATAAAATCATTAGAAACTAAGACTGAACTATAAAGTTATGCCAGAAAATTGGTTGAATAAAATAAAATGGTCCGAAGATGGGTTGGTTCCGGTCGTAACCCAGGAGGTTTCTAGCAACGTTGTGTTGATGGTTGCCTGGATGGATCGTGAAGCGTTAAAACTCACTGTAGAAACAGGCAAAG
>Ga0209660_1001009_pt1 | contig 15520 bp, 11 predicted proteins | sample SaaInlV_100m_DNA_2_FD_184659 | JGI IMG/M metagenome (GOLD analysis project Ga0209660, IMG submission 184659) | Marine microbial communities from expanding oxygen minimum zones in the Saanich Inlet - SI072_LV_100m_DNA (SPAdes) (version 2) | ecosystem: Environmental > Aquatic > Marine > Intertidal... | reverse complement strand
GCGTGCGGCGTAAGAGGCCGCGAAGTTACTGCTTATGATCAGTGACATTTTATCTTCCTTGATTTAGTTGTTATGGCGACCTCCTTGTCGCCACAGGCCCCATTTTATTAAGGATTGGGGAACCTTGTATATACAAAAAAATTTACAGTTATTTTGATTTTTTACCGGGATTCAGGATTCACGCTTAAAATCTACCGCAATGAAGCGGATGATTGCGTTCCTGGCATCTTCATGCGCAACTGGATTTTCTTTAATCCCAGAATGATCGCATTCTGAGTTTTCAGAGAATCGCTACTTGCAGTCAATGGACGCAAAGATACCCGATTCCACTATCCGGAAACGGGTTAGGTAATTTTAATCTGAAATATCACGTCTATCCTCCTTGATTGACTTGGTTGTATCTGACGGCGTCCTTGCCGATTTTTCTATCTTCGAAAACCAATATCGTCGCCCATTCGATAAATGTCAAGTCCTTGCGTCCTTTTTTTTATTTTCTTACACAACTTTAATTTTTACCTCCTAAAGCGTTTGATAGAGCGGAAACGAGACCATATTTTATCAACTTGCGGAATAGTGTTTCTTATGATTCTTTTCATATTTTCTCATTAACCACATCAATATTTAAGCATGGAATCTCAATATTTGGATGATATCATCTCGGCCATGAAATCTTATCAGTCCGGTGATGTTGAAGAGGCAGCCGCACTTGCAAAACAGATTTCCCTGCTGGAACCTGAAAATGATATTGTCACTCTTTTGCTTGGGAATTGTGCCGTTGTAAGTGGTGATTTTGAAACGAGTATTATTCATTATCGAAAAACTCTTGAAATTAATCCTCACTTGAGGGATGCACAATTGGGTCTGGCGAGGATTTACCTAAAGCTCAATCGTGCCAAAGAGGCTTTTGAATGTTTTCAAGCCCTTTTGATTGGTGACAACATGGATGTTGAATGCCTATTGGGGTCCGCAGAGGCATTGGTTGGCATGGGTGCTGAAGAGGAGGCAAAATCTACAATTAATCTGATCCTTAAAATAGATCCTTCGAAATCCTTTGCCCACTTATTACTGGCTCGAATTGCCCGTGGTCGTGCCAATGTAGAACAATCTATTGGGCACTTATTGGATGCCATTGCTGTTGATCCTCATTCAATAAATGCATACAACGAAATGGGAATCGATTTGATACGAGCTGGTGATCCTCTTGCAGCCTGTAAGGCATTTCAAACAATCCTCGATCAGGAAAAGCGATCCAGTGACTATGTTTTTTCAAATTGGCTATTGGCTTCGCAATATCTCGACGAACTAAGTGCAAAAGAAATCTTTGCTAGGCACCAACATTGGGAAACAGTTCATGGCTGTGAAAATCCGAGAGATCGATTTGATTTTCATAATGATGTGACTACTGACCGTCTTTTGCGAGTGGGTTTTGTGTCATCTGATTTGTATTCGCATTCCATTTTTTTCTTTCTTCAGGGGCTTCTTTCGGGTCATGAGAGATCAGGATTTGAATTTATCTTTTTTTCTGATTTAAATGAAAAAGCAGAAGATGATCGTTCTGCAATTCTACGAGCTCTTTCGGATGACTGGATCCGCATCAAGCGAAAGGGGGATAAGTTTGTTTCTCAGATTATCGAGGATGCCCGTATTGATATTTTAATCGATCTTGCCGGTCATACCGGAGGCAATCGTCTTTCAATGTTTTCTTCTCGAACTGCCCCCGTTCAAGCTACATGGTTAGGCTATGCTGGGACAACCGGTTTGACTAATATAGATTATAGGATTGTTGATGAAGTTTCAGACCCCACACCAGATGCGGATAAACTGGCAACAGAGACCCTGATTCGTTTACCGGGGTCTTTTCTGTGCTACCAACCTTTGGCTGATTGGCTCGAGTTGCCTTTTAAGCAGGAGTTGTCTCCGGACAAGATTGTCTTTGGCACGTTTAATGAGGCCCCAAAATTTAGCCCCTCGGCTGTTCGTTTATGGTGCGAAATTCTTCGACGGATACCGGAGGCGGAACTGGTTTTTAAATGTCGTCCTTTTGGAGAAGACAAGACGAGGGAATTCATGATGGACCACTTTAGGGAGCACGGGGTGGATGAATCACGTGTACGCATGATCGGCTTTATCCCTTCAAGCTCCAGTCATCTGGGCACTTATAACGAAATGGATATTGCACTGGATCCATTTCCCTACAATGGCACCACAACATCTTGTGAAGCTTTGTGGATGGGTGTTCCATTTATCACCCGCGAAGGTGACCGACATTGTGCCCGAGTCGGTATGTCTTTATTAAAGTCCGTCGGGTTGGATGAATGGATTGCCAAATCTGACGAGGAATACGTTGAAAAGGCTGTTTTCTTTGCTCAAAACCGGGATAGACTTCTTGGAATTAAGCTAAACCTGCGCCAGCAGATGAAAGATTCTGCACTTTGTGACTCCAATGCTTTTAGCAGGCACTTCTGCCATGCCTTGCGGGAAATGTGGGTAACGTGGTGTAGAGAGAAGCATCAACGTGTTTAAACGTTTACTGGCAGCTTTTTTAAGACAAGATACTGATTCAATTTCTGCTAAATTACAATTTTTAGGGGATTTTCGGGAAGGCTTAGGACGCCATTAGGCTCGTGACTGCATCAGCCAACGGTTTTAAATTGACCGTCTTGGTCTGAACCTTGGTTTTTGAAGAAGCCAAGTTGGTCACTAAATTAACATATTCTTCCGTGCTTCCAGCAATCAAATTGCTTAATCCCTGTTCTTCCAGCAAACCAGCGGTGGATCTTTCCCTCATGGTGGTACCCTTAACGGTCACCACGGGTAATCCCTCCTTCAGTGCTCTGGCGGCGGGGAAAAGGGTGTTGCAGGGAAATGCTTCCAGATAGATATTGGAAAACGCCAAGCATGCGTCCAGATGATATACGGTGCCCAGAATGTCGTTCATGATCAGCAGCCTGTTGAGCGAGACACCGGCTTGGTCTGCTGAATGTTCCATTGTTGCAACGAAGCTTTCCCTTTCCTCATCAAGGATAGTCACGTCAAGGAAAGGGGTTAGCAGTAGTTTTGCCTCCGGGATTTGCTTAAGAAGAGACATCCAGACTTCACGTGTCTGTGGGCTTATACAATCTGGATTGGCAGCGGAGATTAAAACCAAATCTTCCTCGGCAAGCATAAGCTCATCCTTGGTGATGGGGTTTTCTTCCTCTATTTTGGGCTGTTCGAGGCAAAGAGTACTGGATAGACCTTCAATTGGAATGGCATTCTCCGTCAAAAGTTCCTCGTTATTTGAGTTGTTCTCACTAACGAATAGGCTGGAGAGATGAGGAAATCCAGTTGTCAATATCGTTGATTGCATCACGATCTGTTTTGGCGCCAGATTTTGCAGGGCCAAAAGGAAGGCCGGGTTTCCTGAGTGATGAATGGAGTCTGTGAATATGAGAATCTCGCAACGGAGGTCGAATAGCAATTGCGAAGCTTCCTTGATTCCTTTTGGTAACAGGATGGTCCTTCCAGCCAGATCCTCTGCTTTTTTCTGGATGGACGAAGCAATCGCAGAGTCACAAATAAACACCGCTTCCAATCCTTCATTCGTAAGGGCTTCCAAAAGTGCAAGCGCATAAATGGTGCAGTCACCCTGTCCTACGTGGCTGCACAAAATGCCGATCCTTCCTTTGGCGGCATCCGGCTCATTTTCAAGCCTCATTTTATAATGGTTCAAGATGAACGTAAAGACTGAAGCTCTATTTGCCATCAAATCCTTCAGTGGGTCACTGGGACTGTTTAGGCAGGGGGCTATATTGTTTGAGCGGATTGCCAATTCTGCCAGTTGGGTCGTCAGTTCAGAGCTCGGGTCAGCCTCAATTCGCTTGGCCAGGTATTGAAATGCGGTTTTTAGGCAATTACTTTTCCTTTCCAGATCTTCCTGATCAAAAGATTGTGCAGAGCCCATAAGATTCTCCAGGACGGTTGCGATCAATTCATCTGGAATGTATTCAAGATCGCCTATGAACGGGATCAGGTGGGGAGGTAGGTAGAGAGTTCCCAGAAGAAAGTCTCTGGTCATCGTTTGCGGATCTGTTTCTTCCACTTGACGAGTAAAGATTTCCGAAAGCATTTCGGTATCCTTTTCCTGCAATTCACAGGCATCCCGCATGGATTCCGAAGTCATGGATTGAAATCCGGCAAGGTTGATGAACTCGGTGATTGCCTCCTTTGGGGCAAGGTGCATGACTTTTTGCACAAAGGATTGGCGACTTTCACTCAGGCGGTCGTAGTTTAACGGTGGTTCGAATGCGGCCATTTTGTAATGTTTTTAATTGGGCTGGGTTAAAGGCTTTGCCTATTGGGAACTCGAGAATTTCTTGAGTAGTCGCAGGATTTCTTGTGTCTCTGAAATAATTTCTTTTCTTAATTCATCGGCAAGAGTTTTTGCATTTAATAAGTGCGGCATGTTCTTGAGGCTCAGGGTTCCCAATAGCATGGATATATTTTCATCTTTATAAATGGAGAGCATTGAATTCCATTGCAGGGTTTCATCACCTTTATGTAGCGTGATTTCAATCTCATCCTTCATGGATGCAAGGCTTTCTTGGATGTGAAGCATGATTTTTTTCACTTCACCATCCTCTTTCCCTAACCTTAGATTGGATAGAGTTGGTCGTTTTTGTATTACAACGGGGAGCATAAGGCCAAGAGCTTCAGGGGGTACAACCTTCGCCTGTGTTAATTTGGCCCCACGGTCTGTAATGTTCCATACTTCTTGATTTTCTGGTAGCTTCACTATCAGTTCGTTCAGTTGCTCCAGTTCGGAAAGGAGCCATGTTTTGACTTGCTTTTGATAGTTGCCCGGGACACTCGCGTGCTGACCTGCCGGATTGTGTTGTTTCCCTCGGGATATTTTTTGGTCCACATCTGTCGCATGTCCGGCACCTGTTTCATCCGTGGCGCAATCCATCCCGAATAGAAGGATTGGGGAACCCCCAAGCGCTGCTGCCATATTAACTGCAGTGATGCCACAGTTGCCTATACATCGAACAAGTGTCTTCGGCACATTGTTTTGGGAAAGCCAGTCTTCCGTTAGGTTATTACCAGATAGGAAGACGCTATCTTTGCTACGTTCTTGCCAGTCGTTTGGGCTTTTGGATGCAAGGAAAACCAAGCCGGGATCCGAACCCTTGGGGATACACTTCGATGCTGGTTTTTCAGCGTCTATACTGAATGTTGCATCTGGAGTAATTCCTTTTGCGTGAAGGCTTTTAAGCGCCGAGTCAGCGGCAAATACAATCATCCCCTCCCGTTCTTTCGCCAAAATCTCTAAAGATACGTCCAGTGATGGGCCGGATCCAATCACCGCAATAGGCATCCCGCCAAGGAGACCTTCCCAGTCATCCCGTGCCCTGTTTGTAATGTACTTCGATAGGTTTTGAAGAATGTTCTTTTGGACGGTGAAGCCTTCTTCTGCCCTTGTTTGGCGAGTTCTCAATGTAGCTTCACAAAGTATCTGGATACGGCTGGTGATAAAATTATATTCCGGGGTATTCCTTTGGAGGATCGAATTTCTACAAAAAATATCAGGTAGAACCAACAGGTTGATGAGAAGCAGGGTATTCAGGATATTGTCCACATCTGTGGGCTCTAGTGTCTCAATAACTGCAGGATGCACATTGGGAGGTATGGGTTCGACTTCTTTTGAACCCTGCTCGTCAACAAACCACAGGACACATGGGTAACGGCTTACGCATTCCAGTCCAGTCGAAGTGGAGACACGACCTGTCAGGATACACGTAGTCGCCCCTTCACGTTCCTCCTTCAACAACCATTCCTGAGTTTCGGCTGATGGATCCACTGAAGTCATTGATTCCTTGAGAGGATTTCTTCAGCTTCCCTAAAGTCTTCCATTGTGTCTATATCCATTGAGTACTGCTTATCAATGAGATGGGGTAGCGCATTCTCGCCGATTCTACATCCTGTTCGGAGGACAGCTTTCTTCTCTATAGCGTAGAGGCCGGTTGTTTCCTGCAGGAATGATGCGTCTTGTGATCGCTTTAGCCCATTTGGCTGCGTCGGGTTGTAGTTTATCGCCCTGCCTTCAAACCAGATCCATCCGGTTTCCTCTGTTACAAGAAAGATCGAGTCATGATTTGGCATTTCCCTGGCTAATTTTTCAATCGCTTCCCTTATGATTGTTTGTTTCAGGGTCACTGCTGTCACATACACTTGAGCATATATATCGTAATTAGGATTGGTCACAGCAAATTGGTGAATCATGTGGTTCCCATTTGCTTCATCACTAGCGAACCATTCTTCTCGTTGATGGAATCGGAATCGACTGTAACCTGCCTGCTCCAGCTTTGTGAATACAGTCTCATCTTCGCTGTCTATGAAAATATCATAATTTTCAGGCAACCCGACTAACTCATCCAACAGCCAGTGACAAAGGGGTTTACCTTGAAGATTCCGGAAGTTCTTGTTGGGGACTCGTTGGCTTGATCGACCCTTGATTGGAACTTGTACAGCAATTTTCACTTGGCGTTGTTTCTAGGCTCAAAATATCTCCTTTGTCCATTCCAATATAGAATTATTGTTTTTATTTTGTTTATTTCCCAATCCTTTCTCTTTGGCTTCATTGCTAGCTTCAGTCTCTGGTTCGACCTGGCCGGATGAATAAAAAATTATAAAATATTTAAAGCTTGGCTGGGTATCGCCGACTTGTTGGTTGTTGGAACAAGGAGGTTTCAACCGGGAGCCCGAAACCCGTTAAAGCCGGGGACATAAGGCAGCAAGGATGCTGCCGGCAACAGTCAAGGAAGACATCATGCCAATCGTAGTAAACACCAATTCGGTGGCCACCATAGCGTCATTTAACGCAGGTGCTGCCATGAAGAAACTTCAACAAAGCGTTAATCGCCTTTCAAGTGGCAAACGCATTGTAAGCCCGGCCGATGATGCCGGCGGACTATCAGTCCATTACAAACTTCAGTCCGTTCTCAAGAGGACAGAAGCAACCCGCAACAACCTCCACAATGGAGTCTCTTTCCTGCAGGTTCAGGATGGAGCAAACCAAGTAGCCGGTCGTATACTTGATCGAATGGCTGAGCTAAGGACGTTCTGGCAGGATATTTCCAAGAACGATTACGACCGACAGAACTACAACTACGAGTTCAAGGAACTCCAAGAGCAACTTGCACTCATCGAGAAGGAGAAGTTCAACGGCGTTGATCTGTATTCTCGTGATCCGTATGACAACAATCCAATAAAGATTATCACCACTGAGGATGGTAAGACCGGGGTTGTCGACATCACGCGTACAGGACTTTTTGACCATATCGACGTCAGCGATACTTATCGTGAGCGTATGACCAATCCCACCTTTGGTGGGGCCTATGGTGGAACTGCTGAACCAAAGCTTGTCAAGAACTTCGAGTCCAATGCCTCCTATAATAAGGGCGACATCATTCGAGGACGTTTTGAAGACGGCCAAATACGTCATGCCGTCGCTCTTGAACATATCGGTGAAGCCGTGGCTCAACAGGACCTTTTGCGTCTTGGTAACAAACAGGAGCAACATACATTGACGGTAGATGCCACCAGTGCAAAGGGGGACAATTATGTCGTTACCCTCGGTATTGGTGGAACGGACCACGTCATCACAACAGAGGCGGTAACAGATAGTGATTCCGAAGGCGTGGCCAAGGCGCTTGCCCAGGAGATCAATGCCAAGGGTCTTTCTGTTGCTGCAACAGTAGTCGGCACCGTGATTACCCTGAAATCAAATATCACAGGAACCAACGGTGATTTTACTGTTACTCCAACTGATCCAGCTGCAGGCGCTAATCTAACGACTACAGAAACCCAGAGTGGAGGAGATGTCGCCACTGATGTCACCACTGTAACATTCAATCTGGCAGATTCCACTGGAACCGCTATCGGAGCCGCTCTTCCGATTACCTATGATAACGATGGAACTACAGAGACCATAACGTCAATGGTTACTGCCATCAACGCAGATGCTGCCCTTAGTGCCGTTGTTACCGCAAAAGCCAATGGAGATGGCTCCTTCATCCTGACTGCCAAGGAACCAGGTGCGGCATTTACCGCAACCTTGACCACAGATGCTGCCGCTTTGCCTGATGCTTACACAAAGGTATCCACTGTTATTGCAGCAGAATCAGAAAACTGGTCGGCCGCTGGACGTGCCTTCGAAGATCAGCATGAGAGTCTCATGCTTCTATGGAATGGAGATCCTGTTTCTCGGGTTTTTCATGGCAATCTAACCGTCTCCAATCCGACACCCGATCTACGAGTTATCGCTGACCAGCAGGGTATTCCGCAAACGGTTGTGCTCGATCAGAATGTGACTGGATATCAGGCGAACCAGGTTGTTACTATTAACCTTAATAACGGTGCCCACGGTACTGTTCAGGCCAATGAGTCCGGAACCATTACCAAGGGATCGATCATTCAGGTGGTCAACAATGGTGATGGATCCTTCACTGCCGGTGAGCAGACGGTATCAGGAGTCCTTGGAGGTATATCCACCGCTGGCGACACCTATGAACCTGGGGAAGTTGTATTCAATGAGTCAGATCGCAACTACTATCTGGCAGTGGGGCAGGGGGGAGACTATACCCAGTCCACCCAAACAGCTGCCTATATAGGTCAAAATTCGGGTGAATTCGTCAAGATTGGCGATAGTATGCCTGCAATCCGCGATTACGAGGCATTCAGTCAGGACAGTGTATATGCTCGTAATGACATGGTCTACTATCAGGATAAGGTCTATGTTGCCGTTTCCGAGAGTGTCTCAGGAACAGCTGTCAATGGGCAGGGGGAGTATATTACCCCTGAGAATGATGCCAATGATGCCTTCTGGCTTGAGATCAGTAATTACAGTGGTCAGGGTTCCGGAATTCTGGACATGACCAAGGATCTCGGCGACTTTCAGGTCTCCCAGTTTGTGGACTACATTCAGGTTATGGCCAACTCGCGTGCCATTGGTGGCGGTGAAATGTCTCGCTTGAATTACAGTGATGACATTCTTATCCAGAACCAGATAAACCTGGAGGCTGCAGATGGTCGTATCATTGATGCTGATATAGCACTTGAGTCCACTCGTATGGCTCGAAATCAGGTTCTAACACAGGCCAGCGTCTCAATGGTCGCTCAGGCAAACTCTCTTGCCTCGCTGGTACTCTCATTACTACAAAATTAATCTTAACTTTCCGACTGGTAGCCGGTCCCAAATGGGGCCGGCCAGCCGGTGGGGAATTATAAAAGATCGCGGAAAAAACTATATACAAAAATTACAAAAACCAGATGATGCTATCCGTTGAAATAACCAAGTAGTCACTGGATCGAATATTTATATATACAAAATTAATCTCCCAAATGACCCATACCATCTACAGAGGACGTCAACGTCTAGTGCCAGATCCGGCGTTATCTGTTCTGATGCAGGATAGGGGAGAAAGGAATAACGGACTTAAAATCCTTCACCAACACTTTCGCGAGGTGAGAAACCAAGATTCCTCACTAAAAATTTCTAAAACAAGAGAACAGGATTCCCCAACTGATTTTGGGGAAATCCTCGATGATCAAAAAAAGCGTCTGGATAGGGGTCTTCCCGAAAATTCTCCGGATAAAAGAAACAAGCCAGAAGCAGATATTTTACCTCATCCGATACCGTCTACTATCACGATCCCTATCGGATTAACAGTGCGTATGCCTGCATTTGTTCAGAAAAACACCATCCTTTCAGAGGAGTGGTCGGTAGCCGATTATATATTTGAAACAAAACCCATATCAAGGGTCTGTCCGACCCAGGAAGTCAAAAAGTAGAAGGAAGTATTTTACCGTATTGGAATTTTCAAATCTAACCCATGATAATTGAGTTCACTACGTTGATGTTTTTATTCGTCAGGTCTTGAACCAAGTTCCATCAGGAAATCCTCATACTATTTTACAGCAATTTATCACACAACTAAAAATCAAACTGTTTAATTAGAAGGGAATCATATCAAGCAAACTACAATTAAATCATTATAGACCTACTGTGAATCGGATCAATCCCGCTTTGGCGCAACTCAGTTTGTGTTTCATACACACTCTCATCGGTTGTCACTAAAAAAGACCGGTCCAATAAGATTCAATCTGAAGTCAAATACATCACAATTTTCGATACAAAAACGTATATACAAATGAATGTATGCAGGGACAACTGCCTTGCTGGATACATCCACCTAGCGCTTGGGTTATCAACTCAAGTTCATGGATGGTTGGTTCAGGCTAAAGGTGAAGTGCGCACCTTCCACCCGGATGGTATGCATGAAGGTTACCCAGGAAGGATACGTCAATGAAAACAAAGCAAATTTACATACTACTATTTCTTCAAGCAGCGGTTTGTTGTGCAGTTTTATATACTGCGGCAAATCGCAGTGTAACCCAACCCGGATATCAAGGAGGATAACCATGTCACTAACCATCGACACAGGGATCACGGCACGGACGCCCAATCCCCATTTAACAAGGAATCTGCCTGCCGCCAGAAAAGAAGATGGGGGTTCGAAAGCCTCTGTTCCTGCGCTGGATGTCAATCTAACTGACATTATGGCTCAAGGAACCCAGGACGCTGCAGTTTCTACATACAATGTATCAAGTCTGAAGGCTTTGAAGCAAAACTTCTACAAGGCTTCAATCGGCTAAAGGAATCTCGAAGGTTCCATTGGCTTACAATCAAGTTTTATCCACCCGTTCAACCAGTAATTCAATACAACCCACTAGAAAAGGAAACCGCATACTATTGTAAATTAGAGAAAAATAGGACTGTAGCTGTAGCCAGCCAAGACGTACGCAACCCGATAGTCAGTAATACTGGTTCACCACATCGGTATTAGGAGCACCCCTGCTCGGGGTGTATGGTTGCTCGTTTATATCTGGGGGAATCTCTTAAGTAACGAGCCCCCAAGGCCTTCATTTTTCCAGCCTAATTTTAATTTAATAGCCTCACAAATCCACGTTTGTTTTCAAACGATCCATTACGAGACCCTCATGATAAAGTTGTCTATACATAAATACATGAAGAGTGGATGTTTATCTCTTCATCCCCCATTTGTAATCGGATTGAGCATGAGCGTTTCCAATAAGGATGCTCTTCGTTCGGTGAGTTTACTCCGTTCCAGATCCTTCGAATTACCCAGACTACACAGGTGCCCTAATGCATAAATGTATTAACAAAAATAAGTATCCTAAAAGACCATGATCGGTATTATCTCCATATCAAGCGAAGACCCTCTTCATTCCGGGGGTGAGAACTCTCCCATTCATCTCCTTCCAGACAATCTTCAAGATTCTGGTTCCTGGAAGTTCATAGCTAAACCCTCCGCGACAGAGTCTCCTAAATTACTTGTGGAATCCCATAATCAAGTCAGGGATCGGGTTGCCATTATTTGTCAGCATCTTCGCGAGGGATTGGCCTTCCTCAAGGCCCAGGAAAAGGGTCTGCATGAGGCAATATCGGCCATTGATTCTATTGGTCAACTTATTTCCCGGCGAGATCAGGGGCATTACCCGCGTGTTCAGGAATCCCAACTACAGGAAGAGTTTGAAATCCTTCGTATCCAGTTGGATGGAATACGGTGCCGACAGCACTTTAACAAGTCTCTCTACGGTAATGGTGCCACCCCTTCCCTGCGGGTTCATACGTCCCTCTGGGACATCCCCCGACATGAAGAGGTGTCCGTGGCCAACATGGAGGCACTGTCTCTTCGCCTTATCTATTGGGGGAAGGTTTCCGGAGATGGATCACCGACGCCGATCCATCGGGAGACGGTTCATGAGGCCCTTCGTCACCTCATGGAGATCACTCTCCATAGCCAGTCCCAGCAGGAAAGACTGCTCAGCGTTCTGGAAAGCCTCATGTCTCAAACATCTCTTTCAACCACCTCAATTCAACCCTCTTTCCCCAAGGAGGAATCGGTCCTCGATGGCCCTTTGAATCTCCAATCCAACCATCCGGGGGCGAAGGAACCCAATATCCTGATACGTCTGCGGGAGAACCTCTATGCCTGGGTCCAGCAGATTCTACCGGGAGGTAATAGCACTAAATGTATAGACGAAAACTTTCACCACAACCAGGACGCCATCACCTGAACAAAGATGGCACACAATGCGGCAAGGATGTCGCTTAACACCACAAAATACAAGGAAGTATCATGTCAATAGTAATCAATACCAACACGTCAGCAACCGTTTCCGCATTCAACCTTGCGAAAAACAATACGGCCCTGCAAAAGAGTCTTGCCCGCTTATCCAGCGGTTCCAAGATCGTAAATCCGTCTGACGATGCAGGAGGCCTAGCGGTTTCCTATAAACTCACTGCCCAGGTCAATCGCTTGGATGCAGTCCGCCAGAACGTAGCCAACGGAGTTTCTTTCCTGCAAGTTCAGGATGGCGCCCTTACTGTAGTCGGTAACATTCTTGACCGGATGTCCGAGCTCAAGACCATGTCCCTTGACCTGACCAAAAACGCCAGTGATCGTGCCAACTATGACACGGAGTTCACTGAACTTCAGCAGCAACTTAACAACGTAATGGCTGAGAAGTTCAACGGGATCAGCCTGTTCGACGAAAACGATTCACCTGTACCTATCTTCACAACTGAGGATGGAGTGACCGGCAAGGTTGATATCACACGCCATGGAACCTTTGAGAACCTTAATTCTCGTCATTTAAGGGAACTTGATGTCGCTGGTAGTCTTACTATGACCACATCTGGTGATAAGCTTACCGCAGCAACAACCTCCGCTGAGCTTACCGGCTACAGGGCGGGTGAGACTGTTACCTTCACCTTCCACGGTTCAGGTGGTAATAATGCCCGCGCTCAAGCTACCGCTGATGCCAATGGTGTTATTGCCAATTCAACCCAGCTAACCATTCTTGATGGTGGCAGTGGTTATTCCGCGAATCCAGCAGTTGTTTATGCCAATAATCGTGCGGAGGATAACTCTGCCCAGATCAAGGACTGGACTGCCAACACCGCCTATAATGATGGTGATGTAGTACGTCTGGATGGAGAATCCTATGTCATTCTTGACGCCAATGTTACCGTTGCGGCGAACACAGACAAGACTGCGTTCAAGACACTTGCTGGAACATCCGAACTCCAGAATGCCACAGAACCATTGGCCAAGGTCCTCCAGTTTGGTGATGGTGCCGGAGGCACAGGAGACGTCAATGCAGTCGGTGATGTTGTCTACAATGACAAGGATGGCAACTACTACATGGCTGCTGGTGCCGGTGCTGATTATGCCACCGCTACAACGGCCCTCAACCTAGCAGACGAGGTAGACACCAATCCCGGTGAATATGTCAAGATTGGTAGCGAGCTTCCTAGCGCAGCTGACCATGATGCATGGGATGCCGGCAAAGCCTACAACCAGGGAGATATCGTGAGTTTCCGCGATTCCGCTGGTAAGATGCGTCTATATGTCACGACATCTGCCACTACCACTACTGGTCTGACTGATCCTGAGATAGACGCCGGTGGTATTTGGACCGAGTTGTCCCAGTACAAGTCCGAGGGTGCAGACCTTCTCGACGACAACAGTAAATTGTCTGACTACAGTGTCAGCGATATTGTCGGGTTCATCCAGACTCTGGCCACAGCTCGTGCTCAGAATGGTGCTGAAGCCAAGCACTTGCAATATGCAGACGAGATGCTTGTCCAGAACCGTACCAACATTGAGGCAGCCAACAGTCGCATCAAGGATGTAGATGTTGCAATCGAGTCCACAAACTATGCCCGCAACAACATCCTGGTCCAATCGAGTGCCGCGATGCTCGCACAGGCCAACACAATGTCAAGTATCGCCCTGTCCCTCCTCGGCCAGTAAGCGGAACAATTGAAGAACCGATAAATCCAGATACGGAACATGGAAAATGGGACCCAAATCCGGGGAAGCAGGCGGCAGGAGCCGTCTCTTCCCCGGGGGCGGGCGCCTAAGGGAAACAAATAGATACAAATTACAAAGAGACTCCCAAGGATTTAAGGATAATAGAATTTCAGTAAATACATTTTAATCAGGACAACAAATAAACCAATCCACATGGAACTGAACGCACAACTGCCCGAGCAACCTCTTGCCACAACAATTGGCAACGATCAGGGCAACGGCCACTCTCCTCCGGCAATGGGGCCTCCTTCTCTGGAGACAGGGGATAATCCCGGGGCCGATCGCCAGGAATCTTTTGGGATTGAGCCTGTGAGCTGGGAGTTCTCCGGTATGCACCCAAAGGATGACCTGGTTGCCGCAAGGAAAGGTATTGACTATGGGACGAGCCTTCGGGGTCACGTTGGACTGCCGATTGTGCCGAAGAGCATGACCCTGCCCCATTTGTTTCGGCGAAGGAATCCAGTCGAGGAGTGCCTTTCCCATGCGTCTTGTGTCACTCAGGCCCCCCAAGAATGGGTGGATTCTTCTCCTGTTATAGAAGTCCTGACCAGTCCGCACGCACTATTTCAGCAGATCAATGATTCTGCGGATTTGAAGCAAGACAATCTGGCGGCAGAGATACCGCGCTGGGCGCGTAGACGGGAAAGACCTTCGCATCCTGCCATCTTCCAGAGAACCCTTGACCATAACCATTTCAAGCAATGCACGGCACGCAAGCCAATCACCTCAATCTAAAACCAGAAAGAGATACCAAATATTAAGAAAAAAAACCTGATGCATTCTCCTGGCAGTAAATGAATCTTTGGCCTCGGCCACTGACCATTCCAAGCTTCATCTCGGGTACACGCGCCTGCTGTTTATACATTTTATAGATAATAATAACCAACAATTAAAACAACACCAACCCAGCATAATTTTTTCTAGAGCTGCACCATTTCGGCGATCGATAATACACTACAATAAACATAACAAAACCACAGGAAACAAGAAAACCCTGCTCACAAGCGGAATTCATTGGGCCAATCTCGCCAAAGTGCCAACTGCACTATATCCGGGAGCCCCTCTGATACCAAAGAAATGAGAAGGCAAACAAACATATCCACCGTGAAAACATTGGTTTGCAACAGCGATCGGTCTGTCAGTGACGATTTGCTCCGCTGTAAACATACATGTCATTTATTGATTCAGTATAAACAAATTTAACCTCAGCGTTGAAATGCCCAATATAACTATTCAGACCAGCAGTCTTCATCACCAGATGGCCCGATCCATCGGTGTTGAGCAGGCACGTTTTGGTAGGAGCCTGCAACGACTGGGTTCCGGGGATCGCCATGCCTCCGACAGTGACCTGCGTGACGCTTTTGTTTCTGCGATCAATGTGGCGGGCATGGAGGTCAGTACCACTGCTTCGGGTACTGATGGTATTCTCCTTGAAGCCCAGACGGTTGGAACCTCTTTCACTACTGCTGGTCTGGGTATAACTTCCGATTCTGCCGGCGAGGTTCTCCTTAACTCCGGGGTCTCCATCCAGCAGGAGGAGATCCTGCAATTGGCGCCGGATGATACCGGTCAGCATG
>Ga0209660_1001001_pt1 | contig 15547 bp, 16 predicted proteins | sample SaaInlV_100m_DNA_2_FD_184659 | JGI IMG/M metagenome (GOLD analysis project Ga0209660, IMG submission 184659) | Marine microbial communities from expanding oxygen minimum zones in the Saanich Inlet - SI072_LV_100m_DNA (SPAdes) (version 2) | ecosystem: Environmental > Aquatic > Marine > Intertidal... | reverse complement strand
CTTGTAAAAAGCTATCGCATCAATACTTATTTAATGAGATTTTGATGTTCTACTGGATCTATATTTCCCCCGCTTAAAATTATGAGTGTATTTTCCATAGGGGTTACAAAACGACCAGAAAGTATTAATGCCAAACCAACGGCACCGCCAGGCTCTATAATTATATTCCATTGATTATAGGCAAACTGAATTGCATCTATTACTTCATCATCACTCACTGTAAAAATATTTTTGAGGTTATTTTGATTGATAGAAAACGTTAATTCTCCAGGTATTGGAGCCATTAATGCATCGCATAAGCTGGATTGATTAATGTCAATCTTAATTCGCTTACCAGCTTGCAAAGATTGCTGTGTATCATTTAAGAATTCTGGTTCAACGCCAAAAATATTGACGTGATTTAAACACTCAGATAAAGCAATGCTACATCCAGCTATTAAACCCCCACCACCAATTGGGCATATAAAATTATCAATAGTCTCTTCAATTAAAGAGAGTTGCTGAATAGCTTCCAAAGCCACAGTTCCTTGTCCCGTTATGACATCAAAGTTGTCATAAGGGGGAATGATAAAAGCATTCTTCTTTTTAGCATAATCCTCTGCAATTGACTCCCTGCTTTCATTGTAACGATCATAAAATATAATCTCAGCTCCTAAATCTTGAGTTCTTTTAATTTTTATTTTAGGTGCATCATTGGGTATAACAATTGTAGCTTTTAGACCAAGCTGAGATGCTGCAAGTGCCACACCTTGAGCATGATTACCTGAAGAGCAAGCAACCACATTTGTGTAAGCATGAGTTTTTAACATTTGATGCATGCAATAATAAGCTCCTCTTAACTTAAAAGAACCTGAATATTGTTCGTTTTCAGCTTTTAAATAAATATTCCCGTTAACTAAATCATTTAGTTTTTTTGAGGACAAAATAGGAGTTTCTCTAGCAATACCCTTTAGAATATTGCTCGCGTTGTAGATGTTTTCAATTTTAATCATTGGATTAGAATTTAGTGTTTACTTTATTTAAAACTAATTTAGAATTTAGTGTCAATCAATTAATAGGTGGAAGCAAATGGAAAATTACATAGTGACTATTTATGCCAAGGAAGATTATGCTGATGAAGTTGGTGAGTATTATAAAGGCCTGCAATCAAAATATGAATCAGCACCTGGTTTCATTAGTAGAAAAATCTTTAGAGCAAAAAATGGTGCTATGGCCGCAGCAGTAAAGGCCACCTATTCTGAAGAAGAACTTGCAGCTGGCGGGGAAGAAGATCATGATCATGGTCAACATTTCGTTATGATTGAAGAGTGGGAATCCATTCAAGATCGAATTAACTTTGGAAGAACTTTGAGCAAAGAACATCATATGAAAGTTATACCCTATCTACTTCCTAATCACTCGCATGAGTTTTATGAAGATGTCTAAGAAATAATATTATCAATCTTCTTGGCACAGATAAAATCGTTTTCAGATAAACCACCAATTGAATGTGTTGAATAAGTCACTTTACAAGATCCATAGTGTACTTCCATTTCTGGATGATGATCTTCTGTATCAGCAACCCAAGCTACTGCATTAACAAAAGAAATAGTCTTGGTATAGTTTGAAAATTTAAATTCTCTAACAATCTCTTTGGCATCATGGGATATAACCCAACTTGAATCTATGGCTTCTCCAATCTGCTTAGCAGCAGTCATATCCAATGGCTGAACACCTCCTTCGCATGGAGTGCAATGTTTCTTTTCTAGATCATCAGCTGACATTTCATTCTCCTTCACTTAAAAAGCATTAAAATATTATCTATTCCTATGATTAAAATTGCTAGTGTCAAACCCCAAATAAAACATGCACAAATAGAACTGATGATAAAAGTTTTAGAAGGCATCTTTGCCAAACCAGCAATAAAAGGTATGAAAGGTCTAATAGCTGGTGTGAGTCTGCCAATTATGATTCCTCCCCATCCATAGCGATCAAAAAATACCTCTCCTTTTTTTATTTGATCCTTCCTATTTTGTAAGAATTTCTTTTGTTTTAATTTAGGACCAAAAAAGGATCCTAAATAAAAACTTAAAAAATCACCTAAAAAAGAACCCACTCCTGCAGCTAAACAAATTGTAAGTAATTCCACGTCAGCCTCGTTAAGCGTTATTGCCAAAAGTAACAATAATATGCTTGGCCAAAAAGTTCCTAAAATTATAAAAGACTCAGAAAAAGCTACTACAAACATGGCAAAAGCAGAAAATTCTGGATTAGCCAGCACCCAAAACTCTATTTGTTCATAGGACATTCTCATAGGATAATAGACACTCTTTTTTTTAAAAGTTATTAATACGATTCTACAACAACAGCGCCATAATTCTCACTTGCAAGAACTCTTAACATATTTTGGAATTCAACTGGATAGAATGTCGCATTATTAGGAAAAGCCATCCCATGTATTCTTATAAAAGGTATTCCATTATCATCAATTTTATTAAATTTTAATGCCACTCTTCGTATTGCCTCTACAGGATCATCGTATAAGTTATTCGCTAAATCATCGCCCATTATCCAAATGGCAATTCTTTTTTTATTATCAGTGTATCGAGTAATCGCTTCGGTAACTCCTCTTGTTGGATCTGAATCACAAATCGCATTCCAGTTATTTAACCTTCTTAAGATTTCATTTCTATTGGTTGGTGTATCAGCTATCCAGCCAGCCTTAAAAGAAGGGTATAAGTAGCTGGCATTACAATTAATAACTTGTATTCCCTTCAGTTTTTCCTTTGGGTAAGCAGCTAATATATCAGCCATGCTACTTTTTAATTTACCCCAAACATTATTTTGCATACTTCCAGAATTGTCTATAACAAAGATAACGTATTCACTATCAACTGGGATTCCTACAGCTCTACCCTCTGTATCTGATTGATTTATCTGGAGTTTTTTCATAATCTCAGTTAATGATTGCTTAATCATGAATAAGGCATTTTTCTCACCCGATTGGATTTGTGCAAATGCTTTTGTCGTATCATATTGACCCTCTATATCGGATAAATCTCCAGATAATTTATTCTTTTTTTCTTTATTGATAGCAAGTTGAGTGGTTGATGATGACAACCTTTGATTCAACACTGTTGAATCGCCTCTTATGATTTCTAATTCTTGTTCTAATTTAGAAACCAATGCCTTTAGGTCTTTTTGGCTTTTTTGTATGGTAATAGGTTCGTAAATTTTTGTAATTACAAGCAATAGAATAACAGCTCCAAAGCCACAGCAGACGACATCCAAGAAGGATAGATTGAATGTTTCCATGTCCCTTTTTTTCCTCATGACGATGGCCAATCTTTGGAGGGTGCAACAAAACATCCTTTCTTCAACCCAGCTAAGTTAATAAAACTTGCTGCTGCTGTTGGATCTCCATCCAATGGAAATAAAAAGACATTCATGGGAATTGATGGTGATACTTCGAGTGCTCTATTAAAATACTTCTGCCGATCTCTAGGATAAACTTTTACCGGGGAATTAGGTATTCTTGAACCCAATGTAGGTAAACCATCTGTGAATAAAAATATATTGTCTGGTTTTTTACTGAAAGCATTTATGGCTTCAAAAGCATTGTATAGACTGTTGCCACCCCGAGGGGCTGTTGCAGCTAACTTATCAATGGCTGAAACAATATTTTTACTATCAGCCTTTATCCATTTTCCATCACTCTCTTCTAAAACGGATTGAGCCGATTCATTAAATGTATAAATTTGAAATTCACCCTTCAATCGTGTCGCCATCCATTCAACTCCTTTGATCACCTGACTCCATTTTGGAGCTCTTATCTTCTCTTCATCAGGATAAACTGAAAAAAGTAAAGCATTGGCATAAGAGTTAGCAAGCATACTGGTGGATGCATCAATCAAGAACAAAACTCGCTGACCAGAGACTTTGCATCCAGAAATATACTGTCGTTGTCCTTCACCGCCTCGATCAAATGGTGAATCTCCACTGAGTAGTGATTTCTTTTCTGCCTCTGATGACAACCTTTCATTGGCTTTTTCTAGAATCTTAATATCGGATTTTAGCTTTTCAACACTGTCTTGAGAAGCAAGTGATATGTTTGCAAATAGAGATATTTCTGCAGATAGCTCCTCAATAATCTTGAGTAACTCATCTATACTGCCTTGGATAATAGAATTATCTTCATCTATTTTATTAATTTCATTTTTCATATTGACCATACGCTTCTGGCCATCGGTAATTTCTTCTTCTAAGAATTCAGTCTGGCTTTGCAAGACTACAGATGCTTTATTACTCCTAGATTTAACTTGGGAGTTAATAATCATAAAAAAAAGAATAATGGCTCCAAAACCACATGCCATTACATCAAGAAAAGACAAATTGAAAACATTAAATTGCCTTCTTGCCATAAAAGTTTTTAATTATTCACCCTTAAGATGGGTAATCAGATTTTGATCTGCATAGGTCTCTGTTTCAAATATTTGTCGTTCCTGGAGCAGCTGTAACTGATGCACCATAAACATAATTACTATGCTAATGAGTAATGCAATAAAAGTTGAATTAAAGGCTATGCCTAGATTTTGAGTAACGCCACTAATGTCTCCATCAACTGCTTGATGTGCAAGGGATAAAGCAGCACCTATGCCTCTAACAGTTCCGATAAAGCCAATAGAAGGTATGGCCCATGCTATGTAACGAATCATTGATAATTCAGACTCAAGTCGATCCGCTTCACTTTCAATCATTGTGTGTGTGGACGTTGAAACATCCTGTATATTCTTGGTAGTAGCAAATCGCTTCAAACCATTGCTTAAGACTCTAGGTAATAAGAGTTCTTGTTGGGATTCATCTAAATTCTCAAATTGCCTCAAATACATATCAGTATTTTCAGGCTTTATAGTCTGCCCTCTTTGTAAAGGAATCAGATCATTCTTTAAAAGCTTTCTTTCATTAAGTGCTGTTTGAGCTTTCAGAGTCATAATTGCCAATGCCCATAGCATTAATATAAAACAAGCCTCTTGCTCAAAATCTCGAATGATCACAAAGAAAGAACGCTCAGGTACATAATTACTATCCTGGGCAATCATGGCTTGTTGCTCTTTTATGATCTCAACAGCTTCAGGTCTAACTAAAGACACATAAAAAGCATGCACTATAATTATAGAAAGGATTAAGGCAAAGCCTTGATACAAAAACTCTTTCGATAAATTGTTGTTATTCATAATAATTTTTTAGGTATCGGAATAAAATATCATTCCTTGACCCGCATTGACTTTATTTTCCTCAGCGGTCTCCTCTTCGAGCTTCTCTTTTTCATACACCTCTTTCAATCGGTCTAATTCTTCTTGCATTACTCTATCCTGATTATCTAAATTATTATTTTCATCATCAGCAATAACTAATGAGGATAATGAAATAAATACAAATAAAAAAATAGCGTTGCTTTTAAAAATATATTTTATTTTAGCTGTCTCCACTACTCTATCTTATCACTATAGCGGGCAATTCTAAATCCAACATCCAATCTTGATGTAACAGCATGATCTCGAAATGAGTATCTCAGAGCACTGATACTGGAATGTCTCCAACTCGAACCCTTAATCATTCTGCTGCTGCCTTCTAACGGTCCCAAAGGATCAGATTCTACATTTTTAAGATCTCGAGGATAAACTGAATAATAATCATTAACCCACTCTGCAACATTGCCTCCTAAATCAAAAACTCCCAATGAATTTGCTTTAAACTTTCCAGTTGGTGAGGTTACGGGATAGCCATCCCAATATTTTCCTAAGGTATTAGACATAAACACTTCAGCCGATTCATCAGCATAGTTACCAGAATCTTCCATAACTGGCATGCTATCTCCCCATGGGTATTTTTGCTCCCCACCACCTCCATTAAACCTAGATAGCCACTCCCATTCTGCTTCAGTCAGAAGTCGGTATCCGTTGCTTACTGGTTGCGTTAACTCATATTTACCCTTATTGACTTTATATGCTGGTTCCAAAGACTCTTGAGTACTCAACCAATTGCAATATGCAACTGCTTGTTGCCAACTAACCATAACCGTAGGGTGCATATTATTGGATAACTCTCTAAAAACTTCTGCACCGGAAGTATGCTTGGGTTCAAACTCTCTAAATTCTTTATTTGATGTCTCTGTTATACCAACATAAAAAGGACGAGTGATTTTAACTAGCCTTTCAGTTTCATTTGTTTTTCTTCCCTGATCTCTTCTAGGCGCACCCATAACAAATTCATTTCCAGGATAAATCAATCTCATTTCTAAACCCTGAGATGTTTGTATTTTATTTGGCAAAGCTGCTAATGCAGCTTCCTCTGGTGTCATAAGGTTTATTTCTATGGTTTGCTCATAGCCTGATGTTGGATTAATCATCAACTCTTCAGTTACATATCCCTCTTTTTTAATCAGTAATAATTGTTTTTTAGACAATAAATCAAGATTGATTGGAACCACTCCAATTTGTTCACCCTCTAGAATCAAACCTGCTCCTGGCGTCCCAAGAAAGCTAATACTCCCATATATTGGCTTTAATTCTCTTTCAAATTCAACATATGCAACATTTCTTTCATTTAGGATTTCTTCTTGAGTTTTGAGAACTATATTCTCACTAATAGACTTAAATCCTGGTTTTGCAAGACTGATAGTATGAGAAACCAAAGGCTCCAACTCAAGTTCAAGTGGAGTTAGACCACGATAAATAGAATTTATATTTACAGAAGCTTCTTTGGGATTGGAAATAATATTAATCTTGCTATCTAAGAGACTCAAGTTAAATAATTCTAAGACAATATTTTCTTTAGCTTTCACAGCTATCTCGGTCGTAAAATTCTTAAAACCATTTTTCTTAATTTCAAGAGTATGTTGCCCTTCCATGATATCAAGGTCCAAGGGGGTCAATCCTATATTTTTACCATCAATAAAAATTTCAGCCTCACTTGGTTTAGTATCTATCTCAACATCAGCCCAAGCGGGCTTAAGATCAAAAATAAATTCTTGTTCTTCACCCATCCCATTGATTATCAATTGCTCCTTAATGGGAAAATACTTTTCAAATCGCAACTCAACATCTCTTGTTCCAGGTTCTAAAGGACCTCCAAAAGAAAACCCTCTCTTTCTACATTCCTCTTGATACATTTCCATATCTTCACAAATAAATGGTGAAAATTTTCCCTCTAGATACAGTTCATAAACAACATCAGGCTGGGTTATAAATCTAACAATACCTGGTGTTTTTTTTAATTTGATATCAATAACCTGTGAGGATTCTTCATTGATTTCAATATCCAAGCTATTAGAAAAATAACCTGATCTAGAGTAATCAGCTCTATATTCACCGGGTCTTAATAAAAATCGTCCACTAATTTTTAAATGAGGGAAAAAACCCCCAGAGACTGAAACCTTAGCATCAGCTGGTATGGTATTTATTTCGACAGCTTTAGAGGTAAATAAATAAAATAAAAAGTAACCAACTAAAAATACGAGCCCTATAGCAATTCTTTGAATAGTTTTATTTTGAAAAATACTCTCACTTTGGCGTTTTTGAAACTGCGTTGGTTGCTCCTCTAAAGAAACATTCTCAATATTAAGCTCTATTTGATTGGCAGATATTTTAAACTGGACTCGCTTATTAGACACAATCAACTCGTCACCATCTTTGATCCAATAATTTCCAGAAAACTCATTATCATTAACTGTGGTATCGACACTTGGGTTAATCTTTTGCAAGACCAAGCGATCATCTATCAAATCAATGATCAAGGCTATACCCAATGAAAGTGAACCAACAATCAAAATATCAGAATTTAAATCTGTCCCTATTTTAATAGGAAAATCATCAGAACTAATTTTCCTAGTTTGATTACCTTCTTGTATAACAATAGTTGTCATACTCTTTCCTTACATTCAATCCTAAAACTTTGATCAATCTGATCTGGAAGAACTTTAAATCTCAAGCTCACATCTCTAAATCCATTTCTTGTTCCAACTGCCTTATAAACTCCTGGTCTTAAAGTCATTTCTTTATTTCTAAATACACCAAGTTGTCCTACTTTATATAAAGTGATATTTGTCATTTCATCGGAAAGGATCGAAATATTCATAGGAATGCTTGCAATACTAATAACATTAGCTAGATTTTCTATTTGCCTTAATAATACAGGACCTTTTTTCTTAATAGCATTCGCTTGTTTCAATATTTTTTTAGCTTTCTTTAAAAGATCATCATCGCTTAGATTGTCAGCATTGGCTGTAAAAAAGATTAAATCACTGGCAAGAGAAATTCTTTGATTAACAGTTTTTAAACTCTCAGAAGCATCTTTAATATTGGCATCAAGCTTTAATATTGTTTGATAATGTTTTTTTGCTAAAACCCATTGTTCATTTACTTCAGCTATCAATGCTTCAAATTGTATCGATTCAATCTTGGACATTCTGGCTCTCAATTCCAATTCTTCAATGGCTTGAAGGGCATCCCTAGAATTAGGATTGATTTTAAATGCTTGATCAAACTCTATTTTTGTTTCTTCAAATTTCTCTTCTGACAATAGCTGATAACCTCTTGATAAACTTTTTTGAAAAAGTTCTTCATCAAGTTTTTGTTTTGAGGTCTCCAACCCTTTGATTGCATTAATCCATTCTGGATCAATTATTAATGCATTCTCATATGACATAATTGCCTTTTCCCATTCACCACTATTACTAAAAACATCTGCCTCAACCATAGATTCAATAACCCTATCAACTTTTAAAGCTCTCTCATACCCTACTTTTGCCTCCTGATTGATTCCATCGATTGCAAGAGCTATCTCATATTGTTCAATGGCCAACTCTTGATTGCCTTGCATTAATGCGTCTCCTGCTTCTCTGAGGGCCAAAGATAATCTTTGAGGTATGCTGAGTTCAAGATCTATCAAAATCTGCATTGATTTACGATACTTTAGAACGGCAGTATTAAATTGACGCAAGGTATAGGCAGAGTCGCCCTCTGCTTGATAAATAAGTGCATCACTCCAATCTTCTCCTCCCCAAAATAAGACACCATTGACTTTCAAATCCTCCAATCTAGCTAATAATTCAGATAAAAGAGCTTGTGCAATAGGTTTTTGAGCTAAGTCAGAAGATTCATTATTTTTTACAATTGTGAAATCTTTCTGCACAGATGAATCATTACTCTCTTCTCTATATTGAGTAACCGTAGAAGGTAATATGAAAAAGACAATTATTAGAAAAAGTAATAACAATCCACTAAGAAAAAAAGCCAACTTAGGATTAAATCTTTTTTGATTCTCTCGATCTAATTTTTCCTGATAAATTGTTTTATCATCATCCAATGATGAACTAACTTCGTGGTCTGATTTTGTCACTGAATCATCAGTTTTCTTAATATTCATAAGTAAGAATTATTGTGCAGAATCTTCTTTGAGATTTATTCCAGTCTCTTCAGTATAAATTTGTTTGAGTAATCGCTTCCATTCCAAAAACATCTCTTGTGCATTCCCTGTTAGCCTCAATGTTTGCCCTTCAACCTCAATAAGTAAACCTTCAGCTTCTGAATCAAAAGAATCTCCACCTTCTTTCATGGATTCCTTGTATATTTTTGCTTCAGATGACTTAGCAAAACCACTTTGAACAGCCTGAATTCCACCAATCATAAGACCCTGCTGCGCATAGCCACTGGCGTTGCTGTCACCATCAACCATAATGCCGCCCAAAATAGCAACAGCTCCAAGTATTTGCCTTTTTCTAGCAGATCGTTTTAATTCTTCATAATTGATTGCATTCTGACGATTGGACTTTCTCCATTCTTCATAAGGAACCGAGATTTCCCTATACAACTGTGCGTAATATTCATTAAGCGTATCAAGTAGTAAAAGCTCCCTTTCTTTAACATCGCCAATTCTTTGCATAATTGGATCATCATCAGCAGGTAAGCGAGAGATTTTATAAATATTTGTCTTATTGTCCTGAACCAAGTAATTATTGAAAACACTAGGAATTAAGTCAGAAGCAAACCTTAAATCACCAATCTCACTTATTCGTTTTAATTGCTTAGATAAATATATACTCTTTATTTTTTGCAAATCATTTGCTATCTCATTGAATAAACTTTGATAAGGATCTTGTGTTAAATCACGTCGTTTACTATAAGAACTTTGACCCACTCTTGCTTTATAAGCTTTATCAAGCCATTGCTTTCCTGAGATATCCCATACGCCAATTTTTATGGAAACATCATAGCCATTTGATTTTATAATTCGTCCAGAAACATTAAGATCCATAGCCTTAGTATTATCAGGCAAGACCCAAACACCTCCCCAAAAACCAGATTCTTCTAGAGTATTCTTCAAGTGATAAGGGATATATCTCGCTTCAGCCTTTCTTATTTCTGGAAATACTAGAGGGTTATCCTCAATATCTTCTGGAATATTTGGATCAAAAATAAAAATACCAACATCAAGCAAACGATCTTCAATAAGCTCTATTTCAGCACGTTTGAGTTTAACTTTGTCATATTTAATTGTCTCGCTGAAACTCAATAGTGGAAGAATCAAGCAAATAAAAAAAGTGGGAGCTATTATATTTTTTATACTCACTTACTTAAACACTCTTCTATTTGTGACTGTCCTATGCCCATATGTTTCAAGTACTGCTTCCATATTTCATTTCGTATATTTGGATCATCTTCTTTAATTGCAAACACTCGAAGTTGTCTAGCAATCTTATCCTCTCCTGAACCATCTTTATCAACACAACTGGGTAATCTAGAAATTTCTTCCTCAGACATCTCACCAGTAAATTCTTCTTCACTATCATTATTGCCTTCGCTTTCATCATTTCCAAAATCTCCAGAAATATCAATTGGCCCATCTAGATCTGCTCCCATGATTGATTCCATATCAGCTATCTCTTGAGCAGTCATGCTTGAATTTCCTTGATTGGATGCAGCAATAATATCCCTTTCGCCAGCCATTTCCTTGTCAAAATCTCCTAAAGATTCATTAAATATACTTGAGGCTGACTGCCCTGTCTGTTGGCCTGAGATTCCAGCTTGAGTTGGCATAGTATTTTCATCTTTATTGCTTTGATTCCCATTTTGCCCTTCTTGATTAGTGCTTTCTGATGATGAAGGCATTCCTCCTGAACTAGATGATGAAGGCATTCCTCCTGAACTAGATGATGAAGGCATTCCTCCTGAACTAGATGATGAAGGCATTCCTCCTGAACTAGATGATGAAGGCATTCCTCCTGAACTAGATGATGAAGGCATTCCTCCTGAACTAGATGATGAAGGCATTCCTCCTGAACTAGATGATGAAGGCATTCCTCCTGAACTACTAGGCGATTGTTTACCCTGGCTACTGCCACTCATTTGCTGAGTAGCACAACCACTAAGTAATAAAAATAGTACTAAAAAATAACTTTTAAATGCTGACATTTTCCTCATCCTAGGCCAGCTCAACAGAACCGGATTAATTATAACATCAAAAACATAACAACTTAAAATATCAAAAAAATCAATATCTTCTATATATAACTATTCTTAATTTGTTAGGATTTGGTTTTCATAATAAATATGGAGGCATTATGGGCATGGAAAAAGTATTAGAAGATTTACAATCAAAAATAGGAAAAGTGATTCACCAAAGCGAATGGATGCATATATCACAAGAAATGATTAACGCTTTTGCTGACGCTACGCAAGATCATCAATGGATACATATAGATCCAGAAAGAGCCAGTAAGGAATCGCCCTTTAAAGCTACCATTGCGCATGGATATTTTACTCTGGCACTCTATCCTAAATTAAGAGGTTTGGTGGACCCTGAAAACCCTCCATATCCCAATACAAAAAATATTATCAACTATGGGATTAATAAATTGAGGTTTACTGGCCCTGTGATTGCGGGCAGTAATATTAGATCTAATTGCACACTACTTTCCGCCGAAGAAGTAAAGGGAAGCATAGAATTGATAGAAGAATATAGTGTAGAGGTTGAAAATCAAGATCGCCCTGCTTGTGTTGCACAAAATATCATGCGGCTTTATTTCTAAATCATTATGTCGAATCTTATAGTCGAAAAAGGACCTCTTGATCTTGTAATTACAATCAATAGACCTGAATCAAGCAATGCTTTAAGTCTTGCTTTAATTGAGGAATTACTAGAGGTTCTTTCTGACTATGAAGATAATCATGAAATAAAATCTGTTGTAATAACGGGAACAGGCAATAAATGTTTTGCAGCAGGTGGTGATATAAAAGAATTATATGAAGTACGATCGGAGAAAGCGATTGAAAACATGATAGCTGTAGGAAGAAGGACTATAGATAAAATTCGATACTACCCTGTTCCTGTTTTGGCTTTGATGAATGGCCACGCTCTGGGTGGAGGCGCAGAATTAGCAATCGCATGCGATTACAGGGTTGCTGTGGAAAGAGCTACTTTTGGTTTTGTCCACTCAACTCTAAACATCACAACTGCTTGGGGAGGCATAATAGATCTCATTGATATTGTTGGCAATCGTAAAGCGCTCTTAACTTTAATTGAAGGTAAAGCTTTAACGACCAGTGAAGCTTATAAAATTGGTATCCTAGATTCAGTTTGTCCAAATTTGGAAGATGCGACAAGAGATATCAAAAACATACAAAAAAGGATTAATAACTGCAGTTCGTCAATTATTCGAGCAAATAAATCAATTATAAATGACCATAAGAAAGTGCTTCATAATAATTTAAAAGAGTCTGAAAACAGAGAGTTTAAAAAGAGTTGGAGCAGTAAGGAACACTGGGAATCAATGAATAAACTATTCTCTAAGAGCTCTTCTTAATACTTTACCTACATTGCTTTTAGGTAACTCAGCTATAAATTCAATTGCTTTTGGTATTTTATAACCCGTTAAGTTCTCTTTGCAATATTTGAGAACTTCTTTTTCTGTCAGGCTAGGATTGCTTTTCACCACATAAATCTTGACAGACTCTCCTGTTCTTTTATTGGGTAGTCCAATGCATGCTGTCTCAATTATATCTGGATGCATACTAACAACATCTTCAATTTCATTAGGGTAGACATTAAAACCTGAAACTAAGATCATGTCTTTCTTTCTATCAACGATGCTCAGAAAACCTTTTTTATCTAGAATGCCTATATCGCCAGTCTTGAAAAAACCATCTTCATCAATCGCTTCAGATGTTGCCTCTTCATTGCCCCAATAGCCTTTCATGACTTGAGGGCCTCGAACACAAATCTCTCCACGCTCACCTAGAGTAACTTCATTGCCATCATCGTCTCTAATAGAGATTTCAGTATTAGGAATTGGCATTCCAACTGTGCCATTAAACTCAGTTAAATAATTTGGTGAAACCGTAACACTTGGTGAAGTTTCAGATAAACCATAACCTTCAAGTAAAACTTTGCCTGTCAACTGTTGCCATCTTTCAGCAGTGGATTTTCTGCAAGCTGAACCACCAGTTCCAGATAATTTCATAGTACTAAAATCAACATTCACTATGTCTGGATGATTTAATAAGCTTTCATAAAGAGTATTCACTCCATTAAAAAAAGTAAAAGGCCATTTTTTGAGTTCATTAACAAAGCCCTTAGTATCCCTTGGATTGGTTACCAGCACATTTAAACCACCAGCATCATAGCCTGAGAAAACCAGCACAACCAAAGAATATATATGGTACATCGGCAAGGCATTGATCCAAATTTCAGTTCCCTCTTCTACTACATCGTTAAGCATACTTTTAAGTTGCTCAATATTTGCTGTTACATTCCCATGAGAGAGCATAGAGCCTTTAGAAAGGCCAGTGGTAGCACCTGTGTATTGTAAAAAAGCCAGGTCATCTGGGATGATTTGGACCTCATTAAAATCAGCAACTGGTCTTTGAAGAGCTGTTTTAAATGGAATGGTATTTTTAAGCTTATAGCTTGGCACCATTCTCTTGACATATTTGACAACAAAATTCATCAATCTACCTTTGACCCCAAGATAATCGCCAATTTTTGTAATAATCACATGCTCTATTTCTAGATCATCATTAATAGCTGAGAGAACATGTGCTGAATTCTCGAATATAATGATAGTTTTGGCCCCTGAGTCTTGAAGTTGATGCTTGAGCTCTCTGGGTGTATACAAAGGATTGACATTGACTACTATCAGTCCCGCTCTTAATGCACCAAAGATAGCCACAGGGTACTGTAAGAGATTTGGCATCATCATTGCTATCCTGTCTCCCTTTTTAAGACCGAGCACATTTTGTAAATAAGCAGCGAAACTCCTAGAGTCTTGAGCTATCTTTGTGAAGTCAATGGAAACATCAAAGTTTGAAAAAGCTAAATGATCGGGATACTTCTTCTCAGACTCATCAAGTAATGTAACTAGGGTTCGCCTAGGATCAAATTCCAAGAGACTTGGTGTCCCTTCAGGATAGTGTTTTAGCCATGGTTTTTTTGTTCTCATATTGCTTATTTGTTATTGATCAACCCTTTAATCTTACATACTAACATTTTTTTTCATCTAATTAGTTGCATCAAGGCTTGCTAAAGTCCATTATTTTCATGCTAATGAGTAAAAAATAATGGGTAAATCAAGATTTCCAAACTTTTATGAGCTTTCGATCGAAGATCGAGTGAAGGCAGTTTTTGATAGAGGCTTGATCTCTGAAGAAGACTATATTGCTTTAAAAAACCAACAACAAAGGTTGGATTTGAGTAGTGCAGATAAGATGATTGAAAACGTTATAGGCGTTATGGGTTTGCCTGTAGGTTTGGGTCTTAACTTCTTAATTAACAACAAAGACTATGTAGTTCCACTTGCAGTTGAGGAGCCTTCAATAGTTGCAGCATTAAGTTCAGCAGCAAAAATAGCAAGAACCAAAAATGGTTTTACTACTCACTGCACTGATCCAATTCTTATTGGTCAAATACAAGTGATTCATATTAAAAATCTAGACAAAGCTCGCAACGATTTATTGGCGAATAAGCAAGAAATTCTTAATCTAGCTAATAGCCTACATCCTAGAATGGTGGCTAGGGGAGGAGGAGCTGTTGATTTCTCAATTAAAACTTATCCTATAGAATCATTCGATCAAGAAATGCTAATTATTGACCTTCATATAGATACAAGAGATGCCATGGGTGCTAACCTTGTGAATTCAATGTGTGAAGGGGTTGCTTCTTTGGTCGAAACAATCACTGAAGGAGAGGTATTGCTTAGGATACTATCCAATCTCTCCGATAAAGCACTGGCTTCAGCAAGCGTTACTATACCAGTAAGCTCTCTTGAAACTAATGATTTTAAGGGTGAAAGAGTAAGAGATGGCATTGTTATTGCTTCTGACTTTGCTCATGTTGATCCATATCGAGCTGCCACACACAATAAAGGAATAATGAATGGCATAGATGCTGTTGCATTGGCTACAGGTAACGATTGGAGGGCAATTGAAGCTGGAGCTCATGCCTATGCTTGTAGACATGGTCGATACTCTGCGTTATCAAAATGGAGTATTGATGAAGAAGGAAACTTAGTTGG
>Ga0209660_1000999_pt1 | contig 15569 bp, 16 predicted proteins | sample SaaInlV_100m_DNA_2_FD_184659 | JGI IMG/M metagenome (GOLD analysis project Ga0209660, IMG submission 184659) | Marine microbial communities from expanding oxygen minimum zones in the Saanich Inlet - SI072_LV_100m_DNA (SPAdes) (version 2) | ecosystem: Environmental > Aquatic > Marine > Intertidal... | reverse complement strand
CAGTAGTATTTAAAAGCGTTTTTTTAATGGTCTTATGTTGCAGGGAGCGGAACAGCAGAGCAATACTGATGAGTACCGCAGGCCAAAGGTTGAAAGGCGCTAAGCCGAGTGGGAAAATTGCTCCAGCAAAGAGTAGGCCACTGTAATGTTGAAGTTTTTCGGTGCCTCTCATTAGATTTTTTTAGAGACTTGTAGCAAGGTTACCTTACGCTTATCTGCTGCGATAACCGTGAAATCAAAATTTTCAATGCTAGTTTTTTCAGCTACTTTCGGTAATCGGCCTATGGCGTGCACAACGATTCCACCAACGGTATCAAATTCGTCATCTCGCAAACCGACATCAAAATATTCGTTAAAGTCTGCTATTTCAGTAATAGCGTCAACTGAATATAGGTTGTCACCTAGTTTACGAATTTGCTCTGGTTCATGCTCGTCGGTCTCATCTTCAATTTCACCGACTATTTCCTCTAAGACATCCTCGATAGTCAGCAGGCCAGATACTCCACCATATTCGTCTACCACTATTGCCATATGGTAGCGTTGCTCTCGAAATTCTTGTAGCAGAATATTAATGCGCTTACTTTCTGGGATAATATTCGCTGGGCGTAACAGGCTCTTTAGATCGAAAGAATCTTTGCCTGATAGTACTAAGGGGAGTAATTCTTTGGCCAATAGAATGCCTAGGATATCGTCTGACGACTCTCCAACCACGGGAAAGCGAGAATGCTGTGATTGAATGACTGTATTCAGAATTTCTTCTAACGATAAGTCTGCTTCAATAAATTTCATCTGCGATCGTGGGATCATAATTTCCCGCGCCTGCAAATCAGACACTTTGAGAGCACCTTCCATGATTTGGAGTGCACCAGCGTCAATAATGGATTCATTTTCTGCACTTCGAAGCATATCCGCAACTTCATCACTGCTGGTCGGGTTGGCGGAAAATGCTCGAACTATTCTTTTTAAAAAAGAGGGCTCGGTAGAATTTGGGTTAGACGATTCATCGTTCATGGTTATCTCAGTGGCACTCGCTAGGCTGTCTATCGCTTGGGGGCTCTAGGTAAGGCGCTGGAAAATCCAGACTAAGTAAAATTTCAGTTTCCAGGCTTTCCATGATCTCCGAATCTTTCTCATCACTGTGATCATACCCTAGCAAATGCAGAACACCATGAATAATCATGTGTGCCCAATGCGCGTTGATTGATTTATGTTGTTGAGTGGCCTCTCGCGCTACAACGGGAGCGCAAATCACAAGGTCACCCAGTATCGGCAGAGGTTCTGACACAACAGCGTCAAAGGGGAATGAAAGAACATTTGTAGGGCCTGTTTTCTCACGATATCGGTGATTTAGTTGAGCGCTTTCTTGCTCATCTACAATTCGTATGCTGAGCTCTAAGTTATCTTCTGCTCTCACTGCTGTAGTAACCCAATGGTGAATGCTCTCGTCGTCTGGAGATTCCTCTGAAGTACAAGCCCTTTGAATGTGGATGGAAATAGTCATGGATTAGAGTGCTAAGACTCTTTTTCATGAGCATCGTAGGCATCTACAATACTTTGAACAATCGGGTGTCGAACAACATCTCGAGACTCAAAATGAGTAAAGCTGATATCTTCAACAGACTCTAAAACACTACAAGCATGCACCAACCCTGAGTTAACACCACGAGGAAGATCTATCTGTGACATGTCGCCTGTAATGACGGCCGTGGAGCCAAATCCAACCCTGGTGAGAAACATTTTCATTTGCTCACGAGTAGTATTTTGACTTTCATCGAGAATGATATAGGCACCACTTAAAGTGCGGCCACGCATATACGCAAGAGGCGCTATCTCAATAACATTGCGCTCCTGAAGTTTGGCGACGGTTTCAAACCCGAGCATCTCGTGCAAAGCGTCATAAAGGGGGCGCAGATAGGGGTCAACTTTTTGTGCTAGATCGCCAGGCAAGAATCCTAATCTCTCGCCGGCCTCAACGGCAGGGCGAACCAATAGAATGCGCTCCACCTCATCTCTTAATAAGGCTTCTACTGCGCAGGCGACAGCGAGGTAGGTTTTCCCTGTTCCGGCAGGGCCTATACCGAAATTAATGTCATGAGTTTGCATGGCCCGCACATAGCGCTGTTGATTTAGCCCGCGGGGCTTAATATTGCCTTTCTTGGTGCGAATAACTGAAAAGTTCTCGATATCACTGGGGGCAGGGATGGTGTTAGCCGATCGATCCATAGGCTTTCTTCTCTCATATTGTCGCAGGTGTAGATGTACCTCTTCGGGAGATACATCGTCGGAGTGAGCGGTGTGTTGATAAAGATTATAGATAACATCTGCAGCGTGCTGAACAGGTTCAGTTTTGCCGTAGATAGCGAAGAAGTTATCGCGTGAACGTATTTCTACCTTTAACCGTTGTTCAATTAGGCGCAAATTATCATCAAATTGTCCGCAGAGTGAGGCAAGACGGTGAGCTTCATTCGGCTCAAGGGTGATGTTAAGGGCAGCAAGATGGCTTTCCAGTTGTTTCAATGCGTGTTTAAAAACCTCTACAGTTGATTTATACGCCTAGCATAGCTCGATCTTGAGAGAAGGGTAAACTCTTTTTGTCACAGAGTTATTACAAAAATCCCCTTTTTTTAATACCAAGGCCTAAAAAGAAGTCATTAGCCATGAAAACTTCAGGCTAGCATTCCTCGAAGAGAGTTTGGCAGAGCTTCTGTAATAATTACATCGGTAAATTCACCGATAAGACTGTGGTCGCTGGCACTGAAATTAACCACTCGATTATTTTCAGTGCGGCCCTGTAATTCCCCCGGGTCTTTTCGAGAAATACCAGTGACTAAAAGACGCTGTGTGCTGCCAACCATTCGTCGGCTAATTTCACTAGCGTTTTGCAGGATACGAGCTTGTAGAATTTTTAGGCGCTGTTTTTTTACCTCATCACTTACATTATCTGCCAGGTCTGCTGCGGGGGTGCCTGGCCGAGCACTATAAATAAAACTAAAGGAGGTATCGAAACCAATGTGCTCGATAAGTTTCATTGTAGCGGCAAAATCATCCTCGGTTTCGTTTGGAAAGCCAATAATGAAATCGGAAGAAATGCTAATGTCGGGTCGTAATTCTCGCAGGCGACGAATTTTTGATTTGTACTCAATAGCGGTGTGTCCGCGCTTCATTGCCATTAGAATTCGATCAGAACCACTTTGTACAGGCAGGTGCAAGTGACTTACTAGCTCTGGAACCCTGCTATAAACAGCGATAAGCGCGTCAGAAAATTCTACAGGGTGAGAAGTGGTATAGCGAATACGATCGATACCATTAATACTGGCCACAAATGGTATCAATTCGGCGAAGTCGCATATTGATCCGTCCGGCATGTCGCCACGATAAGAGTTCACATTCTGACCCAGCAGATTAACTTCGCGAACGCCTTGTTCGGCTAGAGAGCTTATCTCAGCGAGGACATCAGCAATTGGGCGGCTTACCTCTTCTCCTCGGGTATAAGGAACCACGCAAAAAGTACAATATTTAGAGCAACCCTCCATGATTGAGACAAACGCGCTGACGCCGTCTGCTTCTGGGGTTGGCAGGCGATCGAACTTTTCGATCTCTGGAAAACTGATATCGACAATCACCACACCATCAGCTTTTTTAGACTCCATCATCTCTGGCAATCGATGTAGAGTTTGAGGACCAAAAATCAGATCAACAAATGGGGCCCGCTTGGAAATCGCTTCACCTTCTTGGCTAGCAACACAGCCCCCAACACCAATAATTAAATCAGGCTTAGCCTCTTTTAGATGCTTCCAGCGACCTAGTTGATGAAAGACTTTTTCTTGCGCTTTTTCGCGAATTGAGCAGGTGTTGAGCAATATTACATCTGCATCTTTTGCGTTATCCGTGGCGACCATCTGATGACTTTCACCAAGTAAATCTCGCATACGAGAGGAGTCATACTCATTCATTTGACAGCCATGAGTGACGATATGAAGTTTCTTAATGGGTTTTTCCTGCATGCTCTACACATTTCTTTTCAAATAGGGGCGCATTATAGCCTTGGCACCCCAATCCGCAACATTTTGCAGTGTGATTAAACCGGCGTGTGGTATTATTCTCTTCTTTAATTCTATACCAATCACAGTGGCATCTTATGGCTAGCGAACCCATTTATCGGATTACTTTTCACAATCAAGGGCATGTGTATGAAATCTATGCACGACATGTTTTTCAAAGTGACCTTTGGGGCTTTCTTGAAGTTGAAGAGTTTATATTTGGCGAGCGTTCGCAGATGATAGTGGATCCTGCTGAAGAGAAGTTAAAAAATGAATTTTCTGGAATAAAGCGCAGCTTTATTCCTATGCAATCTATTGTTCGTATCGATGAGGTTGAAAAGGAAGGAACAGGAAAAATTACCGAAGCAAGTGGTGGTAATGTTAGTTCATTTCCATTTCCACCTATGGTTAAAGCAAAACCTTCAGCGGATTAGAATCTGCGCACTTTAACGCGCTTGTTAATACTGTTTTGATTTTCCATGTAGACTACGATTTGATTAATATTGTGATAACAAGACTTTAGCGAGTATTCACGATGTCAGAGACGACTATTAAATTATTACCCTTTGAGTTCGCTCGAAGTAACGGCCTGTTACTGCGGGAGTCAGAAGGTGACCTAATATTGTCGCCCCAAGCTAATCAGTGGGCTATCTCAGAAGTTATTCGAGCCAACAACGATTTTTCTGCCGTTACCCGCCTTGATAGTGAGTCTTTCGAGAAAATGTTGGCATCGATCTATAGTGGCCGGAAAAATTCCTCAGAATCGGTGATGGAAGATATTAAAGATTTTGTCGACATGGAGTCTGCAGCGGCAGAATTGGAAGATACTGGCGACCTTTTAGATTCTGAAGATGACGCGCCGATTATTCGTCTTCTTAATGCGATTTTGGCGGAATCTTTAAAAGAAAAGGCCTCTGATATTCATATTGAGCCCTACGAGAAGGAATCCTTGGTGCGGTTTCGTCTCGATGGCGTACTCAGCACAGTGCTAAAGCCCTCAGTGCAGATTACGCCTCTTCTAATTTCCCGGATTAAAGTAATGTCGAAACTTGATATTGCAGAGAAAAGATTACCCCAAGACGGCCGCATGAGCGTCAAACTTGGAGGGCGTAGTATTGATTTGCGTATTTCCACTATTCCGTCAAGTCATGGTGAAAGAGTGGTAATGCGTCTTTTGGATAAAGATGCGGGTAAGCTACAGGTGGATGATCTGGGCATGCCTAAGGGCACCTCTGAGCAACTCGATGATTTAATTCGTCGTCCCCACGGCATTATTTTGGTCACGGGCCCAACAGGGTCAGGTAAAACCACAACCCTCTATGCTGCGTTACAGCAAATGGATCGACAAGGTCGCAATATCATGACCGTTGAGGATCCGGTGGAATATGATTTGCCAGGTATTAGTCAAACCCAAATAAATTTACGCGCTGGAATGACTTTTGCGCGCGGTTTAAAAGCCATTTTACGTCAGGATCCAGATGTCATCTTGATCGGTGAGATTCGTGATGGAGAAACGGCTGAAATTGCTACTCAGTCAAGCTTAACCGGCCACCTAGTATTATCCACACTACATACGAATACAGCGGCCGGCGCCATTACTCGCCTGCAGGATCTCGGTGTCGATAGCTTTTTACTGGCATCTACCATCAGAGGTATTCTTTCCCAACGGCTGCTGCGCAGGCTTTGCCTCAATTGTCGTAAGCCAGTTGAGCCTAATGAATTTAATCGAGAGTTATTACGTTTAGAGGTTGGCAAGACTATTTATGAAGCGGGCGGTTGCCCTAAATGCAACAGTACCGGTTATGCGGGCCGGCAAGCTTTGTTTGAATTAGTCACGGTGGATGCTCCACTGCAGACGCTAATTCATGAAAATGCGGGAGAAATTGAGCTAGAGACTTCGATTCGCCGGCAAGTGCCTAGTATCCGACAAGCGGGACTAAAATTGGTTTGTGACGGAGTCACTACAATCGAAGAAGTTCTTCGTGTCACCAGTGTGTAACTGACGATGCCTGCTTTTAATTACTCGGCTTACAATACAGACGGAAAACTTGTTGATGGTGTTATCGCGGCCGATTCTGAACGTCAAGCGAGACGTCTATTAAAAGACAAAAAACTATTGCCATCGACTCTCTCAGAGGTAAATCAGGCTAGCAAGAAAAAAGGTTATCGCATTGGGCGCCAGGCCAAGGTTGATAATTTTGATCTTTCACTGTTGCTTCACCAGCAGGCTATTTTGATTCAGTCTGGATTGCCCCTTGAAGAATCTTTGCGCATGACCATTGAGCAAGCTGAGACAGATAAGCAGCGGCGTATGGTGGAAAGTTGGCGTAGCGAGATTACTGAAGGGCGCAGTTTTTCTGAAGCCCTGCGACGTTCACCCTATAAAATCCCTGATAGTGTTATTGCAGGTGTCGGTGTGGGTGAAGAGAGTGGGCATCTGCACAAGATCCTATTGCGTCTCGCCGAAGAACTTGAAACCAGTGCCGAAAACCGTAAAACCATCACGCGTGCACTTGTCTATCCCATGACATTGATTAGTGTTTCGATCATTATGATTTCAATGATGATGGTTTGGGTGGTGCCAAAGATTACAGCGGTATTCGCTAGTTCAAATCGTGAGTTACCGTTGATTACCAAAGTGGTGGTTAGTTTAAGCGGCTTTACTCAGGACTATGGCCTTTATGTTTTGGGGTTAACCATTCTTAGTGTTCTAAGTTTCCGCCAAGCTATGCAGAATGCAGCGCGCAAACAGCGGTGGCATGCTTTTATATTGACCTTACCAGGTGTGGGTCGATGGGTGCGTATGGCTGACATTTCAGACTGGGCTCGCAGTTTAGGCGTGCTTCTAAATAGCGGCGTTCCCGCATTGGCAGCGCTAAACATATCCTCTGCTGTCGTCAGCAACCTTTCGCTGCAAAGCAAATTTAAAAAGGTTACTGAGGCCATGCGTCAGGGCTCAAGCTTACATAAGGCACTGGAAGATAATCTAGATGGTAGTGGATTTTTAGTTCATATGGTAGGCAGTGGCGAAGCATCTAGTGAGTTGGATAAAATGCTACTGCGAGTGGCTGAGTATTATTCAGTGAGGTTAAATAACACAGTTGAAGTGTTCTTAAAGTTACTTAATCCAATCTTAATTATTATCATGGGTGCGATGATCTTAGGTATTGTGGCGGCGATTATGTTACCCATTATGGACATGAACAATGCGATTTAACTATTTATCTAATACCATTGAATCAAATATAAATGGAGTTAAAAGGGGAGTTCAATAAAATGAAGTCAAATAAAAAACAGCGCGGGTTTACTCTGATTGAAGTAATGATCGTTGTAACCATTATGGCGTTGATGATTGCTGCAATTGCGCCGAATTTATTTAGAAATGTTGTAAAAGCGGAGGCTATACGGATCGCTTCAGATATTCGTCAAGTTGAGAGTGCTTTAAAATTCTATCGATTAGATAACTATCGCTATCCTTCACAGCCTCAAGGTTTAGAGGCCTTAGTGTCAGCACCTTCAGGATCAGGAGCAGCTCAGTGGAACGGGCCTTATTTAGACAAGTTACCCTCAGATCCTTATGGCGTTCAATACCAATACTTAAATCCAGGCACTCACGGTAAGCAGGTTGAGGTGTTTACTTTGGGCCTAGATAATGTCCAAGGTGGAGAGGGTTCAGATAAAGATTGGGGTAATTGGAATCTTGATTGAATCTTTTGTTGATCAGATAACTCAAGTGCTTAAGTAGGCTTTATGAGGCGTGCTCAGGGTTTTACCCTCATTGAATTACTCATTGTCGTTGCCATCATTGTGATTTTATCTGCCATTAGTGGGTTGGCGATCAATCAAGCCTTCGATCGGCGCTATTCAGCTGAGGCAGATAAATTACTTATTTGGCTACAACAATTATCAGAGCGCTCCTCACTTGAGAGTGCCGCCTATGGCATTGTTACTAACACCGATAATGAGAATCGAGAGGCTACTGAACTTGTCGCCGTGGTCTACTTTAAAAACCGCTGGATCGCAGTGACTTCACCGAAGCCTTTTGTGCTGGGAGAGGAGTCCATTATTGGCTGGGATGTGGAGGAGCTGGGAGAAGAGTTACTACCTCAAAGTCGACCCCGGGCTCTGGGTGTAATTGATCAAGATGAGGTTAAACCAGCAGAGAAAGAATTCTTGTTGCCAGAAATGGCATTCTTGCCCGATGGCTATGTCGAGCCTCAAGGGGTCATTCAGTTGTCTTTTGATTCTTCTACATTAATCTTTTCTTTTGTCTGGGATGATGAGACCTCAAAGATGATATTGGAAGCGAATACCTTATGAAATACTCGACTAAGAAGAAAGGTTTCACTCTCATTGAGGTGATGGTTGCTCTTTTTATACTGAGCCTAGTGTTAGGCAGTGCCGTTCAAATGGTGCATCAGTATAGCGATGAGCGGCTGCGTATTAGAGAGCGCTTTTTCGCTAATCAGGTGGCTTGGAATCATCTTTTGGAGCATTACCAGCATTCTCAGAAGTGGACAGCCAGCGCAGGCCTTTCAAACTTAAAGAACAAAGGTGTGGACAAGCAAGCTGGCCAGGACTGGCGTTGGGAGATGAAAGTTGAGAAGGCTATGGGACAAGACTTGTATCGCTATCAAGCCCAGTCTGCTTCAGTTACTAGTGAAAATCACCAGGCCACCTTGGCTATTTATCTGGTTGAAAATTAGATGTTAAACCTGTATTCCAGCAATCGGCAAAAGGGCTTCACCTTAATTGAAGTGCTTGTCTCTTTAGGGATATTGGCGGTAATGTCAGTGATGTCCTATCAGGCGGTGGAAGTTGTTTTGGGTGCCAATGAACGTAGCCGCACAGATCTTGCCGAAGACGTTAAATTACAACGTGCTTGGCAGATTATTGGGCGTGATTTACTGCATATGAGGCCTCGCCGTTTTGCCGATGGATTAGGGCAGGTCGAGGATGCGTACCTGACTAACCCTAGCGAGTTTGGCGTTCGGTTCAGCCGCGGCGGTGGGCCTATGGTTAAATCTAATCCTAGTGGTGTCCGGAGAGTAGATTATAAAATCAATAGTGACCAACAATTACAGCGCACCTCGTGGGCTATTACTGAGTCACCTCGACTTAGTGACGGCAACACCTTCACACTTATTAGTGGTGTTGAAAATGTAGTTTTTGAGCATCTTAGTCGTACCGGCTACTCTAAAGACTGGCCGCCAATTAACCAGCCTCTAAGTAAATATGCATTGCCAAGGATGATTAGAGTAACGATTACCTTAGAGAACGAGCGCGAGACTTCTCGTTTATTTCCGGGGGTGGTTCGTGATTAAAAATCGACTTCAAAAACAACGTGGTGTGGCTCTACTGGCTGCATTGATTCTGATGTTGGCGGTAGTCCTTATTTTGACTAACATTTTTTATCGTCACCAGATTGATGTTTCTCAGGCTTCCGCTTCTTTGCACGGTGACCAGGCGTTATTAATTGCTATAAGTGGGGAAGGTTGGGCAGGTGAACTATTGTCGGATAAAAATGATAATCGGAATATCGATGATTATGGCGAGATATGGGCTCAAGCAATGCCATTGCTGCCAGTCGAGGGGGGCACGTTAAAAGGCTGTATCAGTGATTTACAGGGCAAAATCAATCTTAATAGTTTTGTCAGTTATCGCGGTGCGTCTCTCAATAATGAACTTAATAATTTTGGTACTATGGGTGTGGCAAAAGCTTGGCTAAATCTCATGGACATGCTGCAAATTCCCGCCAGCCCTGATCGAGTAGCCTCTATTGTTGATTGGGTAGACGTGGATTCAACTATTATTAATAGTTGGGGAGCGGAGCAACCGGATTATGAAGGTCTTACATTTCCCAGAATGGTCGCCAATGATTTTATTTCTGATGCGTCTGAGCTCGCTGCGATTAAGGGTTATTCTGTGCAGGAAGTGCAAATGCTATCGCCGTGGATGACGGCGCTACCGGGTTCAACCCCCATCAATATTAATACTGCGTCAGACCAATTAATTCTCGCTTTGGGTGGGGAAAATGGGCAACAGTTTCTAGATCTAATCAAACAGATGAGGCCAATCAGCGACATAAATGCTTTTTATCAGGAATTAGAGGCCTATTTTTTGATTCCATTGATTGACGTCCAAAAACGTTGGCCGTCAACACTCGTGTCAGTTAAGTCTGATTATTTTCAACTTTATCTTGAAGTCACTTTAGGCGAGGCTCGGATCCAAGTTAAAAGCATAATGGATAGGCAAGGTAGAACGAAACCAGTTATCATTGCGCGTGAAGTTACTGTTGTGCCAGCTAGCCTGCCTGACAAAGAAGAGTTGTCTGCGGCTGAGCAATTATTTGCCAAAAAGAGTGGCGATGAAGAGCCAAACGAGCAGTTGATGCAACAAAGTAATATAGTACAACCGGCCTGCGTTGCGATGGGTTTAACGGGAGAAATCACTTAGATGAGTGTCGAGCATATTTATAACCTCGATCAACGGATCGATCATGTAGATGATCCGCTGCAATCTGTGGCGGGCACTAATACTTCGACGATGAGTTTGTGGATTCCAAGCGAAAGAGTTGGCCTACATTCGGTGGACATTCCATCTGCACCCCAACGTAAGTGGGCAGAGCTCATTCCGTGGCTGTTAGAAGATAGAATCTTGCAACCCGTCGAAGAGATGCACTTTGTAGTAGCGGGACGCAGTGACGACCAATTGCATATCCTCGCTGTTAGCCGTCAAGATATGCAGGAGTGGAAACGAATTGCCGACAATGCAGGTGTCACAGCTATGGCTATGGTTCCTGATTTTATGGCACTGCACTGGGAGCCAGGAATAATTAGTGTTGGCTGGCGAGAGGGGGTGTTACTGGTCAGACAGTCATTGAACACCGGCTTTGCAGCCGAATCTAATATAGGCTGGAGCATTTTAGAGACTGTTATGCAGGACTTTAAGCAGGCACCGCGATTGTCTATCTCTGTGCCTGATGTTGATATAGTGCCAAAAAAATTGGCTCAAGGTGCTGATATCAATACCTCCACAGTTGACTGGCAGTTTTCGCATATTGACCCCAACTTGAATTTAATGACGGGCGAATTTAAGCCAGCTCCAAAGGAAACAGTGACTTCTTTTTGGTGGCCAGCTGCAGCTGCAGCTGGTCTCCTTTTAGCGCTATGGGTGGGCTACCTACAGACGGCTAATCATGCTTTGGAGTCTGAGGTTGAGGGATTACAGCAAAATATATTGGCTAATTACACTCGCTTGTTTAGTAACTCTAATACCAGCATTAAGACCCTCAAAGCTGACGCTGAGAGCCGGATAAATCAATTATTTAAACAGCAACAAAGTCTACAAGGCCAACCTATAGCTGGACTCTTAGCTATAGGTAATATTATGGCTGGTTGTCAATGTGAGCTTGAGGGCCTCTCAGCAAGTCAGAACAGTTTAAAGCTGACGCTTCTTGGTGCTGCTGGATTAGCTGAAAGAACGCTGAGAATTCCTGGCTACCAACTCAGTCTTAATCAAGATAAAGCCGCCGGCCCTGAGGTTTTTTTGTTATCAGTTACTGAACTAAAAAAGCAGAGGCCTGATCGATGAAAAAATTCATGGATAGCTTAAGAAATCGCTTAAGTGGTCTTCAGCCTCGAGAGTGGCAGCTGCTGTTTACGGGGATAGCTATGCTATTTTTTACCAGTATTTATGTGGCTTTGTCACCGATAATGGAGAAACATGATCAATTGGTTGATCAATCAAATCAGCTTAAAATCGATCTACAGTGGTTGCAGCAACAGAGTGCAGTGGTTTCAAACTTGTCCAATGGCTGCGGTAACCGCGTGGTTCAGCAAGGATCCGGTCGCGACAACCTAACTAAACTAGTTAGGCGTAATCAGTTGCGCTTGGGTCAGATCAGAGATCTAAATAATGGCTTTGAGGTAAGGTTTAGTGGTGCTGACGGTAATCGTATATTGCGTTTGAGTCACCAGATAGTCTGTGCTGGGTTCAACGTGCAGGCACTCGAAGTTGAGCGGTCTTCCCCAGAGTTGTTTGAAGGGTCCATGGAGATAATCTATGTTGAAGATTGAACTAAAAAACACCCAACAGTTGTCACGCTTGGTGGTAGTTTTAGTGATGGTCTTACTTTCTCTTTACCTTATTGTCTTGATAGGTCTTCAGTTGCAGACAGCTAAAACAACTTCATCGGTCGTTGCTAGAGTAGCGCCTGGAAAAATGGTAGATTGGGCCTGGTTTGGTCGCCAAAGGGTCATAGCACCCGTAAAGACGCAGACAGATCTCGCCAATGCGCAAATTAATGCAGAGCTACTTGGCGTTATGTTGGCCGGCGCCTCTTCATCGGCAACGCTTAAATTTAAAGGAAAGCCGGAACAGGTTTACCAAATAGGTGACAAGCTTAACGGAAAGATGGAGCTAGTTGATATTGAGGCTTATCGTATTGTGATCAGTGACAATGGCATCAATAAACAATTATTAATGAAAAAGCCAGATGTGATTATGGAGTCACAAGAAAGCGGCGAAGATGTTGATACTCAGACACAGGGGTTTGCCCTGGCCAATATGTTTGGTGCCGTGCCGGTTAATATCGGTGGTGATACGGGCTTTAAGATTAACAATCTATCGGCAGATGTGCAGGCTATGGCAGACATACGCGATGGCGATGTGGTGGTCCAGATTGACGGTCTTTCGGTGCAAGATTTAATGTCTGATCCCGTTAAGTGGATGAGCTATAGTAGCTCAATTAGCCTTCCCGTGACTCTTATGCGCGAAGGCCGCGAAGAAATTATTTATGTCAATGCCGCTAGTCTCTCGGCTAAAATGTTACCAACTCTAGGATTAAAGCCCTAACATGATTACTTCAATAATACAGTGGGGAAAACTAATGATCGTGACTTTGTATCGGCATGTGATGAAAGTACATCGCCTCAGTGAATTGGGCGTTGTGTTTTTTTTAAGTTGGTGCCTAGCGGCTGAGGGTATGGCAGCAGAAACTGTACAGATCAATTTCCGTGATGCAGATATTCGTAGTGTTATTGAAAGTGTTGCCGAAATAACCGGTAAATCTTTCGTGTTAGATCCGCGGGTTAAGGGCAAGGTGACCATTATCTCGCCGCAGCCAATTGATTCCGATTTGCTCTATCAAGCAATTTTGTCCGCGATTCAGGTGCAGGGATTCCAAGCTGTGGAAGATGGTGCTGTGACTCGAATTATTCCGTTCACGCAGTCTTTTAATTTTGCTGGGGGCAATGGCGACAACACCTTAGAGACTGAGATTATTAAGGTTAAATATGTCCAGGCCGCGACACTCGTGCCTGTGTTGAAGCCTTTGCTGAGTAATGGAGCGAGGTTGCTAGCCTTTGCCCAAAGTAACTATTTAGTTATTTCTGATATCCGCAGTAACGTGGATGAAGTGAAGCGAATTTTGCGAAAGCTCGATGACCCTGATCAAACTGCGGTTGAGGTTATTAACCTCAACTATATTTCAGCGGGAGAGGCGGTACATATTGCTGGCCAGCTGAAACAATTGCAAAAACAAGATTTATCGCTAGTAGAGGACGGACTTAATAATCGTATTATTGTGAGTGGCCCGGGTATTGCTCGTACGACCTTTAAAAACATGCTCAAGCTACTGGATCTCCCATCGACTAAAAAAGGCAGTGTTGAGGTGATCTACCTTGATTATTCCCGTGCAGCTGAAATTAAGCCTATTATCGACGGCATGCTTGGCTCAGATGTTTTCTTGCGTCTGGCCGGAGAATCTGTAGGTGATGGCAAATCTAAGGCCGCAACTAATTATACAATTGAAATTGATGAGCTTAATAATGCGTTGGTGATGGCAGCGCCCTCGGCAGTTATTCGTGAGATAAGAAGTGTCGTTGCGAAGTTGGATATCGCTCGCCCTCAAGTCCTCATCGAGGCGGTTATCGCTGAATTATCTGAGGGTCAGGCAAGAAACCTTAGCTCTCAATTAGTTATTACAGGTAGAGATCGAGGAGGATACTTAACCAATTTTGATGGAGTCTTATCGGGCCTGCTGGGAAGCGCATTGGGAGGTGGTGGCTCTGATAATGCAATTGCATCTGCATTACCTAAGTCTGTTATTGGAGTGGTTGGTGATTTTGACCGTGAAAATAATAGAGGTATCGGTTTATTGGTTCAGGCCTTGAAAACCGACGAACGGACTAAAATACTATCAACACCCTCAGTTATTACTCTCGATAACGAGGAGGCTAACCTTTCAGTAGGAGAACAGGTCCCCTTTCCTTCAGGTAGCTATGCGAGCACTAACAACTCCAATAGTATTAATCCTTTTACGACCGTAAACCGCGAAGACGTAGGCGTCATGCTTAAGGTCAAGCCGCAAATTAGTAAGGGCAATGCAGTAAGGCTAGAAATCGAGCAGGAATCATCCAAAGTTAAAGCAGGCAGCGCTGACTCTCAGTTTGGCGCTACAACTACTAAAAGTACGATGCAAACAAACGTCATGATTCAAGATAGTGAACTATTGATTCTGGGTGGCTTAATCGAGGGGCAAACGGATAATAGCGCCTCCAAAGTGCCTTTTTTGGGCGATATTCCGATTATCGGCAATCTATTTAAATCCTCCAGAAAAGGCGATAGCGAAAAAGTCCTAATGATGTTTATTAGGCCGACCATTATCCGTACGCCAGAGGATGCTAGGGCACTGTCAAAATCTAAGTTTGAGCATTTAATAACGCGAGACTTTGAAGGTGAAAACGAAGGTACTGTGACTAAGCAACTAAAAGAGTTTATAAACCAAGGACAGGATTTAGAAATTACAGAGTAACGGCAGGCTATGAGTATTTATTTGCAGCATTTTGCCCTAAAGCGAGAGCCGTTCTCGATTGTGCCTGATCCTGACTTTTTATACCCCAGTCAGCAACATCGTCAAGCAGTTGCCCATCTAAAATACGGCCTCGACCGGGAAGGCGGATTTATACTGCTAACCGGTGAGGTTGGCACAGGAAAGACCACCCTTACCCGCACTATGCTGCTGCGTATTTCAGCCCATGTCCGGGTAGTTTATGTATTAAATAGTAAGCTCAATGAAACGGATCTCTTAGCCAGCATCTGTGATGAGCTGGCCATTAAACTGCCGAAAAGTAAGAATCTGTCGTTTTCTAAAATTTGTATTGATGCCTTAAATCAGGACTTGCTTGCCAGTCATGCCAAAGGTCAAAAGACCTTGATCGTTATTGAAGAGGCCCAGAACCTGAGTGCAGATGTTCTGGAAACGCTTCGTTTGCTGAGTAACCTTGAGACTAACACTCATAAATTGCTGCATATTCTTCTTGTCGGCCAGCCAGAATTGCTGGAGATACTCGCGCAAAAGCAACTGCGTCAACTCAACCAAAGGGTTGTGTCGCGCTTTCATCTTTTACCGTTAGATCAGTCTGAATTGTCCAACTACATTAACCATCGATTGCATCATGCGGGTGCGGCAGGTCCTATCTTTGATCAGGGCTGTATCAAGGTGTTGTTCAGGTTGACTAAAGGTGT
>Ga0209660_1000980_pt1 | contig 15714 bp, 10 predicted proteins | sample SaaInlV_100m_DNA_2_FD_184659 | JGI IMG/M metagenome (GOLD analysis project Ga0209660, IMG submission 184659) | Marine microbial communities from expanding oxygen minimum zones in the Saanich Inlet - SI072_LV_100m_DNA (SPAdes) (version 2) | ecosystem: Environmental > Aquatic > Marine > Intertidal... | reverse complement strand
TTGTTTGACACTTCTACTGGTGGTGCACATACAGCACACACACTCAACCCTGTTGAGCTTGTTATTTCAGGGGAAAACAGCCATGAGATAAAACTGCAGCAAGGTGGCAAACTGGGAGATATCGCACCAACAATCCTTCACCTCATGGGCCTTCCCAAACCTGAATCCATGACCGGGAACTGCCTGATCCTTTAGAAATTAACCAAAAAGCGTAAACTGTTTCCAAATCCTTTTGCTTGTAGGAGGACAAAAAAATGTTTGCCTAAGAAACACATGTTCTGCCGAAAACTTATCCCCACTTTCGTCCTCGTCCTGTTTTCACATCTGCTATGCGCAGAGGAAACAGAAATTTTTCCGCTCAAGGATGTGAAACGGGGAATGACGGGCGAATGGCGTACCGTCGTTTCCGGCACCAAGATCGAGACTTTTAAGCTCCGCGTACTGGGGGTGCAGAAAAATTTTGCAGGCCCACGTAGGCCAGTAATCATTTGCGAAGCGTTGGATGAAGAAAATAAGCTTTCTGGTCCTGTCGCCGGGATGAGTGGCAGTCCTGTTTACATTAAAAAAAAGTTGTTGGGAGCCTATGCCTATGGATTCATGATGTCCAAGCAACAGGCAATAATTGGAGTCACTCCGATCGCACAAATGCTTGAGGTGGTTGAGAATTACGAAGCTGGCGAGCTGGCCACAAAACAACCCATACAGCCCTCTCCTGCCCTCATTCATCCCCAGGCTCCAGCGTCACCGGCATTGGATGATCATTCATTCTACAGCCTTAACCCTGAACTAAAACATATACAACAGTTCCTTAAACCGGTTCCCACACCACTATTTGTCTCAGGATTTTCGGCACGCACCTTAAAAGAATTTGAAGATGACCTTGCCATAATGGGCATGGACATTGTACAGGCTCCGGCAGCAGGAAATCGCGAAAATAATAAGGACTTCGACCCGCCACTTGTTCCCGGCGCACCAGTTGCAGGCGTGCTGATGGATGGAGATTTTAGTATCTCAGGAGTAGGAACGATTACTTGGCGCAAAGGCAATAGACTTCTTGGATTTGGCCATCCCTTTTTTCAGGAAGGACCTGTTGAAATACCCATGGCCGGTGCTGAAGTCCTGACTGTGGTTCGATCCGTTTCTAGATCTTTCAAGCTGTCCAATGTCGGCCCAGTTAAAGGGTCCATTTATCAGGACCGCCTAACTGCCATTGCCGGGGAAATAGGCAGAGAGACTCCCAGCACAAAATTGTCAATTCACATCCATCCCCAAGACGGACCAAAACGCACCCTGACCAGCACAATCTTTAACCATCGCCGGATGTCTCCGACATTTTGCGCAATGGCTCTAATGGAAAGTATCAACGACTCGATGGATACAGAGAATGATCAGTCATTCCAGATAACATCAACCCTTCTCGTCGAAGGATATAAACCACTAATCTATAAGAATTACGGGAGCGGGTCCTCAGGAATCCTGAGCGCAGCCCGAGGAATTCGTACGGCTTTTAGCCAAATCGTGGACAATCCCTTCAATACACCCATGGTGGAGGAAGTTTCTTTCGATATCAGAATCCACAATAAAATAGATTATTCCGTACTCAAGACAGTAAGCCTCCGCTCCGGGAATAAGCCCAAAGAAGGAGACAAGGTAAAGCTAGGACTTGAGCTGGCCCACCACAAAGCAGATCGAGAAACCCTGATCATAGAAATCCCGATACCCAAGGGATACTCCGGTGAAAGACTTGTTTTGTTTGCTGGTGATGCAGCCTCAGCAAAAAAGATTGACCTACCTAACAATGGAGAAATCACCAGTCTGAATGATATTATCGATAGATTGCGTATTCAAAACGATAATCGCCTCATCCATTTGAAATTACTCCGCAGTACCAGGGGTCTGAATCTCCGGGGTGCAATCCTGCCTGAGTTACCTCCATCCATGTATGAACTGTACACATCAGATACCCGAGGTGAAATTATCAGCAATATACGCCAGACATCAATCTGGGAAACCACGATTCCAGTAAAAGGTGAATTTCGTGGTAGCTATAGTTTTCCCTTGGATATCCGTTAAATCTAATTTTCTCCAGCCATGAAACAAACACTCACCACTCTTTTCCTCCTAATGCTTGCCAATCTGCAGGTTAATGCGGTACGAACCCGAGAAATAAATCATCATGGATTCGCCGCATTTGAAAATGCCGAATTACAGAACTTAAGTATCACAGAAGATGGCATCCTTTCCACCGCTCCCTCCATTGAAACCGTAGCCGAATTGCAGGCCTCACTCATCTGGACTGCCCGTCAAGGGAAGGATGGGACATTATTTGTAGCCACAGGCAACAAGGGGCGTATAATTGCCATCACTCCAGATGGAAATACGCGGACTATTTTTGAGCCTGAAGAAATCCTCGCCCGTGCCCTGGCAATTGGTCCGGATAATGCACTGTACGTAGGCACCTCTCCAAATGGTCGCGTCTATCGCGTACCACTGGAAGGACGGCCAGAAATATATTTCGATCCGGCAGACACATATATCTGGGATTTACAATTCGATGACAAAGGCAGCCTTTTTGTTGCTACAGGAAATCGAGGTCGAGTGTATCGTGTTCCCCCAAATTTCAAACCTGATGATAAAGCTGAACTCTGGTACGAAAGTGTTTCCTCACACTTTGTATCACTTGCATTTGACCACCAAGGAAAACTCCTTGTTGGTAGTGACCCCGATGGTAATATATACCGCATGACAGAACCTTTTGAGGCAACCGTGCTGTATAATTCCGATGGAGGTGAGGTTCGTAAGATTCACGCGCAGGAAAACGGCGAGATATATTTTTCAACCTTCAAGCGAAATGAAGGAACAAGCTCCAGTGGCAATTCAGGCAGTTCCTCAAAAAGCAGCAGCTCCGACAAATCGGGAAAAAGTTCGTCCAGCTCTTCCTCTTCTTCTGCAAAAAGTATATTTTATAAAATTAAGCCCAATGGTTTTGTTGAAGTCTTCTGGAGAAATCCCTCTGAACCCATTTTTTCCTTCCACAACCTAGGCGAGGATGGCTGGTTACTGGGAACAGGCAACAATGGCCATCTCTACCAAGTTGGACATGATGGGGCATGGAAGCTCCTACAAACCTTAGAATATGGCGGAGAAGTTACATCTATTCTCAAGGCAAATGATGAAAAAGGAGGGCATCTGTTGTTTACAAGCAATCCCGCGAATATTTACCGGCTAAATAGTGGACAGGCTGAAACGGGAACCCTTGTCTCCGGCACTGTTGATGTAAAGCAGGTTGCTAAATGGGGACGCATACACACATCTCCGAAAAGTAACAAGATTCAGATTTTTACGCGGGGAGGAAACACTCCAAAAGTAAATAGTACTTGGTCCGAATGGCAGTCCGTGAATAAAGATGGTCGTGTCACTGGACCAGCCCGACGCTACCTCCAGTACAAAACCCAAATTGAAGGTACTGACACGATCCTGTCACGTGTGCGTGCTTTTTATCAACTAAACAATGCAGTTCCGATTATTCGCCACATAAACATCGTGCCAACCGGATTCTCAGTAACTTCACTTAAGACAATCACTCCCATACTTGATATTAACAAACTTACCAAAGGCAATCTACCAGACACGCCACCCCCAGCACCGCCAATCCGTAAGCAGCTCTCGCTAAACCCGGAGGATGGCCTTTTCACCGCAGGCTGGGACGCCTTCGATCCAAATGGTGATACTCTGGAGTTTAAGGTGCAAATGCGGAAAATCCCTGAGGAAAGGTGGATTACACTCGGTAAGGACCTTTCGAATCCTGTACACACCTTTACCACCAAGGGCATGGATGACGGTTACTATCAAGTAAAAGTTACCGCATCAGACCACGCCAGTAATCCTCATGGAACTGCTGAAAATAATTTTCTCGTTTCCAAGCAGTTCCTTATTGATAACGATGCTCCCCAAGTCAGACCATCTTTAAAAAACCCACCCCCCAAAGGTGGCGCAATTGTTGAGATTTCAACGGAGGACTCATTTTCCATTATACGTTCTGCAGAATATATTCTGGATGGGGGCAAGCCCGTACAAATCTTCCCCAGTGATCTGCTGTTTGATGCAGAAAAGGAAACCTTCCGGATAGAGCTAATGGGACTTCACGCAGGTTCACACAGCCTAATTTTCAACACGACTGACGATAGAGGGAATCAAGGTACTTCTCAGACTACATTTGAGGTTGATTAACTTATGAACAAAGGTTTCTTGGCAGTGAAAAAAGTTTAAGACAGTAACCAGCATTCTGGTATGCCACTTTTAACCTGACACTGACCACAAAGTTCTTTTCCTGTCACACCCTTTTACCAAACCCATACAGAGCGACATCATCTCCCAATGGAAATAAAAAACTGCAATCAACTTCGTGCCAGTGATGCGGGTCAACCCGCACGCCTTCAAGGATGGATTGACTCCATCCGAGACCACGGTGGCATACTATTTATTGACCTACGCGATCGAGAAGGAAGGACTCAAATTGTCTTTGACCCTGAAAATGAATCCCTCGCCAGTCAGTTTGGCAACCTCAAGCCTGAATCGGTCATCGAGATTATCGGTGAAACGCTGAAGCGTTCCGATGAAACTGTAAATACCAGTCTTGATACCGGCGAGATCGAGGTTCATGCAACCAGTCTCATCATTCACAACGTGTCTGAAACTCCACCTTTCCCGATGGATGAAACCGCAGATAAAGTGAACGAAGACCTTCGCTTAACGCATCGTTACCTTGACCTGCGACGCCCATCCAACATAAATGTACTCCGCTTACGCCACAAGGCAGCACAAGCCACGCGAAAATACTTTGATGATAACGATTTCATTGAAGTTGAAACACCCATGCTTTTCAAAAGCACTCCAGAAGGCGCGCGCGAATTTTTGGTGCCGAGTCGCCTCAACCCGGGTGAGTTCTACGCCCTACCGCAATCCCCTCAGCAGTACAAACAAATGCTCATGGTGGCTGGTGTTGAACGGTACTATCAACTGGCCAAGTGTTTCCGGGATGAAGACCTTCGAGCTGATAGACAACCCGAATTCACCCAAATTGATATAGAAGTCTCTTTTATCGACCGGGAAGGGATGTATGCCCTAATGGAAGGCCTGATGAAACAGATATGGAAGGATGTACTGGGAATTGACATTCCCACGCCATTCCCGCGCATGACTTTTCATGATGCCATGAACCAATATGGGGTCGATAAACCTGATACCAGATTTGATCTAAAGATACATGATTTCTCTGAAACCTTCAGGGATTCTGATTTTAAAGTTTTTTCCGGCACAGTTGGCAATGGAGGTGTTGTCAAAGCCTTCAACGCCAAAGGACTTGCAGATATCACCCAGGGTGAAATGAAAGCACTTGAGGAATCAGCCAAAATCCTTGGGGCAAAGGGCTTGGCCTTTATTAAATCAGAAAATGGTGAATGGAAATCTCCTATAATTAAATTCTTTTCCGACGAGGAAAAAGACGCTCTTAAGGAACAGCTTGAAGTTGAAGAGGGCGATATCGTTTTCTTCGCAGCAGCAGAATGGGAGCGAGCCTGTGCCATCCTCGGTCGTATCCGGCTGGAAGCAGCACAACTTCTTGTTAAGCGCAGTAAAATCATTATTCCTGAGGATGCGTACAATTTTCTTTGGGTAATCGAATTCCCGCTCATGCTTTTTGATGAGGAGAAAGGTGAATTCGCCTCCACCCATCACCCATTTACTTCCCCTGTGCCTGATGATATTGAGCTTCTGGACTCCGATCCCAAAGCCGTTCGTGGCCAGCACTATGATATGGTTTTAAATGGAGTGGAACTAGGCGGAGGTAGCATCCGTATTCACCAAACCCAGCTTCAAGAAAAGGTCTTCAAGGATGTTCTTAATATCCCAGCTGACATTGTTGAAAGTCGCTTTGGGTATATGCTTAAGGCTTTCAAATATGGAGCTCCACCTCACGGAGGAATCGCCTTTGGATTCGATCGACTCGTGGGTATACTGGCAAAAAAGAACAGTATCCGTGATGTAATTGCCTTTCCAAAGACACAAAAGGGACAAGATCTTATGGCTGCGGCCCCTGGGGACGCCACCGACCGTCAACTTCGCGACCTCCATGTAGCACGAATGATCAAGCAGGACAGTTAGTTAATGGGGAATAACCCAAGCGGGAAATATTCAAGTCGCACCCCTACTCAACCAGTCGGAGCCTCGTTACCCAGCTCCCTTGTTAAATAATTAAAAGCCTCCTCAACGGAATCAATAACCTTAAAAAGGTTGATGTCACCCGGACTGATGGTTCCCCACTCAACAAGCTTGTCGAAATGAACGACCTCGTTCCAGAACTCTGCGCCATAAAGCACAACTGGCATTTCCTTCTGAATCTTGCCCGTTTGTAAAAGAGTTAAAGACTCAAATAGTTCATCCATTGTGCCGACACCGCCGGGGAAAACCACAATAGCCTTGGCCATATAGAGGAACCAGTACTTCCGGATAAAAAAATAATGAAATTCAAAAGAAAGCTCTTCCTGAGAATACTGGTTAACATGCTGCTCATGGGGTAGACTGATCCCCAAGGAAAGAGAACGTCCCCCAGCATCCTGGGCTCCACGATTTGCCGCCTCCATGATACCTGGTCCACCACCAGAACAGATGGCGTATGCATTTTTTCCACTGCGCGTTTTCAGAGACCAGTTGGTTAACTGCTGAGAAAGCTCGCGGGCCTCTGCGTAGAAACGGGACTGCTTGGAAGGTATTTCCTCTTTATCTGGATCCGGAGTACGTGCTGAACCAAAAAAAACTATGGTATTTTCGATACCCTCCTTCTTGAGACGCGCTTTTGGTTCCTCCAGTTCGCATTGTATACGGATGCTTCGTGCTTCCGGGCTGGTTAGGAAATCCATATTTTTGTAAGCCTTCGGAGGCTCAGGAAAGGGGGGCTCAGTATCACTCATAATCCAAATAGCTTCAACCTGTGAACATGCAGAGTCCACAAAAAAGGCATAAACATCATTCTGGGGTTAAGGAAATCAACTCCAAATACACTGTTCAATTAGTTGCTTCAGCGCAGTTCCGGACCAGTCCCTGTTTGCGGCAGGACTTGCTGGACTGGGGTGTAAAATTCGACCAAGCTGTAAATCCATACCGTCGAGGGCAAGGCGTGCACGTTTCTCGGCAAAGCCACCGACTCCAACAACCCACTCAGGCTGTAACAGCCGAACAAGTTCCCTCAGATGCCAGTCACAGGCGGCCTCCAATTGCACTGAAACAGTTGAAGGTAGCTTATCAGGTGTTAGGTTGCGTGCACTATCCTCCAAAAAAGCCAGTGGGCAATAGTTAGCGACAAAGTGATCCTTAAAAAAATTCTCTGGCGAACCAAAATGTTCTGCAAAGAATCCCCATAGACGACGCCCACTTACTTCTGATCGATTGCAAGCAAAACCCTGTACCGGGCGCTTTGGATGCTCGGGAGATGGTTGCCCAATATTAGCATCCAAGCCCATCCATTCACGGACTGATGGGATTTCACCAAAAGGCACACCTGTCTGAGACATTCCCCAAGGCCCGGGGTTCATTCCCAAAAGCAAGACTCGCTTGTTCCCCTGCGCAAATTTATTCGTGTATGCAACATATCCATTAAATGCATAATCAAATGCATTGTAGACATAGGCGACAGGGGCGGGGAACGAGATATCCGCTAACTTTTTATTCAAGTCAGATGCAAGTTGCTGGATCTGTTTGGGGAAATTCACTGGATTGGAAGAATTATTTTACAACAGGCGCCAAACTGATAGCGGAATATATCAGTATACTCATGTAGAGGGTAATGAAGATGAATCCCATCGCGCGTCCCATCTGCCGATGTCCTGAACTCTTTTTCCGGAAAACAAGGGTAAGGAAGGCAGTCACGGCCAGCATCAAGAATAACTCTTTCTTTAAAGAACCATCCCATTCAATCGGTGAAGCTGTAGCAGTAACTCCACCGACAAAAAGCATATTGAAGAGATTTGAACCAAAAATATTCCCCGCAATAAGGCCGGTCTGCTTTTTTCGCGCGGCAGCAACTGATGCAGCAAGTTCTGGAAGGCTCGTTCCAATGGCAACCACTGTAAGGCCAATGAATCCTTGGTTTATGTGAAGCCTTATTGCAATCGCCTGGGCTGAATCCACCAGTAAACTCGCACCAACAAGAAGGAAGAGTGTCCCGCCAATAACCAGAAAAAAAGCTGTTGAGGAAGCTCGCTTTTCAATTTCCTCCAATTCGTCAAAATTACCAATATTTACTTGGGCCAGATCTCTAATAAAGCCCAGCTTTTTATAGATTGGACCAAGCACTGATAGAAAAAAAGGACGGAGTCTCAGTGTAACAATAAGGTAGCTTATCATCAAAAGAACCAAAGCAACACCTTCGAACTGCGTAATTCCTCCATAACAGAACAATACAAAAATAATCGTGGCCAATAATAACCAGGGAATTTCCCAAAAATAATATCTTGGTCGACCAATGATCGGGGAAATCAATCCAGCAACCCCAAGAATTAATGCTACATTTGCAAGATTACTTCCTGCAATGTTACCCAGAACCAAGTTATCTCCTTGATCCCTAAATCCTGCGATCAAGCAGGTAAATAACTCAGGAGCAGAAGTAGCAATTGAAACCACTGTGATACCAATGACAACAGGTTCAATGCGAAAGTTTGCCGCAAGTGAGGATGCGCCATCAGCAAGCCAATCACCCCCGAAGGTCAACAAGGTCAACCCAAGAAAAAGTGCGGGTAAAACTACGACCCAGTAGACCGTGCCTTCCAATCCCTGAAAAAAGTCCAACATCTAAAAAGGGAGGAAGCATCCACCACTGCGACCGGTTGACAATGGTAAAGTTGAGTGGATATTAACAACTCTTTGTTGAGATGCAGAAAAGATAATGATTCACTCGCACTAGAAACCCTGAATCGTCATTAATATAAGGGTGGAAGCACAGGTTTCCCCATTATTTAAGGATCAGGTTACGGTCTCGTACAAAAACCGAGAATCAACTTTAGCTATGGCTTGCTTGCCAGATTGAGAGGTAATTTGAATGGAACTATTATTGATTGGTTTGAGTTTCTTTACGATGTCAAACCCTGGAGGAATATTTGCCATGCCGAGAATGTGGTTTACTGTAAATGGGTTTCGGTCACGAAGCTGAATATGCGTGATGAACCCTTTGTCCCGAAGCGCGTTTTTTTTGACCGACTCCGCTATTCCCACGTGGTAATAGGCCGTGACATCCTCAATACCAAGAACACTTTCGTGCCGACCATTCCATGGATGATAATGCCGACCTGCATTCGACATCCAGAGAACGGTGCTTGCCAGAACCCGAGGATCCTTAAGCGCAAAATAGACGTATCGTTCCTTTTGAAAAGTGACAGCGGTCCAAGCGAAGTTCCCTGGTTTATTAACCAAGAGAGCAAGGTCATCAAAGCCTTTTCGGGCAGGATAAGAACTTAGATCGGTGTGCCCACCTGAATTGAGAGAAACTTTTTTAAGGGAGCGAAATTTAGAATCAGGCTTAAGTGCATGATAGCCACCAGATTCAGGGTTTTCAAACGGGAAAGGAAGAACTTGACCATGAATAAAACCACTAGTGGAAATTTGCCCACTACCGGGTGAGTCTGGAAACTTAAGCATGGCATGATGCCCCAATGGCATTGGACCATTCATGCCGCTTATCACATGTCTCTGGTATATTGCATCATGACCGTCACGAAGGTGGATATACTTGTCAACCAACCCACTTCGAACCTTTGTTTTTAACTGCAGGTGTAACTCATGTTGACCTTCAATATATGTATGCTTTTTCGGGGTCCAAATTAAATTTGCAGTTTCGCCGTGGGGCGGATGAGTTTCCCCTCGGAAAGAAGATTCGTTACCACCAAAGGGCAAGCAGAAGAAATCCCCACGGAGGGAATGCAGAAGCGGTGGAAGGTTTACATCAATGACTTCTTCATTGAGCGACCAGGGAGCCACAGAAAAAGGCGAGACTTTCTTTTTGCCCAGATCAAAGGCAACAGGCCCAAGCATACCAGCTAACTTTGTGACATGAGCTTCAATCTTATCTGATCTAATGCTGTAGGAGGGTTGACCATGTATACTATCAAGAGTCGGTTTCATAAGTCTTCAATCGAGTTTCTTCGTGAACAACAATGATGAAGTAAATGATATATAATTGAATGAAGGGATCAGAATGTAAAAAAGATGCCCCAGCTCTGGATCATCCAGCTAAAGATTCTAGACAAATTTTAGCTTTAGGATGCTTTGGCTCAAGATCAAGAGTGATGAGGTAGTGGTTACGAGCCATTTCTTCGTCTCCCTTAGCACGTAGGAGCTCTGCCAAGAGAAAGTGCCCTTCTGGGTTCATGATTTCAATCTCAATGGACTTCCTAAGGCTCTCAATCGCAGTCTGCTGCTCTCCGTCGGCATGCTGGAGAAGCGCAACCTGAAAATGGGCTCCGGAGTGTTGGGTATTTGCGGTGAGGGCATTTTCCAAATACTGAAGAGCCTTGGTCTCCTCCTTATCCGAAATGGCAAGAAGACCTAATTGATAAAGAGCCTCAGCTCGCTGATGAGATAGGTTGTTAGCAACATCCTCAAGCCGGCGTGCTTTAATGAAAAGATCTTGCACGGCGAAAGTGGCTGATTCCTCCCGGAGGGCAAGGATACGTGTAGCGGCATTGTCAGCGGCATGCTGAAAATGATCGCGAGCATCGGGAATTTTTTCCAGCTCAATGCAACGTTGAGCCATATGGAGATGGACTTCTGGATTCCCAGAATCCTTTGCCAAAGCATCCGAACAGGTGGTAAGGGATGAATTCGCATCCTGAAGGTGAGCAAGACCCAAATAGCTGGAGATAAGGGAGGAGTCATGCTGTATCGCCTTCTTGAAGGACTGACCGGCGGTCTTGTTATCCCCAGACTTAACCAGCAGGTAGGCCAACTCCTCATGGGCCAGAGCATGATTGGGATCGAGCCTTATCGCTTGCTCAAAGCACTCCTGTGCCTCGGAGTCGAAACCCCCACCAACCAGATTACCGACCGAGTCAAAACGTCGACCGAGCCGAAGAAGGCGACCGAGCTCGAATCGGGCAGCGACATGGCTGTTGTCAAAGTCAACGGCGGTTTCGAGACAGGAGCGGGCCTTGGCAAAATCCTCAGGGCCATCATGGAGAAGCCCCAGCCGGTAGTGTATGTCGGAATTGTCCGGATCTATAAAAGCAGCTTTCTCCAGATGGTAGGTAGCATCATGAGAATTGCCTCGATCCAAAGACAAGAGACCAAGTCGATAATGCGCATGTCCATCTCGAGGGTCCTCCTCTAGAAGGGCTTCAAAATTTTGCTGTGCCTCTGTAAGCTGACCAAGTTCCGCCTGAAGGATTCCAAGACGGAGTCTGGACTCGGTGTGGGCAGGGTTATCCTGAAGAACTTTGCCTAGATGGTGGGTGGCACCCTCTTTATCCCCTTCCTTGAGAAGTATCAAGGCCAGCTGATGGTGTGCATTTGCAAAGTCTGGCTGCAGCTCAATAGCTTTAAGCAGGTGTTCCTTGGGAGAAGGCACTGTCAACCAGCGACTGACCCCCCTGCACGAGCGAGAGTCTGGGCGGCCTTGGCCGCTTCCTCCACAGCAAGTTCCTCATTAAGAAGAAGGGCAAGATGATAGTGGGCCCGAGCGTAATCAGGATCAATTTTAATGGCCTGCTCGTAGTGCTTGCGGGCATTGGAAAGCTGCTCCATTTCATGAAGCAGATGGGCAAGGTGAAAGTGGGCCTTGGCATGGTTCGAATCCAGCTCAATAGCACGATTGTAATGCTTTATGGCATTATCATGATTAGGATCACGGACAAGGGTACCATCATTCGTGATCTTATGACCACCGCTCAAGAGCTTGCCCAGTCCATAGTGTACATCAGCATAATCAGGGTCAATTTCCGCAGCAGTCTCGTAGTTGCGGCGGGAAAGGTCAAATTCGCCGGGGGCATTTAGGGTCCGCCCAAGGTGGTAATAGGCTTGGACATAGTTCTGGTCGACCTGAGTGGCCTTTTCGAAATAAACCTTGGCCTCATTCAGCAAATGTAGGCCCTCCATGGTATGGGCCAGATAATAATAGGCTGGCGCAAAATCACTGTCAAAGTCCACAGATTTAAGAAAATGATCACGCGCCTTTTCCGGCTTGCCAAGCACAACTAAGGTACGAGCCAAGTGATAATGTGCCTTCGCATGCTCTGGTGCATACTTGATGGCAAGGATGAAATTGGCTCGGGCATCCTTACGGTCACCCCTGTTGGCAAGGAGAAGACCGTAGTGAAAATAGGCTTCAGGATTTTCCTCGTGATGCTGAATAGATAAAAGATAATGTTTCTCCGCCTTGCGAACAGCAGTCCCTTGAGCATGGACCAATGCGAGGAGAAAGTGAGCCTTGGAATATGCCGTATCAAGATCGATGGCAATTTCCAGATTTTTCCTGGCCAGAGCGGCCTTGCCCTGTTCATGGAGGATACGGGCCAGATTGTAGTATGCCTTGGGGAACTTGGGGTCAATCTCAATGACTGAGCGAAAGTGTTCAGCAGCGACATCTATGTCGCGACGAATTGCCGGTATGCCCTCCTTGTCCACGGTCTTGCCTCCGGCCATCAGCTTAGCGTAATAATAGTGGGCATCCACGTAGTCCGGGCGGATATCGATTGCAATCTCGTAGTTTTTCCCGGCATCCACGAAATCCTCGGGATGACGTAGAATACGAGCCTTATGGTAATAGGCTTGAGCGAAGTTCTGGTCAATCTCACTGGCTTTCTCCAAGTGATTTTTGGCCTCCTCAATATCTCCTAGCTCAACCAATAAAAGGGCAAAATGATAGTAGGCCTCAGCAAGATTGGGATCAAGGTCAAGCGCCTGTGAAAAATGCTTCTTGGCGCCTTCATGGTCTCCGGTCTTTACGAAAAGCTTGGCCAGTTGGCAATTGGCTTGAGCATAATCCGGGTTTACCTTAATCGCAGTCTCGAAGTGAAGCTGGGCAGGGGCATGATCCTCCAGCTTTGCAAGAAGGACAGCGAGATTGAAATGAGCCTCGGCATAATCGGGATGCAGTTCGATGGCTTTTTCCAGGTGTTTTCTTGCCACCATAAGTGCTGTACGCTCGTCGGCCCCCTTGGGAGCCTTGTTGGCTGCCTTAGAGCCGTTGGCGCGTGATCGCCTTGAGGAAACCTTCTGTAATTTGACTGTTTTCCTTGGCGCACCTTGGCGCTTGGCGTTGGTTTTCTTTGTGGCCATTAGGAATGGTAGTAGAGAAATAAGGCTAGATAGAATTTACTTGGAGGTCATGACCCAGACGCCATCCCACTGCCCTTTTGGTTGATTGGCCTTAAGATGGTTGCAACGGTCAATATAGAGACTGGCTGCCTTGTCTTCCGGGTTGAGCTTGAGGCAATCGTTAAAGAGTTTGAGGCCCTTGTCCCACTCCGCCTTGCGGTAGCAGCGTATGCCATCATTGAAGGTCTGGAGAGTCTCCACTAGATTTGGAAAGGATTCATCATTATGGTAATCAAGAACCTCAAACACGCTAACAGGCTCTGTCTTGCCCTTGACTATGACCAAATCAACTTCTCGAGTACGGTATGTGGCCTTGACTGCCTTGTGGGTGAACTCAGAGATGAGAATGTGTGCACCATACTGTTTGCAGGCGCTCTCGATGCGGGCTGCCAAATTCACGCCATCACCGATGACAGTGTAATCCATGCGCTTTGGTGAACCAATGTTTCCAGATACAACGTTGTCAGTATTGACACCCATCCCATGGTCAATAGGCATCTTGCCATCCTTGGCGCGCTTAAGGTTCAAGATATTGAGTTGAACCATCATATCAATAGCGGCACGAACGGCACGATCGGGGTCATCGTCGTGTGAGACAGGGGTTCCAAATATGCACATCATGGCATCACCGATAAACTTGTCGAGCATACCACCCTCATTGGTAATACAATCGACCATGATGGTGAAATATTCATTGAGAAGCTTGACTGTTCCCTGGGCCCCAAGCTCCTCGGTAATGGTAGTGAAGCTACGGACGTCGGAGAAAAGAACGGAGGCCACGGATTGCTTGCCGCCAAGTATTTCTTCGTCTCCATCACCCATCAACTGTTCCGCGAGATCAGGGTCCATGTAGCGGGACATAGTTGACTTCATGCGTTTTTCTGAACTGATATCTTCAAGCATGAGCATGGTGCCCATGTTGAACTTCTCTTTGCCTTTCGGGGTCTCTTTTTCTCCTTGAAGAGGAAGAATGTTGATATTTACAGAAACTTTTTCTCCGGAAACAATCAGCTCGGCATCAAGGATGTCCTGGGCTTCATCAACATCAGTAAGCTTTTCCTGCATCCACAAATTTTCATCAATGAAAAGCTCCTCTATGGGTTTCTTAAGGATAAACTCCTCACGATCAAACTGAAGGATGCGAAGTCCGGATGGATTGATTGTTTTAACACGGCCTTTTTCGTCAAAAGTGACAACTCCATCATGCATGCTTGAAAGCATACTCTGGGTGTATTTCATGGCATTCTGCACCTCATCGAAAAGTTTCGCATTCTCAATACCCATGGAGATTTGAGACGTAAATGCACCCAAGCGTTTCTCATCCTCCTTGGTAAAGGCCCCACCACGCTTGTTGAGGACCTGGGAGACACCAATTGACTTACCCTCTTTACTAATGACCGGCATACAGAGAATGGAACGGGTAAAGTACCCTGTGGAGCGATCAAAGGATGGATTGAACCGCAGATCGGCGTAGGCGTGGGGAATATTTAGAGGTTTGCCTGTCTTGAAAACGGTTCCAGCGATGCCAACATCATTGGGAAATCGAATGATATTCTTGCCCAGTCCCTCGCCAACCTCAGTGTAAAGCTCATTGGTCTTCTCGTCGTTGATAAAAAGTGTAGCGCGCTCAGAATCGAGCATAGTGGAAATGGTCCGGATAATCTTGCCCAGCAAGGGACCAAGCTCCAGTTCCGAGGATACTTGCGAGACCACATCAAGGAACTCCAGTTCCTGATGACGGGCAGCCTCGATCTGCTCAATCATAATGTTGCCCTGAATAACAATAGCAGCCTGCTCTGTCATTGCTTCAAGAAGGTCAAGATTCTCCTGGTCAAAATGACCATCAGTCTTGTTGAGCAATTGGGCTACACCGATAAGCTCGCCGGACATGCTTCGCAAGGGAGCACAAAGGATGCTCTTGGTGCGGAATCCGGTACGAACATCAACTGCTTTGTTGAAGCGGGGGTCCTTGTAGGCATCCGTGATGATGGCACCCTGATTATTGGAGAAGACCCAACCAGCTACACCCTTCGTATTTAGGATGCGAATTTCCCGTTTCAGGTTGCCCTGTGCAATTCGGGAATAAAGCTCGCCGGTAGTCTTGTCGTTGATAAATACAGTACCACGTTCAGCTTTAATGTAGTGAGTGGTAATTTCAACAAGGACGGCGAGAGCCTCGTCCAAGTTCTTCGCTACCGAAAGCCTATTGGTGACCTCCAGAAGAATACGAGAATGCTTATCCGATTTGGACAGGCGTTCACGAGCGCTTTCTCCGGTTGCTCCGTTTTCGTTTGCCGGCGTTTTCATTGGCTGGGTCCTTTTTTTCGAGTTCTTCCCTCAGGTTGGTGACAATAT
>Ga0209660_1000977_pt1 | contig 15734 bp, 24 predicted proteins | sample SaaInlV_100m_DNA_2_FD_184659 | JGI IMG/M metagenome (GOLD analysis project Ga0209660, IMG submission 184659) | Marine microbial communities from expanding oxygen minimum zones in the Saanich Inlet - SI072_LV_100m_DNA (SPAdes) (version 2) | ecosystem: Environmental > Aquatic > Marine > Intertidal... | reverse complement strand
TGTTTATTAATTCAATTAATATTGACAATATATGTCTATTAAAATAACTAAACTATTTGATAACAGTAAAGTTCCCCAAGAATTATCCAAGATTGCGTGTACGTCTTATATATGTACCCTACCCCCCCCCTCGATTTCTTGTTTAGGTTGAGATAATTAGGTTGAAAATTTCAGTTAAAAATTACCTGGAGCTACTTGAAACGTGTTAAGACCTAAATCTCTCCACATTTTCACAGCCTTATCTCTGTCATCGATGACAAGAAATATATCATTAATATCTATGAAAGTATCCAGCATCTTCTTTTTTAGAATATCATCAGACATATATCTCATTTCTTTGGTAGCAGGATTGCAATCAGCTATAGGCCACGAATCATCTTGAAATTTATCAGGCCTCATTGCTAAAAGGTCATATGGAACTTTATGCTTTTTTAACCACTCAGTCGTAGATTCAAAACTTCTATCATTACGACCGCTGAATATCATTATCCTAAATCCATCTCGATGAAACATTTGAGCTATTTTAATTACGGGCTCATTGGGAGTGTCCCAATTACTTATTGATGCAGGGTCCGCAAAGATGTCCCAGTCTAATTTTCCATTTGGTTGGATAGATTTACTCTTACGGATATCAATGTTAGCTAACGTACCATCTAAATCAAAAATAATCGTTCTCTTACTCATAGCTTATAGTTTGAAAATTGATATGAGTTTATTTTTAATCAATTTCTTTCTTTTTTTCTAACCTTTAGAAATTTTATCTGCAGTAACCAAGATATTAGAAAAAGCCTTACCGAAGTTATCTTGAAGTTTTTCTACATCTCTTATTAATTGTTTTTGCATATTTTCAACTTCTTTATCAAATTTTTCTTGACGTTGTATAAGTTTTTTAATGGCATCTTTTGCCTTATACTGATCACTACTTTTAAACTTATACTCTCCCTTGGAAGTTCTCAGGGAAGATTTCCCAATAATATCTCCCATTTTACAGCGCTGATCTCTACCGCCTCCAGGACATGGTACTTCAGTTTGTTGATTTAAAATTGCTTGTTCTTCTTTATAACCCATTAATTATCTCCTTTGCGATTTATTAAAGCGCGATACGTTTGTTTTTTGTTCCAACGTATTTGTTTGCTTGATTTTACCTTAACTTAAAATTAGATTAATTTGGCTTATGATTCAATCAAATAATATATCTTCAATAGTAAAAAAGATTGCTGGAAATCCTATTATTATTGGGATTATACTATATATTATTATATTTATTATTCCATTTTCATTTCTTAGAACATTCGATTTTGGAGACTGGAAATATACCCCATTTGTTCAATCAATGATTACAACATTTATGGGTGGTGGAACAATCGCAATTATCACTGCTGGATTATTAGTTTTTCAAAAGAAACTGGATTTTGAACATAAAAGAAATCAAGAGGTTTTCACTAATAGAATAACACAATATAAAGAAGCTGTCCATCTTTTGTCAGAAGCAATTTCAGATGGAAAATTTGATGATGCTGAGCTTAAAAATATTAAAGAATTATACTACAAATTAGCTTTAATTGCTGACACCGACGTTCAAAAGAAGTTTCTTGAAATTATACAATCATTAAATACTTCCAATCTTGAAGATAATGACGAAATGGAATCAGTAAATACTGAACTAATTGAATTAATTGAATTAATGAGCACAAGCTTAGGTTTTGGCATGGTTGAAAAATCAAATGTTCTAAAAGACGATACATTACGAGAACTTCAAGAATCAACAATTTTATCATCAGGAAATGAAATAGAAGAAATTCAAAAAGACAATAAAAACCCTAAAAATAAATTTCTTGATTTTATATCTGAAATAATTAAAAAAAATAACTTAGAAACAGATACACCGCAAATCTCAAAGACTGGAGGTATGGCTTATTATGTTAAAGGAAAAAAGTTTCTTCAAATTAGCTTTAAAGGAAAACAATGTGATATTCTCAACCTAAGGTTGCATGACTATGGCTATATTACTCCTCAAAGTAGTGAACATTTATCATTTAGTGATCTAAGAGAATATAGTCCAAAAAAGAGTAAGTCATATATTATTCCATGGGGATATAGTTTCTTTCAAATTCGTTTCATTTTTGATGATTTATCAGATGAAGAGAAGAAGTATTTAGAGGAAATAATTAAACTTGGTCATGAAACATTAACTTCAGATAAAAAACTTTCCGTTCGAAAAGGTGAAAATAAAAAATTAGCATCTATTTTTGTCAAAGGAGATAATGCAAAAGCAATTCCTTGGCCGCTAAAAAAATTAGACTAAAATTGTACTATTTATACTCTTCGACAGATATTCCTGCTTGCTCATAATGTTTTAAGTTCTTTTTGAAATCTAACATACTTTCTGAACCAGGATCAATTTGTGATGCTCTTTTCAGTCTTTTTGGACTATGTTCATCATATGTAAGTCTACAGGTTGCCCATAACCACAAATGGTGTTGTAACCAATCTTTGCACATGCTATTAATATGCTTTTGCACTCTATCTAATTTGGAGTAATCTCCTTTTACTCTTCTATCTAATTCATTAGCAATAGTCTGTCCAGCAAGAGTGACGCCAATAACATGATCTTTAACTATTTTAGTCTTACTGTTATTAGCAACCTTACTACTAATACCAGATCTTAATGGTGTCAAATCAATACCTAGACCATTATACCCTAATAATAGTCGTTGAAATTGTTTTTCTTTCGAGCTTCCCCTAACAGTATTACCTCTATAAATACTAGTAATCTTATCTCTTTTATTTGAAGGTATAAATAGATCGTAGTTGTGTCCAGCCGCATACTGATACAATTTTAATCCAAACCAATACTGTATCTGCTCTTTATCAATATCCAATCTAAATTCATTGTTCCAAATTTTAGTAAGGTTTTTTTCAGTTAGTTGTTCAATTTTTGATGTATCAGCCATTTAAATCCTTTGTATTTATTTAGTAATAATATAATAATTATTTGACCTTTTTTTCTGCATTATCAATCCAAGCACTAAAACCTGATGGCTTTCTCTTTGCTTCGCTTTTCTTAGATTTCTTCGCCCAATCAATCATCCATTGCCCTTTTGTCTTTCCATTTTTTTCCTCATAATATTCAACACAATCATAAAAGTCATTATGTTTAGGAGATCCCTCAAAACCGCATGTGCAATTTTTAGTCATTTTTTTAAACAAGACATTAGGTGTTCATATAACATTAACATTGCCAATGTATCTAGTTCACAATAGTTGAGCAAGCCCTTTCTAAGTCCTTTTTTCTCTGTTTCAGAAATTTGTGAAAATTGTAATATTTGAAATGCTTTCATTGCACCCGATCCATCCTTCAAAGAATCTTTATGGAAAAGAGCCCTATCAAGGTCTTGAGAAGTTAAATCTTTAAGCTTAGGTAATATATCATATGGATCAGTTACGTTCCCATTCACTTCTTTGAAAAGAATGTAGTCAATCAAGTTGGTACCAAACGGCAACGGGGATGAGTACTTTTGTTTCAAAATCTTGCTTGTTGACATTATTGCTGGTAAAACTGCTTTTAAAGAATTAGATCCATTAGTCAAAGGATGGTAGTAATTCTTTTCTACAAATTTACACATATCAACCATAGCTCTCTCTGGCTCATGTTCTCCTGTAGTAAAAGTAATTGAATCAATAAAATCTATTTCATCTTTAAATTTATGTTTATGAGGAATCATCCTCTGCTTGGCAGATTTTAATACAGCATTTTCATGATTAGCATACATAAAGACTGTGCCCTCATCTTTTGATAAAATATTTTTTAATTCTTGAACAAATTGTATGGTAGGGTCTATTGAGGATTGATCAGCTAGCCATTCGTAATGCTTTACAGAGCCATCTTCTAATAATGAATGAATAGAAAACTGTGATGCAATTACAGCATATGGATATTCATTTTTATGAAATGGCAATGGAACAGTACATGTTTCAAAATCAATGAAGTGTAGTGGGAAATTCCACTCGCTCATTATTTCTGAAATATCCTCACTAAGCCATTCTGATGAATCATTTTTTGCTGTAAACTCTATTTGAAGAGATTGTCTTTCATAACGCTTAGTACTAGGGTTTAAAGGGTTAAGGTGAGGATTGTTATATAAATCTTTAATAGAATAAACTTTCTCATCAAATAGTTCAGGAATTTTATTTTTGGGAAAATTCCAAATAGATGAAATATAATTTTCTTCATCGCTATAATTTGGAATGATTTCTTGCCAACAAAAAGTGCATTTTGAACAACAAGCTCCAATATCACTTCCTGATTTGTCTAAAGATATACTATTTTTATAAGCATCAGATAGTTGATGAGCTGCTTCAATAAATGTCGAATTATTATTGGTTCCAAATTTAGATAAAGGGCGATTTAATAAATCAAAAAAATTATCATTGCCTAATGGCTGATCGTACAAAATTGAGTTTACAACTCTTTTTACATTTACATCCTGCAATACTGTATCTTTAATTTTTTCTTTATTTAAATTTATTTCTTCCTCATTTACTTCTACCCCCAATCGACTTTCTCCGTTATCTCCCTCTGTTTTAATGATAGTAAATAGTTGGTTTAGACCATTCATATTCGTTTCTTTGCTTTTATTTACAAGCATTAGGTATGGTGTAATTGACCATTCTGGAAAAGCTTTAGATGTAACATAAGTTTGGAAGGCAACATCTGCTAAATAAGGTCTCCATTTGCTATTGATAGATACACCAGATTTTTTAAAACTTAAAAAATCATGTTCATCGTCTGAGGTGCATGATTTAGCTTTTACTTCAACTAGTTGAATAGTATTCCCTTTTTTTACCAAAACGTCTACTTTAATGAAAAAATTATCAAAAGTAATAGCTGCCTCTGCAATGACAACATTCTCATGCTCTAGGGCTTTATTAGTGGCCTTAATTGATTCTTGATAACCTAGTGAGGTAATATCAGCATAATGATAATCTGGATAATGAAACTTATAATAATATTTTGCAAGCTCACCAACCTGATATCCTCCTTCAGCTAAAATCTCTAAAAATTCATTACCACTATCTTGAGTTTTATAATCGTCATAATAATAGAGTTTTTTTGGACATTCGAGACCAATCTTGATTCTTGATTTCGTTAAATAACGTTTTTTACTCTTGCTCATCTAGATTTTTAATATCCTTTTTTTGATAAATTATCTTTCCAAATCGTCTAATTTGTTCTAATTGGATGGCAATAGTAACTAAGTCTGCATCGAGTTCGTCTTCAGAATCATCTTCTCCCATAATATCTCTTGTTTGCTGAATCCATAATCCACGATCTTCATTAACTCGCTCATCTGAATAGTGCGATAAATCTTTCCAATCTTCAAGAATTTCTTCAAGAATTTCTTCTTTTGTCATATCAGCAACACCGTATTCGGAGGACATAAGATTTCGCCACACTTCACAAATCGAACCTTGTGGCACTCTTGCCTTTTCACTGCTTCCAATGTATTCAACTTCAGGATTTCGTTTCACATAGTAGAGCCATCCTTCTTCTCTTTCAATGTTAAGCTCAGCGACCATAGGTGCTTGATATCCCTTCGATTTTGGACCCATAGTAGTTTCATACATGTTTCCATCAGCTCCTATGTAATACAATTTTCCTAATTTTGGAGTATACTCTGTTGCTATTACAAACTCTTTGATTTTATATCGAGAAACCATATCTATTTTTTAATATTCTTCTAAGCTTTCTTTCATTTGTTCTTTAGTTATCGTTAAAGAACACACATATCTCCATTCATCAGAGTAAAGCAAAAGTTCCAATTGTGAAGATTTATCATAACTGGATAATTCTGACCATGTTTTTTTCCACTCATCAACTTCTTCTTTACCAATCCATGGTTCAAATTTATCAATTTCATCAAAGGTTGTATTATTTTTGATTCTTAAACTATCATTGTTTTCAGAGTCTAAGTCCTGATCATCGATTACCACTAAAAATACTTTGCCCAAATAATTTTCTTCTTCTAAGTCATTCATGTCAGCATAATCAACAAAAAATTCATTAAGCGCATCCCACCAAAATTCTTCACTCATAATATTCCTCCCATATATTTATTAGTATATCATCTTTAGATTTTTAATTACAGATGTTCACCAGGATGTACCACCCCATACATAATAATCATCACAATAAAGCACAGATTTATAAATTTGTTCAAAAGAATCTACTTCAGCATCTTCATAATCATCCTCTTGTAACATTGCCAAATCTTCCTCAAACTCTTTTTTTATTCCATCAACTTCACCGTTTGGAACTAAGGAGCTAAGAGTATCCCATTCACCATATTCAACTCTTCCTAATTCAATAATATTATCAAAATTTTCACTCTTTAAATCTTCTAAAGAAATTTTTAAAACAATAATATTTTCATCAGTATATTCTATTGATTAAGCAAAATCTTGACAGATTTCGCCAAGATCATCCATATTAATATTTTCTTTAATATCATTAATTTCTTGAATCATCTCTCACTCCTTTATATTGATTGAAGGTAAAGTAACTTGGCTTGAATCAGTGCCAATATAATCTAATTCTTCAAAAACATTATCCCACTCATAATCACTTTTTAGCGAATCTTCATCTGGATCTAAATCAAAATCTCCACCTTTAAAAGAATACTTACCATCTAAATCATAAATAGAGAATTGATGAGTAGTATTTTTAAATATCCTCAAGTCTAAATCAGAGTCTATTGAAATAGTTATTTTACCACTACTAAAATAGTGAGTTTTAGTAATGATACTCTCTTTATAACAGTAAGTTTCAATCCACTCTATATCACTACTTACTAAACTTATGGTTTTAGACGAATCAGAATGGATATTATTTTCTTTTTTCCAAAGAATATGTCCATTGTCATTTTTTTTATAAGACCATAATTTCATTCTATAATTCACATAAGTTTTATTTTAAATTTTTTGGAAAATTAGGATGTTTTTCAGCTAAGGAATTAATTGAATCTATTACTGATGAGCTATAAAGCTCCCATGCATCATCCCCATAGTCATTTATCATGTCACTTTTGGCTGTATTGAAAATTTTATCTTCTGAAGACTTATTATACATTTGAAGGATGATGTGTTCAGAACAATTTTTATTTATAAGAACACTTTTCATTGCTCCAGAAGGAAATTTTCCCAAACAACCAAAATATTCCAAACTTTCAATTGTGCACTTTGGATGATCAATAACATTAATAAATAAATCTGCAGCATTTGCTGTTAAAAGCTTATCTGCTATCTCCAATAAATCATTATTATCCCAATTATCAAAATTCTCATTAAAAAATGACTCTCTATCATTTCTATCTTTAATTTCAATTAGCTGTTTTATCAAACTCATCTCTCAATCCTTTAATTAATCTGTTGCACACCAAACAAAGTCTTTGTATTCAAAATTATAACCATCTTCATCATTCATACTATCATTGCAATAAAGAAAACAAGAAAATATTCCAAAACAAGTCTCTATATCACTTTCTTCATCATCTAAACGCTCTTCAAGATCTTCCTCGAATTGATCTTTTATTCGCTGTAATTCTTTTTCTGAAACATAGGTAGAAAGATTATCCCAATCATCATACTCAAAGTAAGCTAACTTTTCAAGATTATCAAAATTTTCATTTTTCAAGTCTTCCATTGATATCTTGCAGATAGCAATATTAGCATCTTTATAAAGCAAATTTTCTGCAATACTCATCAAATCTTCGCCTAACAATTCTGTATCTATATTGTTTATTATGCTTACAACATTTTCACCCATCTCTCACTCCTTTATATTGATTCTATATAAGTTTACGATATTTTTGAAGATGGGTGGTAGAAAATTATTTTAGAATGTGTGTGCCTTTTATATATGTTACCTACCCCCCTCGATTTCTTGTTTAGGTTGATATTATTAGGTTGAAAATTTCCATTTATAAGGATTGAAATATAATATCCCTATTAATATCCCTCTTTTTTGTCGTCTTATGCGTAATAGATGAGTAAGTATAGGTACAACAAAGGCTACCGAAGTAGCCCTTGTTTTGTCGTCAAACAATGTGTCTTATCGACGAAGTGGGCGATGAGAGATTCGAACTCCCGACGTCCTGCGTGTAAAGAAGGATGTCTTTGCTCTATAAATCGTCCTAACGTGACTATTGTAGTCGCATTGTAGTCATAATTTAAGCAATTACTTTCACATTGTGGAGTGTTTGGGGAATTAGTTTTTTTCTAGAGTAGTAAGGTATGCAGCAGGAATTAATCCAAAAAAACCTCCAAGAAAAAGAGAGATAATAATACTTAATAAACAAATCACAATGTAACGAAGCTCATTTAATCTATTTTTAGCTCCTAAAACTAGAAAAGCAATAAGAGGACAATAAAATACGGCAACAATTGCACCCATTACATAACCTTCCTCAAATCCTTCATCGAAAGTACCACCACTAGATGGCAGTAAGAACGTTATAAACATACCTCCTAGCACAGCAACAAGTGACCAAGCAAGCCAAAATCCAAATGCTTGTTTATTTGTTCTATTAAATCCAAAATCAAATATGTTTTCAAACATGATATTATTATTCCTGTTAATAATTAATTAAACTGTATAAAAAGAAGTAGATAAATATTGCTATAATAAAAAACATTACATAGTGACCACCTGAAATTTTATCTTTTCTTCCATCGTAAACAAACTTAACAGCAAACCATCTTAAAATTAAAACTTGCATAAGGAGGTTAAACAATAAACCCACCATACTGCCTAATTCATATGCTAATGTTTCCATATTACAATCTACAAAAAAAAGGACTACCGAAATAGTCCTCTTTATTTTTCTTCCTATAAAAAATTTTAACAAACATTAATTAAATCCTTTATAGAACATAATTGTTACGCCAGCTATGCCTAACAACCAAAATGCAATTTCTATACCTTCATTTCTTAAGTAAAATGCAAGTGCTAAAACTCCAAAACCAATTATTTTTTGAGCCATTTTAATCTCTCCTTTGTTTTTTAATAATGTAATAAAGTTCCTCTACAAGTAGCAATAATAAGATTTACCGTCTAATCAGAAGCATATCAAATAAATCTACAAAAAAAGGACTACCGAAGTAGTCCTCTTTATTTACGCCATTACTTCGTCTAAATCTATAGATTCAGGGAAAGTTTGGGGGGGTAATTTTTATAAGTTATTTGCATCAATATAGTCTGATATAAATTCATCAAGATAGTCATCAAGTGTATCTTTTATATATTCACGGGCAGGTGATGATTTAATAAAAATCCCCGAATAAGTCTTAACCTTAGCGCCAAAAAAACCTTCTCTACCTTTTAATTTCGTATATTTAATAATATCAAAATCAGATTTATACATATCAACTATTGAAAGTTGGTATAGTGGCCCACGGTCCAAAGCAACTGATAACCTACCAAAATATAAATCATCCCCGCTTAAACCAATATTAAGATTTATATATAACATTGGATGATAATGTGAAGCATCATCTGAATCTGCAAAATACTCTACATTATTTCTTCTTAGTTTAAGTTTTACAAAAGATTCTATTTCTGATGTGGAGAATAAAGCTCTTGGTGTTTCAACCAGAATATCAAGCTTAGTAAAACCTTCAGGCATTGTTAAGCGTTTGTCTTGCGATAAAAGAGGAGTAAAAATAATGATAAAAATTATTAATGCTTTATGAAATTTTTTCATTTCAATAAATATACAAAAAAAAGGACTACCGAAGTAGTCCTCATTATTTACGCCATTACTTCGTCTAAATCCATATTATCTATTAAGGACTTCCAATTCAATCTCTCGTCTTGTAAGTAGTTATTGGTAGTATGTAAACTGCTATGTCTCATGCTGTTTTTAAGTACGAGTGTATTATCCTGTTTTAATGCCAAGTTAGAACAGAAACTATGCCTGATATCGTGGAAAGTATGCCCACCATATCCTGCTTTGATACTAGCTTTCTTAAAGGCCTTACTAACATTGTTAGGACTTCTACGATTGGCAACCATCATGTCGTGATAAGGTTTGATATCATCAGGCATCGGTATGTCTGCTATGACCCCTTGCTTCCCTATGACGTGTAGTTTCCATATGTGTTTATCTAACTCTTTCTCAAAGACTCTTGTACAAGTGTGATATAATCCTCTATATGCTTTATCATCAGGATTAGTATTTACTTCTCTAAGTCTTAGCCCTGTGTAATAGCCTACAACCGCATAGGCTTGATACTCTTTGGATAAGAACTTTATTGTTCTCTTAAACTCATTAGGCTTAATCCACTTCTTCGTACTCTTTGGTACTTTAATCTGCTTAAAGACAAAGGGTAACTCACTAATGTACTTCTGTTCTAAGCACCATTTAAGAAACTGCATTGTATTACGTGTTCTAATGTTAATCGTATTAGGTTTCCAACCACGTTTGTTAAATTCCATTTCTATCTTTGGTTTATGCATAGTCGATATTTGATTGATATTGATATTACCACAGACATCTACTAACAATTCCATAGCATACAAGTAGCAGTCTATCGTTTGTTGTTTGTTGATAGTACCATAGGTTTGTTTTTCTGTTATCAACTCATTGAATCCTTCTTTAATACGAGGGATTAAATGATTGACGTTTGGGATTAAGTCCGCTCTACCTAATGCTATGTAAGTTTCTTTCAACCAATCTTTATTATCAGGAAAGAGTTTTGACTTAGTCTCTATTTCGATTGCTTTGTTCTTGAATCTAGTAGCAAGTCTCTTATCTGTAATTCCTTTAAGCGTTATTCGGTGTTTACCTACTGATAGGTTTACTATAACACTCCAACTGAAGAATCCTCTACTATTACTATTTTGTTTTAAATAGGCCATTGTTCATACCTCACTTTTCTTTGTTAGTGTAGTATGCAACGTACCGCTTACTTTGACTCTAGAATTTAAGGAATTATACATCATTTACCAAATCCCCTACTTCTCTTTTCTCTAACTGCGTACATTGTTTGAAACTCTTATTGAATAGCATATTACTATGCCAATCTAGTACCAAGAAGTAAGGCTTACCGCCACCACCAAAGTATCGTTTGGTAATGCTCATAGTAGCAATCTTTCTTTCTATTGTTCTTTTTGTACAAGATAGTTCTTCTGCTAACTGTTCGTATGTGATGTACTTGTTCATAGTACCACCATATCTTCCGACACAGTAGGTGACACGTCCGAGGAACGCCTAAGTACCAAAGCTACTTCATCATACGTGTAATAGTGTTGAATCATCTTAAACCCCATTTTCAGGGTTCAGGTTTTGTTTAAGACCCGTATTATTACCCCTTTTGGACACAAATTCAGCTTCTACGGCATCATATTGTAATGGTGGGTATGCATACCTAGCTAAGGTACGGTTGATGCTTTTAATCGCTGTTTTTTTGTTGCAAAAGGGTCCAAAGAACATCCATTGCTTTGGATGACTAATGTAATTCTCGGTGAATTTAATGCGCTTGCGAAAAGAGGCAGCTAAATCAGCATCCCCATTGATGTGTATGCGCCAATCCTTTGCATACTGTTTTGAATTTGGCATTGCCTGCCAAACAAATATTTCTGTTTTCATATATTCTATGCATTACTCTTACCCTTATCTAAATTAATATTAATTCAATACACACTTATATGTAATAATTGTATATTTTCTCTCTCTAAAAAGAGACTGTTTGCAAATAATTTAAGCTTTCGAAAAGCTAGTTCGGCTGGCAAAAGAACCTATTTATTTATTTTTATTTTAGTCAAGGTTTAAAATGAAAAAAATTGAGCGTCTTATTCGCATACTTAAGCGTATACACTTAGTCTATTTAATTAGAAATAAATTCTTTAAGAGAATTTATTTTATTTCTTATGCGCTTAATTAATACGCTTAGGTATAAGCTACGTAATAAGATTTATCGTAATGCTTAGCGTATATACTAAGCTTATTTATACCCTACATTAGAATACCATACACTGAGCTTATATAAGTAAGCTTATATAAATCCCTACATTAGTGATTATGTGACGGCAATAACTTTTGATTTACACTTACCACATGTAACACCAACATTCCTTTTGTTATTAAGTGCACCACAATCGCATGAAAAATTAGCATCATGAAATACTTTCTGTGATTTGAAATTTTTATCTTGAGCTTCCCTATTTGCAGAGTTACTGTCTTTAATTTTATAATCTTGGAAAGCCACTACGAGAAAGAATATACTTGCTAAAATATCTGGAAAAATCCATTCTGTTTTGTCCCAAAAATAAATTGGTACAATAGGATTGAATAAAACTAAAGTAATTGCTGAACATATGACAACAACCATTGCAAAATCGTCATTTTTACTATTAAAATAATATTCTTTAATATTCCAAATAGATGCAATAAAAACTACAACCCTCAAAAAAACATAGTATTCTGAAGGTTGATTATCTAATGCAAAAACAAGCATAACTGCTGCACATAACTGCAACCAAGTAGAAGGTTTTAAGCTTTCTATAGATTCAAATTCTTGTATTTTCTCAAGTAACGGTGAAGCTAAACCACATGAGCAAGTCTCACCATCTCTTACTTTTAGTTTACAATCATTATTTTTACAATTTCTAACTACAGACATATCATCAATTTTCTATTCGCCTTGACATAAACCTGTCCCTTTTTCTTTTGTGCAATCAACAAATTGATATTGACCATTTCTATACTTCACATAAGCATATTTCCACTCATCAACTATTCCTGAATCATATAGTATATAATTGGCTTTAAATAAATCTTTGATTGAACTAAATCCACTTAAAGGCATTTTATCATTTTTATGAAAAAAATAAACTGAAGTCATTTTCCCTGTAGTATTAGCTTTACTCTTAGCATACTGAAGTGCTTCCTTAGAATTAGTTTTATTGTAATCAAAAGAGACGATAAATATTCTATCCTTCGCATTTGTTTTGGCATATGCAGTATCTTTAAACTTTGAAGATGCTGAAAAACTCATTAAAAAAATTGGAATGATAAATAATATTAATTTCTTCATTCTACCTCCTACTTTTTATATTTCATCAAATATGTCTTTATATGATGTATTATCAATATCATATATGCTAAATCTGAACGAAGAATCTGTTCCAAGATTTTTTAAAATAAAACTAACATCTCCGCCTTCGAGAAAAATTTGATGAACCTTTAAAGTTGCAGCGTTATTTAATGAGACTTTACCATCAGACATAATGCCAATAAAATTACCTCTTAAAATTGTGCCATTATGCTTTATTTTAATCTGATATTTAGGGAAAATATCTGACTTATACTGTCTAGTGCCATATTTAAATAGAACAAGGTCTATATCTATTTTCTTTTTTTTCCTACCCCACTTGTCTACTTGAATCCTTACATTGAGCTCTTCTCTCGTAGCTATAGTATCACTAAAATAGCCACTGAAAAGTTTACTATTGATAAAGCGACCATCTGTAGGCTCTCCAAAAGAATCAGTATAATAACCTTTTCTCCATTCAGTCTTTTGTAATTCATTTGTTGCTGATTGTATTGCATCAATTAAGTCTTGAATCGTTACTTCCTTATCTTCTGTTTGAGGAAATAAAGGTGAAATGATTAAACCTAGATATAGTAAAAATGTATATTTTAATTTCATATTAATCTGACAAGTATCCATCGTATATAATTGTTCCATTTTCATCAAAAATCCTTAGAGTTCCATCGTCTTTACCGTTGTTGAAGGTTGCTTCTTGTTCGAGTTGTCCGTTGTCGTGGTAGGATTTGAAAGGTCCATCTCGTTCACCATCTTTCCAGGTTCCTTCTTCTCGAAGTTGTCTGTTTTCGTGGTACCATTTGTACGGTCCATCTGGTTTATCATCTTTGAAGGTTTTTTCGGATTTGAGTTGACCGTTGTCGTAGTAGGATTTGGCAGGTCCATCTCGTTTACCATCTTTGTGGAATTCTTCGGATTCGAGTTGACCGTTGTCGTAGTAGGATTTGGCAGGTCCATCTATAATATTATCATCTTTGTAGGTTATTTCTGCTTTGAGTTGTCCGTTTTCATAGTACAATTTGAAAGGTCCATCTAGTTTACCATTGTTTAAGGTTGCTTCTGATTCGAGTCGACCGTTGTTGTGGTAGGATTTCAAAGGTCCATCTCGTTGACCATCTTTGTAGGTTGTTTCTTGTTTGAGTTGTCCGTTTTCATAGTACACTTTGAAAGGTCCATCTAATTTACCATTGTTGTAGGTTGTTTCTGATTCGAGTAGTCCGATTTCATAGTACACTTTGAAAGGTCCATCTAATTTACCATTGTTGTAGGTTTTTTCGGATTCGAGTAGTCCATTTTTTTGATAATATTTCCAAAGTCCATCTTGGTTACCATTCTTATAGGTTCCTTCTTCTTTAATATTGCCATTTTCAAATAAGGAAAATATGGGACCAGAGTAGGGTTCATTAGAATTTATAGAATAGTAAATACCATTTCTAAGGTTTAAAGTATCAACATTGACAGGTTCAGAACAGCCAATTAAGATTAATAAGAGTAATGGTAGTATTTTTTTCATTGTTTTTTACCACAATGCTTACAAACTATTGCTTCAAATTTGATAAGTTCCGCACAGTCAGGACATTTTTTTTCTTCACCAGATTTAATTTTTTCTTTTTCTATTTTAACGGTATCTCCTTTAGCAATTAATGCACCAATAATTCCTATTAAAGGACTTAGAATGATTGACAGGAGAAAAAACCCCACAAAAGAACGCCCTTTACCGCTAGCAATTAATCCAGCAATAAATGCAAGCGCTAACCAAAAAATTAAAATTTCTACCATATAAAACAAATATACCTGATTTATCCTCTAAAATAAATATTTAAAAAATTGCCCAAGAATGCGTGTGGAATATAATATTACCCTACACTGATTAATTATTATGGAATTCTTTATGCCACTTAAAAAATGGTTCATTACTTGTATTGTAAATTGAACAAGATTTGCCGTTTAACTTCTCTAAGTAACTGTTGATAAAATCAGTATTATTGTTTTTTAGAACTTTTATGATACCATCTTCAACTACAATATATCCTCTTTCGAACAATTCATCACAACCAAATTTGCACATAGGTGTAACATTGTGAATATTTCTTTTTTCTTGGTCGTCACATTTTGACCTTTTCTTGATATGAGCACAAACCAAAAACTCTATATTGAGTCTCTTGTCACAAATTGAACAATTCGATGTGGTTTTGTAGTTGAACATTTTTTTTCTTAGATATCCTTGCTCTAAACGAACATTGGTTTCAACTTTTTTATTGAGTTTGTCTAATTCAATTGATGCTATTGCATAGTCTTCTTCACCAATATCTGGAAGATGGGTATCACTTTGTAAATCAAAAGAATCAAATAGCCTTAGACTTTTTTCTTCATCTAAAACATTAAATCCTTGTATCACAAAATTATCTGCATATCCAATTGCTCTATTAAAATCTAAATAAGGGATACGTAATTCCTTGATTTCATCAAGAAAGAAAACATATTCCCATGTTGCGCCATTAATATCAGTTTTCCATAAATCCAGTGCTAAATTTTTGTTATGAATTTTGTAAGTGACTGTTCCAGAAGCAAAAATATGACCTTCTTTTGAAAAAAGAGCTGTATCCCCTTTTTCAATCCTGAGCCAT
>Ga0209660_1000968_pt1 | contig 15827 bp, 17 predicted proteins | sample SaaInlV_100m_DNA_2_FD_184659 | JGI IMG/M metagenome (GOLD analysis project Ga0209660, IMG submission 184659) | Marine microbial communities from expanding oxygen minimum zones in the Saanich Inlet - SI072_LV_100m_DNA (SPAdes) (version 2) | ecosystem: Environmental > Aquatic > Marine > Intertidal... | reverse complement strand
AAATCCAGAATCCTTGTTTGTGTATTCAATTTCCACCGCTAATCTATAATCATATTTTCTGATTTCATATTCATCATATGTTTCAATAATATTATATTTAGGTTCTTCGTAGGCCATAGTAAGTTTAGTTGCTGATAATATAAGTAACGATATGATTAAAGTGTTAATTCTTTTTTTAATCATATTATCTAATTATAAACGGATTTTAATGTTTCAAGTTAAATAGTTTATTTATTAAAATAAAATCTATTAATATTATAACTAATTATCCTTCAAAAAATGTCTTCTTAAAAAAAACTGGAATTAATAATAATAATCAAATAAATACCCAATCAATAATTAATAAATACAAAAAAATTATTTTAAGACTATTGTTAAGAAAATTAGTAACAGACTTAAAATATCAGTTTAATATTTATTCTTTTTACACAATGAAGAAAATTTATTTAATACGTCATGCAGAATCTCAAGCAAATGCTGCGGTTGATTTAGACAATCCCACCTACTACTATGATGCTAGAATTACTAATAAGGGTAAGGATCAAGCTCTTAAAACAAATGATAAACTAAAGAATATTAATTTTGATACATATATTTGCTCCCCCCTAACAAGAACTATGGAAACATTTTCTTTAATATTTCCTAATAAAAAACCAATAATACAGCCACTTATTCGTGAGCAATTAGTCCACTCTTGTGATGTTGGAAGGCAGCCAAATCTTTTAAAAAAAGATTTTCCTCTTTTTGATTTTTCTAAATTAAACAAATATTGGTGGAACAACGATAAGCCAATTAATGAAAAAAAAATTGTTCAAGAAAGTCTAAATGATATAAAAATTAGATTAGATAAATTTAAAAGATGGCTAGATGAAAGTGACAGCTCTTCAATTGCTTTACTAAGTCACGGCACTTTTTTAAGTCAAATTACTGGTTATATGTTAGAAAATTGTGAGCATTTTATATGGGAGTATTGATAAATGAGTAAATTAAAAATTAATGAAGAAAAAATTGATAAACTAGCTAATTTAGCAATAAAAAGAGGTGTTGGTCTCCAAAAAGGACAAAATCTTTTAATTACTGCTCCCTTAGAATCACTTCCTCTAGTTAGAAAAATTGCTGAACATGCATACAAAGAAGGAGCACATATCGTAACACCATTATTCACTGACTCAGATATTACCCTATCTCGTTTTAAGCATGCACCAACCGAATCTTTTGACCATGCAACCAATTGGCTTTTTAATGGCATGGGAGAGGCGTTTGATAATAATACAGCAAGGATGGCTATCGCAGGAGATGATCCAATGTTACTAGCTGAGATGGATCCTGAAAAAGTTTCTAGAGCTAATAAAGCTATGGCAAAAGCTTATAAACCTGCGCGAGAGAGAATTACAGAGTTTAAGATTAATTGGAATATTATATCTTGGCCAGGTAAAGCTTGGGCTACAAGAGTTTTCCCTGATCTAGATTCAGATGAAGCTATAATTAAATTAGCTGATGCTATTTTTGATGCTTCTAGAGCATCTGTTGATGATCCTGTTCAAGCTTGGGATGATCATAATAAAAAACTTCGCCTGAAAACAAATTGGTTAAATGAAAAAAATTTTGAAGCTCTGCAATACAATGGACCTAATACTGACTTAAGAATAGGTTTAGCTGATCAACATGAGTGGATGGGCGGGGCATCGAAAGCTCAAAATGGAATTATCTGTAACCCAAATATTCCTTCTGAAGAAGTTTTTACAACTCCTCATGCTTATAAAGTAGAAGGAACTGTATCTTCAACTAAACCATTGTCATATCAAGGAACTCTCATTGAGGATATAAGAGTAACTTTTAAAGAAGGTAAAATTATTGAAGCTCAAGCTAGTAAGGGTGAAGAAGTATTAAAAAAAGTACTACAATCTGATGAAGGAGCGAGTAGAATAGGTGAAGTGGCGCTAGTTCCACATAGCTCCCCAATCTCCAAAAGTGGTATAATTTTTTATAATACATTATTTGATGAAAATGCTGCTTCACATATAGCTTTAGGTCAGTGTTATTCCAAATGTTTTAAAGGAGAATTAGATTTAACTCCTGAAGAAATTTCAAAAAGAGGAGGCAATTCTAGCATGATTCATATTGATTGGATGATTGGCTCAGATCAGATAGATGTTGATGGAATCGATCATAATGGAAATGCAGAACCTGTCTTTAGAAAAGGTGAGTGGGTCAATAATTAAGAAAAATTAGGAAATAAACCTTTTTTTGATCCAAATAAAAAAATTACCTCTAAATCTCTCTAGTACTTAAACTTAATTCAATTATATGTGAATTATGACTAATTCATCTGCAATTGATCAACAAAAATCTCAACCTCGCTTTCATTGGAAATGTAAACATACCTGGAGACGTAGTGCTAAGAATACTGCTTGGTGTTTATTAGGTTGTTCTATTGGTGATTTTGGAACTATTTTATTTTTTCAATTATCTGAAATTTCTTTGCCAACATTAAATATTATGATTTTAGCAATAATAAATGGGATTATTACTAGTATCATTTTAGAAACTGCAATTTTATCAAAACAAATGATTATCAGTAAAGCCTTTAGAACAGCTATAGGAATGAGTTTAATATCAATGGTTTCTATGGAAGTAGCAATGAATACTGTTGACTTGATTTTATTAAGTGAGGCTAAGCTTGTTTGGTGGATTTTACCGTTTATGTTAATTGCTGGCTTTTTTACAGCGTGGCCATATAATTATTACCGATTAAAAAAATATAATATCGCTTGTCATTAAAAAAACTCTTAAAAATCATTATTTTACAGGTAAAATTAATTTTTATTAGTAAATTTATTTACACCGCTTGATTATATGATCATATAAACTAATATCTGTTAATTATTATTTATTAAAAAATAATATTACTTTGGAGGAATAAATGAAAATTTTTAGATTTTTTTACAGTTTAGTAATTGCTTCTATAATTTCTTTTTCTTTTTCTGTTAAAGCAGAAACAACAATATATGCAACTCACGACTCCACTAGTGGAAGTTATGTTGATTATATGAAAACAGTTTATGCTAGAGCAGGAAAGCCAGAAATTATGATGTTATCACTAACATCTTTTGATAAAGAATTTAACCTAAATGGACTTGCGGCTGAAAGCTGGTCACAGTCAGATGATGGTTTAACTTGGACATTCAACCTTAGAGATAATCTCCTTTGGAGTGATGGTGAAACTTTAAAAGCAAGTGATTATATTTTTGCTTTAAAAAGAGCTGCTACTACTGGTTATGATTTTGGTTGGTATTGGAGTTTTGCCGGTGGTTTAAAAAACTGGGGACCTGTTACAGACGGTTCTATGGATGTTGATCAACTAGGTATCAAAGCTGTTGATGATAAAACTATAGAAGTCACTACGGAAACTGTTAAGCCATACCTACCTAGTGTTGTTTCTTTATGGTATCCTGTACCAGAACATGCTTGGAAAAAACATGGTGATGAATATGCTGCAAATGTAGATACGATGGTAGCATCTGGACCCTTCATGTTAAAGAGTTGGGAAAAATCTACTAATAAAATGGTATTAGTTAAAAATCCAAATTATAATGCTCCATGGCCATCAATGGTTGATTCTTTAGTTGTAGATCCAACAATTGGACCACCTGAAGTTGGTTTTCCTGCATATTTAGCAGGCGAAGCTGATATGACTACTTTGAATGCAGGTCAAATTCCGTTTGCAGAAAAAAGATATGCTGAAAATTTAAGAACTAATGCAATTTTTGCAATTTCTTATATTTCATATGATCTTAATGCAGCTCCTTTTGATAACATAGATGTTAGAAAAGCACTTTGGTATGCAATTGATAGAGATGAAATGACAAGCACAGTTCTTAAAAATTTAGCTATTCCTGCTAGATCTTTATTAGCTCCAGGTTTCCCTGGGTATAACGAAGATTTAACTAAATATGCTGTCTTTGATCCAGAAAAGGCAAAAGAACATCTTGCAAAAGCTGGCTATCCAAATGGTGAAGGATTTCCTGAAATTGAAATCTGGTACCGTACTCAAGGTGGATACAATGGTGCAATTACAGCACCTATGCTTCAATATTTGCAAGCTGAATTTAAAGAGCATTTAAATATTGATATGGGAATTAAAACAATGCCAATCTCTGAATGGTATGATGCTTTAACAAATAATAAGCACAACTTATTCCTATCTCCTTATGAGTATGATTATTTGGATCCAAGTAATTTCTATGGTATTTTTTATGATGGAGGAAGACACAGCCACAATTTAGAAGCTTACGATAAGTTAGTTTCTAAAGCTGACTCAAACTCTGACTATAATACTAGATTATCATTATATGAAAGTGCTGAGATGGAATTAATCAATAATGCATCTATAGTGCCATTAATGCACCCAATTACCACTTCTTTAGTAAAAGAAACTATTAAAGGAGAAGGAGCAACTAATAATAGCTTAGGCTATGCTCCATTAGATAATAGGGGTCATTATTTCTTTACGCATATTACAAAGTAAATTCATAAATTTTATACCCCTTCTTTATATTAAAAAAGGGGTATATTTAATTTTCAAAAAATATGAATATTGTTTCAATTAAAAATCTTAATATTACATTTAAACAACATGGTAACTTAGTACAGGCTGTAAGAAATATTTCTTTAGATTTATCTGAAGGTGAAAGTCTTGGTATAGTTGGTGAGTCTGGTTCAGGTAAATCAGTTACATTCATGTCTTTATTAGGATTAATTAATTCACCTAATGCTATCATTAATGCAGATAAGCTAGAAGTAGGAGGGATTGATTTATTAACTAATCAAAAAAAACAATTAGCTAAAATAAGAGGCAAAATTGCTTCTATGGTTTTTCAAGACTCTATGACATCGTTTGATCCATTATTTACAGTAGGTTATCAAATAATAGAAACAATTCTAACTCATAAAGACACAAATAAAGAAGAGGCATTTAAAGAAGCTTTGCAACTTTTAAAAAAAGTTGAAATACAAAATCCTGAAAAAGTAATTAACTATTACCCACATCAATTATCAGGAGGAATGTTACAACGCGCTATGATTGCAATGGCTTTGTCTTGTGAACCTAAATTATTAATTGCTGATGAGCCAACTACTGCTTTAGATGTGACTGTTCAGGCTCAAATATTACAACTCATTAAGGATCTTCAACTTGAAAAAAATATGAGTCTTATAATGATTACACATGATTTAGGTGTGATTGCAGAAACAGTAGATAGAGTTATTGTTATGTATGGTGGTCAAATAATGGAAAATTCAAATGTCTATGAAATTTTTGATCAACCAAAACATCCTTACACTAAAGCTTTAATTGATAGTATTCCAGGTCAAGAACCAGGCAAAAGAAAGCTTAAGGAAATTACTCAAATTGAAAGAGATAGCTGGTATGCTAGTTTGTAAAATTTAATATGAATACTGTTTTAGAGTTAAAAAATATATCTAAACATTTTATAATTAATAAAGGTCTAAAAAATATTTTCTCTCAACAAAAAGAAAAATTTATTGCTGTAGATAAAGTTAATTTAAAACTAGAATCTAAAAAAGTATTAGGACTTGTTGGCGAATCAGGTTCAGGAAAGTCTACATGCGGATTAATGGCAATGCGATTACTTAATCCCTCATCTGGTAATATTATTTTAGAAAATAACAATATAACAACATTAAAAAATTATGAATTAAAAAGTTACAGAAAGAAAATGCAAATTATTTTTCAAGATAGTTACTCTTCTTTAAATCCTATGATGACTCTTGCACAAATTATAATAGAGCCTTTCGTCATTCACAACTTACATACTTTAAATGAAAGACAAGAACTTGCAAAAGAACTATTAAACAAAGTTGGGTTAGATAAAACATACCATAACAGATATCCACACGAGTTATCTGGTGGCGAGAGACAAAGAGTATCTATTGCTAGAGCTTTAGCACTTAAACCAACAATATTAGTTGCAGATGAACCAACATCAGCTTTAGATGTTTGTGTTAAGGCACAAGTAATTAATTTACTTCACGATCTACAAGAAGAAATGGGTTTATCGATTTTATTTATAAGTCATGAGTTAAATGTTTTAAGGTCATTGGCTGATACTATATCTGTAATGTATAGAGGACGTATTGTAGAAGAGGGTGACACTGAGATAATTTTTAGTAATGCTAAACATCCCTACACAAAGTCACTTTTAGATGCAATACCATCTTTGAATCCAAATAATCGAAAAAAAAGAAACTTTATTAGTGCTGAAGAAATAGAAACTAATATACCTAAATTTTCAAAAGATGATGTAATTGCAAATATTCATTCCCATCATAAGCAGTTAATTCAGATCAATGAAAATCATTTTGTTGAAGGTGTAGTTAATTAAGATGATATTTTATATTCTTAAAAGACTTTTATCAGTAATCTTTACCTTTATTGCTGTTTCATTAATTGTTTTTATTATGATGCATTCAATTCCAGGTGGTCCATTTGATCCTGTAGATATGCCTTTATCAAAAGCTGCAAAAGATACGATTATGAAGCAATATGGCTTAGACCAACCTCTATATATTCAATATTTCAAATATATGTGGGGTGTTCTTCATTTTGATTTCGGTATTCCTTATCAAAGTCCTGGTGAAACTGTTTTAGAGTTATTAGGTCGAGCATGGATACCTAGTCTTATTTTAGGAGGTCTAGGTGTTTTAATAGGTGCCCCTATAGGAATCTTATTAGGTATGGTTGCAGCATTAAGAAGAAATAGTTTAGTTGATTATTTTGCCTCAGCTATCTCAACACTAGGATTAACTATTCCAGTATTTGTTATTAGTATGCTACTAATTTTATTATTCTCTGTTTGGTTAAACTGGTTACCTGCAAGTGGTTGGGGTGAACCTAAAAAATGGATACTTCCTATAATTGCATATTCAGCAATACCAATGGCTACTTATGCCAGATATACCAGATCATCGATGTTAGACATTCTAAACAAACCATTTGTTATGGTTTTAAGAGCAAAAGGTTTGAGCGAAAATAAAATTATTTTTCGTCATGTTTTAAGAAATTCAGCCATACCAATGGTAACTGTGTTTCTCCCTATGTTTATAGGAACTGCAACAGGTAGTATTTTTGTTGAAGCTATGTTCAGGGTTCCTGGGTTAGGTGCTTATTTTGTATCTAGTATTCATACTAAAGATTATCCTTTGGAGATGGCTTTATTACTCATGATAACAGTTATGTTTTGTATTGCTTATTTTTTAGCCGATCTTGCTTATGCAATTCTTAATCCACGAATAAGACTTAATAGCAGAAGAGAGGACTAAATAAGTGAGTCAAAAAAACTACTTAATAAGAAGTCCTTTATATTATGCTTTTTTGAGATTTTTATCAAACAAGGCGGCTCTAATTTCAGGCGTAATTCTTTCTATTATAATTTTGATGTCTATCTTTGCTCCTTTAATAACACCAACAGGATATGAAGAGCAAAAATTTTTAATAAATAATTTAGCTTTTCCATCATGGGATCATTGGTTTGGTATTGATGACTTAGGTCGTGATTTTTATACTAGAATAATTTACGGAGCTAGAGTTTCTCTAAGTATTGGTTTTGTAGCAGCAGCTTTTAGTGTTTTTATAGGTTTACCTTTAGGGGCTTTAGCAGGATATTATGGTGGAACGATAGACTGGTTTATTATGAGGATAATTGAATTATTTTCCGTTATTCCACCTTTAATGGCTGCTTTACTTTTAGCCGCACTAGTCAAAGGAGGGTTCCTTAGTATTATTTTTATTGCAGCATTATTTGGGTGGGTTCAGGTTTGTTTATTAGTTAGAGCTCAAGTCTTATCTTTTAAAGAAAAAGAATTTATCCGCTCATCTTTCGCCTTAGGAGCCTCGCCCATGTATGTTATTTTTAAACACTTAATTCCTAATTCTATTTCACCTGTTATTGTTGGTTTTGTTCAAGCAATACCATTAGCAATGATGCTTGAAGCTGGATTAAGTTTTCTTGGAGCTGGTATTCAACCTCCCTTACCTAGTTGGGGACAAATGATAAACATTGGAATTAATTTTATGTTTTTTTATTGGCACTTAGCTTTATTTCCAACATTAGCACTAGCTATTACTGTTATGGCTACAACTTTATTTGGAGATGGTTTAAGAGATGCTCTAGACCCAACAATTAATGATAAAAATTAATGCATAATAAATACAAGAAATTATTTCTTTTAAAACAAAATTTAGTCTTTTTAAATCATGGTTCATTTGGTGCCTGTCCTAAAAGTGTATTTAAATCTTATCACAATTGGCAATTAAAATTAGAAAATCAACCAGTAGCTTTTTTAGATCAAGCTAGAGATTTTAATAAACATATGAAAACTCCACGAACTTTTCTTGCAAAAGAATTAAAAGTAAAATCAAATGATCTAGTTGGTGTAACAAATGCTACTGCAGGATTAAATGCAGTTGCTCAATCTATATTATTAAAAAAAGGTGATGAGATCTTAATATCTGATCATGAATATGGCGCTTTAGAAAAAACATGGGATTACGTTGCAAAAAAAAATAAAGCAAAAGTAATTGAAGTTAAAGTTCCTCTACCTCTTAACTCAGAAGATGAGTTTGTTGAAGCTTTCAAAAATAATATGACTAAAAAAACAAAAATACTTTTTATCAGTCACATAACTTCTCCAACAGCTTTAGTTTTTCCATTAAAAAAACTAATTAAAGAAGCAAATAAACGAGGTATAATAAGTATTATTGATGGTGCGCATGCACCTGGTCTCATTAAATTAAATATTACTAGTTTAAATGTCGATTATTATTCAGGAAATTGTCATAAATGGATGATGGCTCCTAAAGGATCAGCATTTTTATGGGCTAATAAAAATAAAAAAAATATCTTAGAGCCACTAGTTATCAGTCATGGTTGGCTTCCAAATAATTATAAAAAATTACAAAAAGGGGAATTTACTGAGACTCGTTTCATTGATAGTTTTGAGTTACAAGGAACAAAAGATCCTTCCGCATGGCTCACAATCCCAGATGCTATTAAGTTTATTAATGATAAAAAGTACAGCAACGCTTTTAAAGAATCATCTAAGTTAGCATATGAGACGGCATTAACTATATCTAATCTTACAAAAATACCACTTTTAGCCAATCGAGAATTTTTAGCCCCGCAAATGATTTCTATTCCAATTCCCAAATGCAATGTTGATCATGTTAAAACACAATTATTAAAAAAATTTAATATTGAAGTACCGGTGATTAAATGGAAAAATAGATGTTTTGTAAGGATTTCAATACAAATTTATAATTCAAAAAGTGAATTAATTAAATTAACTCAAGCCCTAAAAAAAATTTTTAAACTTTAAAATAATTTTATTATATTTCTTACTAAACAAATCTTTTTTATTATATGTTTTCAAATCACCTTAAGGTGTTTAAAAGATTATATGAAACTACATAATTTAACAGGTGAGGTTACATATTATGAAAATATTAATAAAATTACTAACTATAATTATTGTTTTTTTTGGTTTTTCTATAAGTTCTGCAAACTCAGAACCAATGAAAGTATGCTATGCTTTTAATGGTCCTATTGGTGAGTGGGGATGGAACTATCAACAAGAACTTGGAAGACAGCATATTGAAAATCATTTTGGAGATCAAATTAAAACAATTGTGATTGAAGGTGTTAATGAAGGAGCAGATGCTGAAAGAGCTATAAGAAAATTAGCTCAACAAGATTGTAAAATAATTTTTTCAACAACTTTTGGATTTATGGATCCGACAGTTGAGGTTGCTAAAGATTATCCGGATATAATCTTTGAACACGCAACTGGTTATAAATTTTCAGAAAACTTAGGTGTTTATGAAGGTGCAACATACCAAGGTAGATATATTGCTGGAATGGTAGCTGCTGCTACAAGTAAAACTGGTAAGGTTGCATATTTAGCTTCATTCCCTATACCTGAATTAATAAGAGACATAAACGCAGTAGCTCTTGGCATGCAAAGCGTTGACCCTGATTCTACTTTAACAGTTATGTGGCTATATTCATGGTTTGATCCTGCAAAAGAATCTGACGCAGTAAGAATTTTAGTAAATAGCGGACATGATGTTACTGTTCAGCATACTGATGGTTTTGCTGCAGTACAAACAGCACAAGAACTTGGAACTTATGCCATTGGTCACGCAACAGATTTAACTAAATACGGTCCTGATGCTCATTTGACAGCTTTAGAAATTAATTGGGGTCCATTTATGCAATCAGTTGTAGAAGATACCATGAATAACACATGGAAATCTGATGTATATTGGGGTGATATGACAAAAGGAGCAATCGTAGTTACTCCTTTTAATGACATAGTCCCTAAAGACACTGTTGCTAAGGCTGAAAAATTAATGGAAGAAATGAGAAATCATACCTTTGAGCCATTTACTGGTCCAATTAAAAATCAGGCAGGTGAAATAATGATACCTGCTGGTAAATCATTGGATCATAATGAGCTATTAAGTATAAATTATCTCGTTGAAGGCGTTATTGGAGAAATACCACAATAAACATAATAACCAATCAGGCTCTATAAGCCTGATTGGTTTAAATAAATATGGATGATTTTTTATATAAGGATTGGTACGCTGTATGCCTTATTGAAGAAATTAAGAAGGATAAAATTCTTTTGAAACATATTTTAAATCAAGAAATTATCCTTTGGAAAAAAAATACAAAAATAATGGCATGGGAAAATTTATGTATACATAGAGGTTCTAGATTATCATTAGGAAGTATAAAAAATGGAATACTTAAATGCGCATATCATGGATGGGAATATGCAGAGAGTTCTCAATGTACCAAAATACCATCTCAACCTGATATAAAAATACCTAAAAAAGCTTGCGTAAAAAATTATAAAGTTATTGAAAAATTTGGTTTAGTTTGGATAAACTTATCTACTAATCCAAACGAGTTTATTGATGTAAAAGAATTTAATAATAAAAAATATAAATATGTTGCTAGCGGTCCTTATTTTATGAATGCTGCAGCTCCAAGAATTATAGAAAATTTTTTAGATGTTGCACATTTTCCTTTTGTTCATGAAAACTATTTGGGTATAAAAAATAAGGCTGAAATAAATGATTATGATGTTGTTACCTCTAAAAAAGGAATAGATGCAACAAATGTTAGAGTTTTTCAACCTAATCCGGATGGAACAAATAAACCAGGTGAAGTAATATATGACTATCATGTTCACTCACCTTTTTTTGCAAGTTTTGGTAAAAATATAAGTAAAAAAAATAGATTTGTTCTTGTCTTTTACGTAACACCTATTTCTGAGTTTAAAAGTATGATTTATTCTATTACGTTAATGAATTTTGGAAAACTTGATAAAAAAACTACTAGAGAATATCAAGACTTTATAACTGCTCAAGATATTCCTATAGTTGAGTCTCAAAGACCTGAATTGCTACCAATGGATCTTCAATCCGAATTAAGTATAAGGTCCGATAGAATTTCTATAGCTTATAGGCGATATTTAAAAAAATTAAATATTTCATTTGGAGTATCCTAATGTCACAAACTTTAATTAAAAATATTAATATCTTATCGATGGATGAAAGTAGATCAGTTTTTATTGATGGAGCAATATTAATTGAAAATAATAAAATATTAGAAATTGGAAAATATAATAATATTAAACCATTTTTAAAAAATGAAGTTATTGTTGAGGATGGCAAAAATAATTGGGTATTGCCTGGACTTATAAATACACATGTTCATACTTCACAGCAATTAGGAAGAGGCATTGCGGATGATGTAGATTTGTTGGTTTGGTTACGAGAGAGAATTTGGCCTTACGAAAGCAATCTTACTGAAGAGGATAGTTATATTAGCTCATTATTGTGTGCAATAGAGCAAATTAAAAGCGGGGTTACATGTTTTGTTGAGGCTGGAGGTCAACATGTTAATGGTATGGGAAGGGCTATTGAGCAAATAGGCATTAGAGCAGCTTTGGTAAAATCAACTATGGATACAGGAATTGGATTACCAAAAATTTGGCAAAAAGATACAAATGAAGAAATAGATTTTCAATTAAGTAATTTTGAAAAATGGCATAATGTAGCAAATCAAAGAATTAAATATTGGTTTGGATTAAGAACAATTTTTAATAATACAGATGAGCTTATAATTAAAACAAAAGAAATAGCAGATAAATTAAATATTGGAATTCATATGCATGTTGCTGAGATACGTGAGGAGATAGAATTTTCTAAAAATACAAGAGGTAGCTCAACAGTAACTCATTTAAATAAACTAGGTGTCCTTGGTGAAAATTTTTTGGCAGCTCACTGTGTCTGGATGAGTGATGAAGAAATTCAAATTTTTAAAAATAAAAATGTAAAAGTCACTCATAATCCTGCAGCAGCTATGAAGGTTTTAGGTTTTGCAGAAATACCAAAGATGTTAGAAGAGGGTATCTGTGTATCTATAGGAACTGATGGTGCTCCGTGCAATAACAGAATGTCTTTAATTGATGAAATGTGGTTAACTTCATTAATACACAAAGGCAGAAAATTGAACCCCAAGGTTATTCCAGCAGAAACAGTTTTAGAAATGGTTACTAGAAATGCTTCAGAATGTGCTTTGTGGGACAAAGAAATTGGCTCATTAGAAAAAGGAAAGAAAGCAGATTTAATAGTTATAGACCCTAAAACAGCAACAATGTTACCTATGCATGATCCAATAGCAAATTTAGTTAGTTCAATGCGAACACATAATGTTAAGTCAGTAATGTGTGATGGAAAATGGATAATGAAGAATGAAATAATCAAAACAATAGATGAAAAAATGGTAATTAATGAGTCTATTAAAAGATCAAAAGAAATTATTGAAAGATCTAAAATAAAAATTCCAAAAAGATTTAAGTATATATAAATATAATTGCATGACTCATCTACAATGGTTTATTTATCTTGGAGGTTTTTTTTTCTTTTTAATAGGTTGTTATCTTTATTATTTATCAAAAAAAGAAAATTTAACAAATAATCAAAAGATTACTAGAAAAAGAGGAATGAACTTCTGTTTAATTATTGCTCTTATTTGTGTCTGTTATTCCTGGTTATAAATATAACTACTTCGTATTTCATTTAAAATCTTTATAAAGTTTTTTTGTGTTCTTCTAAGGAGCGCATTAGGGATGTGGTAAGACCTATCACTTCCCTTTATTTAAGGAGAATTAAATGACAGATAAAGATTTTAAAAATGTAGAAGATATTCAAAGAATGCTTAAATATCTTGATAAAGGTAAACTTGATGCAACTGCTTGGCCAAATGCATTAGAAATAAAAAAAAGTTTAGATAAATTATTAGATGAACATAAAGAATATATGGAACACATGAAACATCATCATTAAAAATAAATTATAAATCTGTTAAACTTAAGACATAGATGTTAAATAAACTAAAATATATATATTAAAAAATATAATGAATAAAACTTTATTAATACTTGTATCTATTTTATTTATTTGTACTCAAGTTATTGCAAAACAATAACAAATATTCCTAAAAAAAATTTCATCACGATGAAACTACCACCAAAAAAGAGGAATGTAGACTAAAATAGTTCTATATTTTAATTAACTTTTTTTAAAGGCAAGATAAAGAGGACGTGAACTTACAATTAAGAACAATAACACATACCAATACCACGGAGCTTGCAACAAAATACTAACATATTTGACTAGAAGTAAAGTAGAAATGAAGACCGCTAACTTTACTAAACCAACATCATACCATTGCATATTACTGATAAAGTTTTCATTTAAGTCTTTTATTAATTTAAACATATCCTTTTTCCTTTCTCAGTTATCCTACCACCAACCACGAGATATGTTAATTTTCATTACATAAAAAGCTTTCTATCTTCTAAAGGGCTTATTAGTTGTTATTTGAATATGTTTTTTTCTTTCTCGAATTAATGTGTAAAAACCTCCAAACACTATGCAAAATAAACCAATATATCCTTTAAAATTTAATGTTTCTTTCCAAATAATCCAACTTAATATTAATGACCATACAATTAAAATATATTCAAAGGGAGCAACACTTGGGGGAGATCCTATTCTATAAGCTTCAAAAATACAAAAGAAGATCTTAATATAATAGAGCATCAAGTTCATATTGATAGAGTTTTAGGTAATATTACTTTCTTTGAAATTACAAAGAACAAAATGGTTTATGAAAAGAAAACTGGCACTTGTTCAAAATCACAAAATCTTTTTTAAAATGAAAACCCATGAGTTTGCAGAAAAATATTTTAAAAAAAAAGATAACCAAATAGTTTCAAAAGAATTAAATGAATTTTATGAAGATGTTGCAACAGGGTTGAGGATTGCGAAACAAAGTCCCAGTTCTCAAAAGAAAGTTAAGTCCACATTCCTCTTTGATAAGAAAAAATTAAAACCTCTTATTAAAAATATAGATGGTGTTATTAAGAAATTAAAAGATGTGCGATTTATTGGATCATCCTCTATAGATGAAGAATACAAAGCTTTAGTTGAATTAAAGAATGTTGCTTCTAAGGTAACTAAACTTCCCACCCAACCCAAGAACTTTACAAGCCAACGAATAGTAGGATGGGTATTTGACTTAGCTTTATTATATAAAAAGTACACAGGGAAAAAAGTATGGGTATCCAATAACGATTATTCTTCCTCTGAAAAATGGGGATCAGGAGCATTATTCATTAGAGATGCTCTTCAAATAATTGATCCAAAAATAACAGAACAAACTATTCACTCAGCTTTAAGAAGCATCAATAAAAGAAGAGGGTAAAATTTAACCCTAAAGTTGCCACAGATTACTTTCGCATAAGATTCTAGAACAACTCATAACTAACAAAGAAAAGTTAATTATGAATCAGGTTAAAGAATTACTAAATGAAAAAGAAGTACAGCTAGAGTTTGGACTTAATACCAGAACCCTTCAACGAGAAAGAGTATATCAAAGTGGTATTCCTTATCACAAGATAGGGAGAAGGGTATTCTATCGTAGATCAGATATTGAAGAGTTCTTAACGACTTGTAAGATTGGTCAGGTGGTTCGTTATGACTAAGCAGTGCGAGTGGTGTCAGAGAGAGTATGAACCAAGAAATAGTGGTGGCAGTCCCCAGAAGTTTTGTACCAAACAATGTAAACGACTCTTTGAAAAGTCTATTCGTCAGTGGTCATACAAGCAACATGCTCAAGGTAAGCTAAACCTATCTGAATTACAGAGCATGCACTCGCTGAGTAAACATAAAAGCTAATTAGATACATAAGTGTCAAAGATACACGATCCACTTCTAAAACTATCTTTTCTTGTTGCCATCTCACAGATTAAAGGAATATCAGGAGTAACAATGCGAGTAGCAGTTATCTTAACAAATGCCTATAACTTTGAGTCTGATAAATGCTGGTGGAGTATTAGTCAGTTAGCAAAAAAAGTACAATCGTCTAACAAACAAGTAAGCACAGCAATTCAGACATTTAAAGAGTTAAAAATCTTTAATATAAAAAGTGGAAGAACAGGTAGAGCTAATGAGTACAAACCAAATTTTAAAATTATACTGCAGTATCCTTCCCTAGCTAGTAAAGAAAACCTCCAAAAAGTAGAGAAGTTTTCTACAGACCAAACTATAAATATAAACAATAAAATAAACACCAGTAAAGAAAATATAAGCTGGGGAAGAAAGCCAGTTGACCCCCTAAGTGGTTTTAGTAATAAACCTGAGGGTTTAGAAAAGTATGTGTTTGCAG
>Ga0209660_1000959_pt1 | contig 16014 bp, 16 predicted proteins | sample SaaInlV_100m_DNA_2_FD_184659 | JGI IMG/M metagenome (GOLD analysis project Ga0209660, IMG submission 184659) | Marine microbial communities from expanding oxygen minimum zones in the Saanich Inlet - SI072_LV_100m_DNA (SPAdes) (version 2) | ecosystem: Environmental > Aquatic > Marine > Intertidal... | reverse complement strand
TCTTTTGTGAAATGTCCAAATCTTTTTTTCTTAGTCTCACAGCTTCTCCAATTCTCATGCCTGATGAACCAAGTGTTAGATACAATGCCTGACGTTTTGGATGTCTATCATATGCATTTACAATTGCTCTGTATTCTTCTTGTGATAATGGATGTTTTTCATCTGAAATCTTTTTGCCAAACTTTAGATTTTCTTTGACATCTTGCTGATCAGTCTTGATTCCTCTATAGTACAGATAACTTCTCAAATTTGAAAAAAATGTGCGTAACGTGCTGCTCTTTGTTCCTTCTTTTGTATTCCAATTAATCCATTCTTGAAGGGCATCGTATAAGGCCTGTTCATACTCAAAGACATCATTTTTCTTCAAAACTAACAATTCTTCAATAATATTTTCCAGAGATTTGTTCCTAAATTTCTCGGAAATGAATTTCTCAAAGTTTCTAATTGCAACTTCTTTGTTGATTATAGTTCCTTTAGGTTCATTTGAAATCTTTTCAAAGAATCCTTCCTTTGTTCTCTTTTTTGTAAGAAAGCTGCTCATGTCCATTCAAGTAATTTTGTATTAATAGACCCAAATCTTTTGACGGTTTTGATGGGAGTTACATTGTAGCTCTCAATGTGTGGTATCTTTTTATTTTCATAACTTTTAGATTAATCATGTCAAAAATTGCACTAGTTCAATTCAAAGCATCAACTGAAAAAGAAAAAAATCTTCCAAAAATTTTGGATTACATAAAACAAGCAGCAAAAAATGGTGCAGACATGTGTACCTTTCCTGAATACATGATGTTTTACACTACATCAAAACAAACAGCAAGACAAGTTGCACAAGAGGCTGAAACAATTAACGGTGAATTTGTATCTGCTGTTGCAGAATCTGCAAAAAATAACTCAATTAGTATAGTTGGTACAATGTACGAGAAGAGTAGAAAAAAAGACCGTGTATATGATACATCATTTATCATAAACAATAAAGGAGAAGTAACTGGAAAATATAGAAAAATCCATCTTTACGATGCTTTAGGTTTTAAAGAATCTGATAAAATGTCATCTGGTACAGAAATTCCATTACCAACAAAAACTTCTGTTGGAAAAATGGGAATGCTAATCTGTTATGATTTACGATTTCCTGAAATGTCAAGAACGTTGGCATCATCTGGTACAGAAATTTTAGTTGTACCATCTGCATGGGTAAATGGTCCTATGAAAGAAGAACACTGGTTAACATTAAACAAATCACGTGCAATTGAAAATGGATGTTATGTAATTGCGCCAGATCATTTAGGTCATGTATATTCTGGACGAAGTTTAGCAGTTGATCCTTATGGTAGAATCTTACTTGATATGAAAAAGCGACAAGGAATTGGATATGTTAACATCTCTCTAGATAAAGTGCATGAGATTAGAAAGAAACTTCCACTCTTAAAGAATAGAAGAACAGACATTTACTCTGATTTTAAGATCTAGTTTTACATTTCATATTGGCACATTGTCGCCTCCATTCTTGTTTTCTTGTATACCTGAAAATTACAGTTGGCCATTGACACTCTGGACATTTAGTTTTCAAAACCTTTAACATTGCTTTTTGTAACAGTGGAGCTGATGCCTTACATCCGTTTTGATAATTCGTGCACCCAATGAATCGTTTCTTTGTTGCATTTGATTTGATTACTGACAGTTGTCCTGTATGACACTCTGGACACTCACAAATTCCTTCTTTAGGTGAATTCGTTCCTAAAATTATGTATTTTTTACTCTTTGCAGAAAATGAAACAAATCCTTTTTCATCATAATATTGATCAATTTCTATCTTAAAATTTTCTATAATTTTTTTTGTTGACTTTGTTACATTTCGTTTTTCTGATTTTGTAACAGAAACTTGGATCTTTTTTCTCACATCATTTAAGATTAATTCAAGTTTATGAAATTACTTGATCAATTTTTATAGGGACTAGGTCAGCAAATTTTCGTGGAAAGAGAAAGCGTTTGTGTTTTAGGCGGAGGTAGTACAAAATATGGTAAACTTGATGATAGTATCTCTGATATTACTTTACAAGCATCTGTTGGTGCAATTGAAAGTGCAGGAATTGAACCTAAAGAAATTGAAGCAGGTTACATTTCTAATGTATTTGGTGTAGCAGATAAACAGGTTCACTTGGGTCCTGTAGTTATGAGTAATCTAGGAATTTCTGAATGTCCATCATTATCAATTGAATCTGCATGTGGCAGTGGTTCTGTTTCTTTTAGAGAAGCATTTGCAAATGTTGCAGCAGGATTTTATGATGCAGTACTTGTTACAGGTACTGAAAAAGTTACACACACAGGTACTGACTGGACAACTACTTACTTTTCTTATTGTTCTGATTTCTTTTATGAAGGCCAAGCAGGTGCATCATTTCCTGGTTTATTTGCATCAATGGCACGTGCATATCTAAATGAATTTGATGCAACTGAAGAAGATCTTGCATCAGTTGCAGTTAAAAATCATGAAAACGGGGTATTAAATCCTAAAGCACACTTGAGAAAAAAAATAAGTATTGATGATGTAATGAATTCTGCAGTAGTTGCAAGTCCTTTAAAATTATATGATTGCTGTCCATTCTCTGATGGTGCAAGTTCTGTTATTCTATGTAATGAAAAATTTGCTAAAGAGCATTCAAAAGATTATGTCAAAGTAATTGGTTCTGGTCGTGGAGGTTCTCCTGCAGCATTACAAGGACGTGAACAATTAACAACTATTCCAAGTACAAAAATTGCAGCAGCAGCAGCATACAAGATGGCTGGAATTACTGCAAAAGATATTGACTTTGCTGAAGTTCATGATTGCTTTACGGTTGCAGAAGTAGTTGACAGTGAAGACTTGGGTTTCTTTGAAAAAGGTACAGGCGCAACAGCTGCAAGAAACGGTGAAACTAAACTAAACGGTTCAATTTCTATTAATCCATCTGGTGGCTTAAAATCAAAAGGACATCCAATTGGTGCAACAGGCGTTGGTCAAGTTGTTGAAGTATTTGAGCAACTAACCGGAAAATCTGGTGAAAGAACCGTTAACGATGCAAAAATTGGATTGACACAAAACTTTGGTGCAACTGGAGCAAGTTGTGCAGTTCACGTGTTTGAAAGTGTGTAAATTGTCTGCAAAACCTGAATTCATAGAAGCAGCAAAGGCTGGTAATGTTTTAGCTAGAAAATGCAGTAAATGTGGTGAGCTACATTTAGCAACTGTTTATTATTGTAAAAAATGTGGAAACAAGGGATTTGAAGATTCTATTCTAAATGGAGCTGGAAAGGTTATCACATATACAATAATGACTGTTCCGCCAGCAGGATTTGAGGAATTGGCTCCATATGCCTGGGTTGTAATGGAATTAGATGACTCTGGCATTAGAGTATCTGGCTTTTTGGGTAAAATACCAACCCCTGAAGATTTACCAATTGGAACTTCTGTAAAAATTATCGGATTTGACGAACGCGGAATAGTTTTAGAAAAACTGTAAATCATTTTTAGTGAATTTATTAAAAAAATTTTTCACAATTTTTAATTGTTGTAGAAAATTAGATCTATCATGTCAGTAGATGTTGTTTGTGGGAAATGTGGAGAAAAAATTTCTACAATGAAAATGTTGAAGTCTGTCAAAGATGTTCTAAAGCATTACAATAACAAGTGTCCATCATGCAATCAAACTCTGTCGACGTCAGAATTTTCTTTAGATGTTGAAGAGAAATGATCTTTTTTCTCTGTTGTACTAGTGACAACAAGCCTTAATACCTAATTTTTTCTTTACAAATTCAATGGGGAAGCAGGACGCAGATTTTGAAGAAGAATTAGATCTGGATGTAGATGCTGGCATTGATGATGATGACCTAGATCTAGAAATAGACGACGGTTCTTCAGGAGATGGTCGTTTACAATCTACATCAAAACGTGTTAGAATGATCTTCTCTGTTATGGCTAGCCCAAACAGAATCGACATTTTGAGAATCTTAAACTCTAAAGGTCCTTTGACCTATTCTGAACTAAAATCATTGGCAGGTTTTAAATCAAAAAAAGAGAGTGGAAAATTTGCCTATCATCTTAGAAAACTTCTCAGACAGTCTCTTGTTGCATTAAATAAATCTGAAAGACGTTATACTATAACAAATCTAGGAAAATTAGTTCTTAGTCTAGCAAGACAAATCGAAGAACGTTCTATCATAGAGAGTGGAAAAATGTATGTCCGTACATCACATGATTCAATTGAAGAGTTCAATTCTGATAAAATAATTCAATCACTAGTTAGAGAGGGAAGTCTCCCACTTGAATTATCACAAAAAATTACAGAAGAAGTAGAAAATAGAATATACAAATTCCAAACTACATATCTTACAGGCTCACTAATTCGTGAAATGGTAAATAATGTATTATTAGAGCACGGTCATGAAGAATATCGAAATAAGCTAGCAAGACTTGGAATGCCTGTATTTGAGGTTCAAGAAATGTTCACCAATGTTGAAAATATCCGAAATGGTGTTGAAGACGTACTTTTTACTAGTGGAAAAAACACTTTGGCTGAATATTTACTCACAAACACATTACCAAAAGATATAGCCGATTCTCACTTATCTGGAGAATTACATATTTCTAATCTTGGTTTATGGTCACTAATTCCTGACACAATATTTCTAAATCTTAAAGAACTAATTGATGACGGAATTGATCTAAAAGGTAAATGTCCTGATGTTACACGAGTCTCTTCACCAAAAACACTTGATGATCTGAGAAAACTATTGCCAATGATCTTTAATTTAGTATCAAAGGAATCATCACAAGAAATAGTAATTGATGATCTAACCACTGTACTAGGAAAATTCTCAAAAACTACTGATGATCTTGAAAAAATGCTTGTTGATGTTTTTACAATGTCATCTACATCTACTAGTTTAGATAAATCCCCAACAGTGTTATCTTTCAGAATACCACTTTCAGGTGACAAAAAATTAATTAATACAATTTTTTCAGCTTACAATACTTTTGTTAAATCAACTCCTGCACCAAAAATTGGTTTAGTTATTGATTATGAAAAAGGAAAAGTTATAGATCATTCAGAAATACTTGCACAAACTGTATCACTTGGAGGAAATATAACATTCTCAAAAGGTATGTGTTCAACTAATGCAATTAAAAATTCAAATAAAACTTCTGAACCATCCATTAAATTAGGATCATTAACCATTAACCTTCCACGTTTAGCATTAGAATCAAGTAAGGATGAAACTTACTTTAGAGCTAGACTTGTGTTATTAATGAAACCTGCAATTGCTGCAATGGCAACTCGTAAAAAAGATGTATCCGATCTAATTAGACGTGGCGTAAATCCAATCTTAGCAGAAAAAACACAATTTATGCAAAAAAATAACACATCCATAGTTCTAAATTTTGTTGGACTAAAAGAAGCAGTACATAAAATACTTGGACATAAAGAAGATAAAGAAGGAAAAGAAATTTTGAATAAAGTTTTACAAACCGCAGTTGATATTGCTCATAAAAAAGGTCAAGAAATGGGAATTGATGTCTCCATTTCTATGGTTGATAGTGATGATCTAACAAGATTTGTTACACTTGACAGTGAAAAATATGGTAAAAATTCTATCATGGATGTTTTAGAAGGCGATCTTTATTCTCAGGGATTAGAATTGGACTCTACAGGACTTGATAAATTAACTGCTAAAAGCGAGATCATATCTGACTATAACAAAATCTCGAAAATATTAGATGGTGGTGTACTTGTTAAATTGCCATTTGATACAAAAGCAAAAGAACCTGATATCAAAAAGGCAATTGAGAAAGCTTCTTTACTAATTTCGTCATTCAAGCCAATAAAATAAAATATTTTATATTTTTTAGCCACAGGTTTGCTTATTTCATTTTCAATTTATTGTCATTGTACTAATTTCAAAACGAAATTCGTTTCGATCATTAAATGATCTATCTCTCAAATCTTTTTTTTGATTTGACACTATGAAAATTACCAAAACGAAGTTTTTCGTACCGTTGTGAAATTAATTTACCCATTGTTAGAAAAATAATTGCCAAAGAGTTTTTTAGCTCATCAATTTAACATGTACTTGGGGATTATAATTGGTTGAAAATTCACAGATAGAGTCATCTTTCGCAGAAATTCGAAAGAGAAATGGAGACACAACAAAGTTTGATCAAGATAAAATTACAAATGCGATCTATAAAGCATTACTTGCAACAAGTGAAGGCGATCGTGATCTTGCACAAAACTTAACAAATGGTGTTCTAGGTAAATTATCCTCTCAAGGATTTGGTACTGAAAACCCACCTAGCGTAGAAGATATACAAGATATGGTGGAATCCACTTTGATAGAGCAAGGACACAGCGAAATCGCAAAATCATACATCTTGTACAGACATGAAAGACGAAAGATTCGTGATGAGAAGATGAAGGTTCTTAATACTAAAGTTCTGGATCCTGTTTCAAAAGAATTTGATCTTAACTGTCTTCGAGTATTGGCATCTAGATATCTATTCAGAAATAATAAAAATGAAATTACTGAAAGTCCAACTCAATTATTTGAAAGAGTTGCAGTTTTAATTACAATTGGTGATCTTCTACATGATTCTTCTATATTCAATCCCACAGGAAATACACCACAAAATATTGAAGAAGCACAAGAATATCTTACAAAATTAGATCAATTCAACTACAAATTTAAAATCGACGAATATTATCTCAACCAATATCATTTTAGAGGTTTAGTAAATGGTTATATCGATATTGCACAAAAAGGACAAGCAAAGATTAGCTTTAAAGATCTATTAACAAAACTTGCAGCAAAAGAATTTACTGATTATGGTGCACGAATTACAGAATACTATAATCTAATGGTTAACCAAGTATTCTTACCAAACTCTCCTACCATGATGAATGCTGGTGGACGTCTTGGACAACTGTCTGCATGTTTTGTTTTGGGAATGCCTGATGACATGGGTAAAATCATGAAGACAACTTCTGATGCCGCATTAATTTTCAAATCCGGTGGTGGTGTTGGAATAAACTATTCGGAATTAAGAGAAGAAGGTGATATTGTTGCATCGACATCTGGAGTTGCTTCTGGACCTGTATCGTTCATGAATATTATCAATACTGTAACTGATGTCATTAAACAAGGAGGAAAAAGAAGAGGTGCAAACATGGGAATTATGGATGTATCTCATCCAGATATTGAGAAATTCATTACTAACAAAACTGAACCTGGTGTTTTAGAGAACTTTAACGTCAGTGTTGGTGTTTGGGGTGACTTTTGGAGTGCACTCGTAGATAGTGAAGATGGTGCATACACACTACGAAGCACTAGAGATGGTAGCCCCGTACGTGAAATCAATGCACATCATCTAATTGATCTTATTGCAACATCTGCATGGAAAAGTGCAGAACCTGGTTTAATCTTCTTTGATTTAATTAACAAGTACAATGTATTTGCAAAAGCACGTGGTGGACCACTTCGTGCAACAAATCCATGTGGTGAACAAAGTTTGTATCCTTACGAATCTTGTAATTTAGGATCTATCAATTTAGCAAATCTTACAAAAAGAACTGCAGATGGTCAATACGAATTTGATTGGCAAAAATATGAAGAAATTGTTAGAAAGACAACTCGCTTCTTAGATAATGTAATTGATGTAAATCATTATCCAGTTCCAGAGATTAATGTTGCATCAAAGGAATCACGCCGAATTGGTCTTGGTGTAATGGGTGTCGCAGATTTATTATACAAATTAAGAATTCCATACAACTCAAAAGAAGGTTACGAGTTTATGGGTAAATTATCTGAAGCATTATCATACTATTCCATGGAAGAAAGTGTCGCTTTAGCACAATCTCGTGGAGCATTCCCACTTTGTTCAAAGACAGAATATCCTGAAGGTAAAATTCCAATTGCTGGCTATTATGAAAAACCAAAACAAAGACATTATTATGATTGGGATGCTCTAATTACAAAAATTCAGAAACATGGAGTTAGACATGTTCTTACAACAACTGTTGCACCAACCGGAACATTATCGATGTTAGCAGATTGTTCAAACGGAATGGAACCGACATTTGCTCTTGTGTTTGAAAAACGCGTTACTGTTGGAAGATTCTTTTACACAAATAAAATATTTGAAGAAGTTCTAAGAGAAAACGGTCTTTACAGTGAGGAATTGTTAGCAAAAGTTGCTGATAATTATGGTTCAGTTAAAGGAATTGATGAAATTCCAGAATGGATTCAAAATATCTTTGTCACTGCTATGGATATTCACTGGACTGATCATCTAATGGCTCAAGCAGTGTGGCAAGATTGGATTGGAAATGCGATTGCAAAAACAATCAATATGCCTAATGATGTATCTGCAGAAGATGTCAAAGCAGCATATCTATTAGCACATGAATTAGGTCTCAAAGGAATTACAGTCTATCGTGATGGTTCAAGACATAAACAAGTCCTCCACATGACCGGTGAAAATTCTCAAAAAACCTTTGAAGTTACAGCAACTGATTATCTACATGACTATATTGCAAATAATGTCAAAAATCCATATATCCTAAAACAAATTAATGAAGCACTCAAAGTAACAACTCCGCAAGAACTTCCTCATGAAAACCGTGTTGTAGCAGAGCCTGATATTGAAGAAAAATTATGTCCAACTTGTAAAAACACTCTTGTTTTAACTGAAGGATGCCACATTTGTATTGAATGTGGATATAGTGGTTGTACATCTGGATAATAAAATAACAACATTTTAGAATACAAACCAGTTTCAAAACATATTGATTAGTAAAATTGTTGGAATTGTAATCTTAATTGTTGCAATAGGTGGTGCATCTGCTTATTTTCTAACAAAAACTGATTCAGTTGGCGTCGATTCATTTTCAAATCAATCAATACTTCAAAATGAAAAAATTGGTCTAGTCATTAACACAATTAATCCTCCAAAAAGCATGGATGATCTAGAAGAAGCATACAAAGTTGCATCCACATCTGGAGCTGGAAGAACAAATTTGTATGTACATTGGAATCAGCTTGAACCTGAAGAAGGAAATTTTGATTGGCGTGTTACTGATATTATGATGAAATTAAATGAAAAATATAATCTCAAAACAACTCTTTTCTTTTCTGTAATCAACGCTGATAGATTAGGTCCATTTCCATCATGGATGGGAAATCAAGCATTAGGACAAACGTTAGAAGATGAAACAATTCGTGTATTGGATTCAATTCTTTCTAGATATGAAAACATAGATTATGTAATATTTGCAGGAGATATTGATTATCATTTTCAAAGAGCAAGTGGCTCAATACCAACATACATTGAATTTTTTGATGATGTTTATTCAGAAATTAAATCAAACCATCCTGATGTACAAATAGGAAATAGTATGTCACTTGAGAATGTATTAAACAAAGGAATGGAACCTGGTGGTTCATTTGAATTAACTCCTAAATTAGAAATGGGTGATTTTATAGCTCTTTCGTACAAACCTATTGATACTATTGGTGACATAAACAGAACTCCACAAGAAGCAATTGATAATCTCAAACAATCTATTGAAATATTTCCTTCACATCAATTGGCATTTTTTGAAATTAGTTGGAGTACATCTGATTTCGTGAATGGAAATAGTAATGATCAAGCAGAATTCATTAAATCAAGTTTAAACTTTTTTGAAGAAAATGAATCTAAAATAGAATTTTTCACAATATCTAGATTATTTGATAAACCAAAAGGAAGTTGTGTTTCCCAAGATATACAATCTGTAGACGGTTCTGGTTTTACTAGTAATTCATTTCGTCTTGAACGAGTAGATGAGTATGTTTGCAATTCTGGTCTAATTGACACAAATCAAAATATAAAATCTTCATGGACACAATTAAAAACAAATATTCCTAATTGATAAAATGCTTACTATAATTTTAGTAGAATCTTCACTTGAATTAATTCCAAAAGAACTATCTCATCATCAATCTGTCTTGGCATATTCAAAAAAATTTAAAAAAAATATTTCAAATACATTACTAGATAATTCTTGGCATTTTGGGGCTATGAAAGGATTAGAAAATGAAATTAAACGTGGAAGACCAGATATTGTACATCTAACGTTATTGTCAATTTGTACATCTCCTGCATTTTATGAAAATAAAATCAGAGTATTTGTTCACACTGTAAATAATAAAATTATTTCAATAAATAACAATACACGTTTACCAAAATCATACCATCGATTTCAAGGATTAATAGAAAAACTTTTTCTTACTAAAAAAATTGAATCTGAAACTGAAATTTTAATGGAAATGGAAAATTCTTCACTATCAAAATTAATATCTAAAATTAAACCTGACGAAGTAATTGGATTAACAACTAAAGGTCAAAAAACCACTTTTGAAAATTTAATTCATGAAACTAAAGTAAATTCATGTATTCTTATAGGTGGATTTCAAAAAGGACATTTTAACAAGGAAAATGAAAAGATATTCCAAAAATCATTTTCAATCCATGATTCTTCTTTAGAAGCACATCTTGTAGCAAGCAGACTTGTCTATGAATACGAAAAAACCATTTTTATTTAGGTAAATTTTTTTTAATCCTTATGCAGTCATAGTATAGCCTGGTTAGTATTCGGGGTTTCCAACCCTGTGACGCGGGTTCGAATCCCGCTGACTGCATCTATTGATTTATTTCTAAATAATTGTAACACATTACACTATGAAAAACTCAAAAAAACAGATAGCGATAAAACGTATGGAAATTCTATTCAACAATGCATTATCAAATGCAAAAAATAATCCTGGGTTAGCTCAAAAACAGGCTGAAATTGCCAAAAAAATTAGCTTGAAATTTAAAATTAAAATGCCATTTGAAATTGGTTCAAGTTTTTGCAAAAAATGTAAAAAATTCATTCCACCTGGGATCGCATCAAAAATACGTCTTGGCTCAAAACCAAAATCTATACGAATAACATGTTCATACTGCAATCACACATATCGGAAGATTATTTCTCAATGATTTTGACCAGTTTTTTATTAACATAGACTGGCTTAACCTACTCATAATGAGTCAGACATCAAACTTTTCACAAAAACAAAACATTCACCGAAGGGGACAATGGATAGACCGCTTTATGCAAAAAAGAAGAGACCAATTTTCTGCAAAAAACCTAGAACTTCTCTATGACTATAACGATGACATGATAATTTACAGCATTTCAGAAAACACTCGTTACAAGAATCTGACAGTCTATGGAAAACTAACTAACTTGGTAAGAAAAGACTGGATAGACGTTACTGAAAAAGACCTGAGAAATCTAGTATCACAAATTATGGTAATGCATGGTGAGAATGGTAAAGAGACTGGCTATACCTTTGATTTGAAGATACAACTAAAAGCAATTGTCAGATTTGCAAAAATTGGCACAAGAACAAAGCCTGAAGACGGTGAATTGCCAATGATAAAGTTCATTCAACCAAAAAAACCAAGAGACAAACTAACAAGAGAAGACCTTCCTACAGACCAAGAGGTTCAAAAGATTCTCTCTGCATGTGCCAACTCTACAAGGGACAAGGCAATGCTCTCACTGCATGCAGAGGCTGGAACTCGCGTAGGGGAACTGCTTGGAATGAAAATCAAGGACTTTACAATTGACCAGTTTGGCGGAATCATCAAGGTAGACGGTAAGACAGGCGTTAGACCAATCAGAATTGTCAGGTCAGTTCCATATTTGACAAAGTGGCTCAATGACCACCCATACAAAGAAAATTTGGAGAGTCCTTTGTGGGTGTATGTCGACTTGTGTAGTACGTTTGGTCAGCCAATTAACTACGCGGGATTTAACAGCATTTTGCAAAAAAGAGTCAGACAGGCTGGAATAAAGAAGAGAATCTACTCACATCTTTTCAGACACAAGGAGATTACTGACTTGGCAAACAAACTGACAGAGTCAGAAAGCAGAATGAGACATGGGTGGGAAAAAAGTTCTCTAATGCCAACTAGATACAGCCACCTAAACCAAGATGATCTTGATGAAAAGATGCTTGGAATAATGGGTGTTAAAAAGCCAAAAGAAGAAAAAGAAACACTTCACGAGTGTGCATACTGCAAAATTCGCTATCCAATTGAAACGAGATTTTGTGACAACTGCTCAAGACCTCTCAACATTACAGACGCAATGGAGATGGAAAAGCAGTATGAGCAAAAGACACGCTCACTAATACTTGAGACAATTAGACAGGAGCATTCTGAGAAGGCAAAACACGAATACAATCAAAAACTTGAAGAGGAAAACTCTCAGCTCAAAAAACTACTTTCTCAAATATCTGAAAAGAACTAGGAATTGCTATCTGGTAGTCCAAGAAAAACAAAACCCCACTGTTTCTCTTTTTTGTCATAATATGCCTGAAACTTTCTTCTCATCCCGTCTTTAATCACATCATATCCAGTAATTGAAAATTTCTCAATCAATTTTTGTTTCCATACCTTCCAACTAGATGGAGTAAACTTTGTCTCTTCCATTAGCGAGACATCTGCGATTTTGCCTTCGTTGTAGATTAGATGAGCAACATGATCAGAAAAATGTCCAAAGTCAGTAGTTCTTCGAACCAAATTACCTCCACCTCTTGTATCTTGGCTTGCATCTCAAGTTAGAACTACAACAGGGACATCTGTATAGATTAATGCAGAAAAATCTGTCACATGCTTTGCAGAATTTATTACCGTTTTCGTATTCATTCTTTGCCCACTCAATGTTCTCGCACAAGTTCCTGCAGTGTCTCAAAGTTGAATCCTCACCCTCTCTTTAATGTCTGAATTAAAGCACTCTAGACTGAAGCATTCGTTGCATACAAGCCATTTTTTGTTCAGGTTGTAGATAATTTCGTAAATTGGCTTGTTGTTGTTACAACACTTTCTTTCATGTTTCTTAGACTTCATGATATGATTTGAAATCTCATTCTAATAATGACGATGGACATTTTTTGATTCAACCATATCTTGGATATCTTCAATAGTAATAATAGAATTATAATAAAAAAAGAGATTCTTTTTAGAATATAGTAGTAGAAAAAAAGTAACGTTAGCTACGTTATACTAACGTTACTTTGAACCAGCTAACGTTATAAAAATTCTATATACTATAGTAAAAGAAACTCTTTTTTCCTTAAAATAATATAATTAATCATAATCTAATGATACAAAAAATGCATTAATACAATCAAAGTAATTCTTGGACAAACTGTCCCATTTTACGAACAAATAATGGACAAGTTAATTTTTTGGCTGAATATACGGCTAAAATCGACAAAAAACCTTGAACAAATCATAAAAATGATCCATGTTTTAGTATTTCATGTCATTTCCACAGGGACGTAAAGCAAAATTTGCGGCAAGAGATCCATCGAAAGAAGGTAAAAGATGGAAGAAAAAACCTACAAGGACACATGATCAAAAACGACTAAGAATTTTGAAATATCTGAATAATGCCGCTTCGTCCACTAAAAAAGAAATAAATGAAAAATGTTTTGCAAGTGACAAAGATGCATTATTTCTTGGATGAAAACAACTCATCCTAAATTAATAGATAATGTGACTGATAATATGGTTATGATGTTTAATTTATAATGAATTTGAATTAACTTTATCTAATACATCTCTAATTGCAAAACTCATCGGACTTGGACTAATTGCGGGTTCTCCTGCAATATTTGGTGCATGGATAGGTGGATTCTCGTACTCGCCATTTACCTCAGTCATCTTTTTGGCAATTGGCGCAGGTGCAATATTTCAAGTGATTATAGTTATCTTTAGAATTATTGGAGATGAAGGTGACAAAAATCTCTCTAGTGCTTCAGTAGTTGCAGGTGTTGCTATTGGAATGTTAGTGATGTATTTGACAAGTATTTTGGTTTAACCTTTTGGGATATTTTCAAAAAAAAAATTATTGGAATGGATCGATAAACGGACAATTCACAATATGATCACTGTTCATTGGTCTTGCCATTCCAATTTCTATTAGACCTTGTTGCTGGTAGTAGCTGATATCATTCATGTTTTCTAAAACTGCAGCATTTTGTGGATCAACCCATTTTATCATGAATATTCTCCATAATGGTGAGTAGTTTTCATCACCTGGTGCACCTGCTGCAATTCCTGCTTGAAATCCTAATGGTCCTGAACCACTAATTCCATTTTTGAATTGATACAAATCAATTGCAGAAGGACTAGCAAGAGTTGATGCTAATGTTGGGGCATTAATGACTCCCATCATTTTTGCAGGACCTGAAGGAGTAGCATCAGTTACAATATAGTAAATGGTTCTACCATCCGGACCCCAACCCCTATGAGCCACAAAAGTTACAGTCATTTCATCTAAATCAATGTCTAAAACTTGTGCTTTGCCATATGGGGTAGCATCAGTTAGTGTCTTGTCTTCTTTAGTTGTCATTTGACCATCAGGCCAAACAATTTGTGGCATATTCAAAACTACTGGAAGTGGTGTCAATGTTACCTCACCATTTATCTCTGCATCAATTACTGCTTGCTCAGAATCTAAAATCCTAGCATTACTTTCATCAGTCCACATTACATGTACATGAGAAGTTAATGCACTGTACATTTCAGTTTGTGCAGGAGTACTAGTTACTATCTCACTTTGATACCCATGAATACCCTTACCATCTATACCATTTACAAACATGTATGCAGTGGATAGTGATTCTTTTGGAGTGTTCTCAAGGGGTGGTGCAACTTCAACGTTCCATCCCTGTTTTTCAGAGATTACTTTAGCATGTTTTTCATCACTTGCATCAGTAATTATGAAGTAAACTGAATCTCCATTGTAATATCCCATATGTAATGGAATATCTGCAGGAACACTTGCACGAGATAATTTTAAAAGACTGCCTGGCTCTATTTGTTTTTCAGATTCTGCAACATCAATAATTTTTGCAGGTTCAGTTGGTGATGAAATTAAAGAGTCTCGCATTTTTTTGCGTTCATCTTCAGCATCTCCTGAAACACACAGACGGTCTCCACAAATTTTTTGTGCATGAACATCAGTTAATGGAACAAAGGTCATAGCAACTGCAATAATTGGAATTATTGCAAGTAGGCTAATTTTTTGTGCATTTTTTGTCATTAGGTACAATATTGCAAATTTAGTATTAAAACAAATTCCCAAATTGACAATTAATTCTATATTGTTTGATTTTTAACCAATACTAAATACAATGCCATTTGATTCATTATGTAAAAGTAAAATCTTCAAAGATGTTCCAAACTATGAAGACATCAAAGTGGATAAATCTATGCAAAACAGATTCTCTACAGTATTTACTGGAATGGGAGGACGATTCACCAGATTAAGAATTATTTGTGCCATCACCGAAGAGCCAAAAAACCCAAATGAGTTATCAAAAAAATTAGAACTTGATTACAAAACAATAATTCATAGTATTGATGTATTAGAAAAAAATGGATTCATTACAAGACAAGGAGATGGGTATGGTGCAACATTTTTTCCATCAACGTTACTAACTGAAAATTTATCCACGTTATACGTGGTAATTAGAAAAGTTGAAGCAAAATTTGATCGTAAAAAAAATATGTAAATTAAATAGAGTATATTGTAAAATGAACAATTATTTTTGCACATGATAATTATTTCATAAATTAAAAATTTCTGCATGAATCTAACTTGCAAGTTCTATTATCCTGTTGATAAATAATAATTCAAAAGATTCTTCTCACAGAAATCACGCCATTACTTGTGCCTATTTTGACGGAAAAAATGTCAATTTCAAATACTAGTTATTGTGATAGATAGTATGTGTGGAGACCCAATATCAGATATTCTATACTTGGCAATTCCAACTGTATTATTGGGAGCTGGAGCTTTCTTTATGATAGGAAAGGATGGACGAAAAAAGATAGAAGAAATTTTTAGATAAGCATTTTCGTGCCTGATTTTCAAGAATTAT
>Ga0209660_1000958_pt1 | contig 16014 bp, 7 predicted proteins | sample SaaInlV_100m_DNA_2_FD_184659 | JGI IMG/M metagenome (GOLD analysis project Ga0209660, IMG submission 184659) | Marine microbial communities from expanding oxygen minimum zones in the Saanich Inlet - SI072_LV_100m_DNA (SPAdes) (version 2) | ecosystem: Environmental > Aquatic > Marine > Intertidal... | reverse complement strand
CTTTCGTATAATTATCTATCAAATAATGCACAATTTCTTCCGAAATTTCTATATCACCCTTCTTAAAATTCACATTCTTTTCTATCGCCGGAATTAAATAATCCCTCGCAATAATCGTCTTCTCCTTCTTATCATACCCCTTCGTCTTTATACAATACATTCTATCCTTCAATATTGGATTGACCTTATCATCTTCGTTATAACTAAAGATGAACAATGCCTTGCTCAAATCAAAATCCACGTCCGAAAAATACTTATCATGAAATTGTGTATTTTGTGTCGTATCCGTCAAATGTGTCAAAATACCGATGATTTCTTCCCCTTTTGGTGTATTGCTTACCTTATCCAACTCATCAAAATAAAACACCGGATTCATGCTTTTATTTTGTATCAACACATCTACTATTTTCCCCCAAACACTCCCCTCATAAGTATAAGAATGTCCCTCCAAGTAACTGCTATCTGTTGCACCACCCAAGGGTAAGAAAGCAAAAGGTCGCTTCAATATTTTACTAATACCATCACGCACTAAGGTTGTTTTTCCTGTTCCCATAGGTCCGTGAATAGCAATGGCTGTTCCCACTGCTTGGGGGTTGCTAATCCATTGCCCAATCATCTGAATAATTTGCATTTTAGCATCATTTAGACCATAGACACATTCGTCTAATATTTTTTTAGATTCAGCCATGAATTCGTGGCAAGCATCTAAACCGTTGTCCATGGAAACAGGTAAGGAATTATGTTTTCCGAAAGGTATTTGCATGAACATGTCGACCCACTGTTTTAACTTGTAATATTCTCCGGAACAACGATCCATAAAAGTCAATGTATTTACCTTTTTTAAAGCACTAGCTTTGAATTTAGTAGGAATATCGGTTTCTAAGAGGGAGATGCGGTATGGTTTGTCAGTATTGGACAATTTATTAATTTCTTTGATTTGGTCTAAAATGAATGTTTGTTTTTTAATATCCAAATCTTTGTAATATTTGAAATCATTGGTCATATTTTTGTCGTTTAATAGCTTCTTAAATTCCCTCAAATTTTTAAGCTGCTCTTTCTTCTCCTCCTTTTCTCTTTTTTTTTTATCTTTCTTTTCTTTTGCTTGTACCATTGTATCCAAATACTGCATCATCGCCTCACTCCCCCCCTTTCCCTTCCTTTTTGCCAATTCTTTCATTTCTAACAATAAATCATCCTCGTCTTCTTCATAAGGTGTAACATACTTTGTCTCCACTTTATTCAAGACCTCATTTTCACATTTAACTTTGTATACTAATTCTCCGTCATCACTTAATCTTTTTCGAACCTTTAGTATGGTTCCCTTTTTAGGCTCATCCCAATCTTCTAATTTGACATTCACAATATCATCTTTTTCATATGTTTCTTCATCTTCTCCCTCTTCTTCTTCGTCGTCAGCGTCGTCATAATATTCACCATCAAAACCCTCATAAAATGCTCCTCCGTCGAGGGTGAGAATAATGTTGACTTTTTCATTTGCATCTGACTTGGTCATGTAGAAGTCTTCTTCTTCTTCTTCTTCTTCTTCTTTTCTCTTCTTTTTTTTCTTTTTTTTCTTTTTTTTCTTAGGAGCATTCTCTGAGACTTCATCTAATTGTTCTAGTTCTTTGATACGTTTTTCTGAAGCCTTTGATGGAAAGATTTTGCTTACAAATTTTTGAAATTGTCTTAATTTAAATTCTTGCTCCCCCTCTTCTTCGGAAAAGTCGGTAACAACGACCTCTTCTTCCTCAGGGTCATAATCTGAATCAGAATCATCACTATCAGAATGTTCTTTAACCTTGTAATTTTTTTTGCAGTGCCGCGTACGCAAATTATAACGAGATTTAGGAGGTTGGATATCGGACATTTAATATGTTATATATTTGTACTTTAATATTTTTAATCAATTTTTTGTTAAAAATGTTAAAAATTGATTAAACAATCTAAATATTATATAATTAATATAGAGAGATGTATAAACAAAAGAAATTAGAAGCCTCTAAAATAGTAGGAATTCAATTCAGTATTCTATCTCCGGATGAAATAAGAAATTCTTCTGTTGCTCATATTACGAATCGCGATACTTATATTAATAATAAACCTGTGATTGGTGGGTTATTTGACCCACGTATGGGTATTCTTGATCCGGGTCTTACTTGTCCTACAGATGGATTGAATTATATGGAAACGCCGGGTTATTTCGGACATCTTGAAATAGCTCGCCCCGTATTCTATATTCAATATTTATCTACTGTATTGAAAATCCTTCGCTGCATTTGCATTAAATGTAGCAAAATTCTTCTGAATAAAACCAATTATGAACATCTTCTGGATCTCAACGCAAAAAAAAGATGGGACGCTATTTTCCATATTTCCAATAAAATAAAAAGATGTGGTGAAGAAAACGAAGATGGTTGTGGGTGCAAGAAACCTAACAAAGTTTTCAAAGAAGGGTTGGCTACCATTTTCGCTGAATGGGACAATACAGAAGGAATAGCAGATGAAAACGGTGATATCCAACCCAAATTCACGATGAAACTGACACCTGAATTGGTCATAAAACTCTTTCGAAGAATATCTGATGAGGATATAACTTTTATGGGGTTTAGCCCGACATGGTCTCGTCCGGACTGGATGGTTTGCCAAGTTTTAGCTATTCCTCCCCCTGCTGTTAGACCATCTATCAAGCACGATGCTCAACAACGCAGTGAAGATGATATTTCGCATATCATTGTCAATATTATCAAGGCTAATAAGACGCTCCAAGAAAAGATTCAACAAAATGCTCACTCAAAAGTGATTGCTGATTGGCATACGGTATTGCAATATTACATTGCAACGATGATTGACAATAAAATCCCTGGTGTAGCCCCTACTGCTCAGCGGAGTGGTCGGGCTTTGAAATCCATCAAAGAAAGACTTGTTGGAAAGCAGGGTCGGGTAAGAGGGAATCTTATGGGAAAAAGGGTAGACTTCTCGGCAAGAAGTGTAATTACCCCAGATCCAAATCTGAGTATTCGCGAACTTGGCGTTCCTATAAAAATCGCCAAAAATATTACAAAACCGATAAAAGTGACACAAAGAAATAAGGCTTATCTAACAAAATTGGTAAGAAATGGACCGGAAGTTCATCCGGGTGCCAAAGTATTAGAGCGTCATACAGGTGAAAGTATTTCTCTTCGTGTTGCAGATAGAAACTCAATCGTCTTGAGTGATGGCGATATTGTTCATCGTCATCTTGATGATGGGGATATTGTATTGTTCAATAGGCAACCTACTTTGCATAAGATGTCAATGATGGGTCATATTACGAAAGTAATGCGTTCGGGGGACACCTTTCGAATGAATGTTGCAGACACGAAGCCATATAATGCAGATTTTGATGGTGATGAGATGAATATGCATGGTCCGCAGGATGTCGAGTCAGATTCTGAGCTGTTGAATTTGGGGGCGGTGGCGCGGCTAATTATTAGTCCGGCGAATAATCAGTCGATTATTGGTATCTTTCAGGATTCGTTATTGGGGTGTTATCTTTTTACAAAAGAAAATGTCGCATTTACAAAGAGAATGGCTATGAATCTCTTGATGAACTTTAACAATGTGAATGTTGATTTGTTTAATAAAAAGGATGACAAGGTCTCTAATTTTGAGATATTATCCCAAATTTTGCCTCCTATGTCACTAACGGGGCTGAACAAATCGTTTAAGGAAGGTGAAGACAAAAAAAATTCTAACAACGTTGTCGAAATCAAGAATGGTCAATATATACGCGGACAGATGGACAAGGGGGTCTTGGGAGGGAAATCGAAGGGACTTATTCAGAGAATTTACAATGACTTTGGATTTAGTTCTTCTGCCGATTTCATTGATAATTTACAATCTATCATAACAGATTATATGAAAAGTTCTTCTTATAGTGTGGGGATCAGTGATTTAATCGCTGATAATATCACGAATGAGAACATAACAAAATCCATAACCGAAAGGAAGAAAGAAGTGCAAAATTTGATTGACCAAGTCCAAATTGGTGTATTTGAAAACAACACAGGAAAAAGTAACGAGGAAGAATTTGAAACAAGGGTCAATGCAATTCTGAATAATGCTCGTCAAGACGCTAGTAAAATAGGCAGAAAGAGCCTCTCGACGGACAATCGTTTTGTCATTATGACTACAGCAGGTTCTAAGGGAAATGATATTAATATTTCCCAAATGATTTCTTGTCTTGGACAGCAGAATGTGGATGGAAAACGTATTCCTTATGGTTTTGACAATCGTACATTGCCACATTATTGTCAATTTGACGATTCTCCCGAGGCACGAGGATTTGTGGAAAATTCATTCATTCAGGGTCTTACTCCACAACAACTATATTTTCATGCAATGGGTGGAAGAGTTGGTTTGATTGATACTGCTGTAAAGACTTCAACGACGGGATATATTCAGCGAAGACTAGTGAAGGGGATGGAAGATTGTAAAGTAAATTATGATATGACGGTTAGAAATAGTAAAAACAAAATTATACAATTTGCTTATGGCGACGATGGTATGGAATCGTCAAAGGTTGAAACGCAGACATTGCCTATTGTGAGAATGGAGTTGGAAGAAATCTATGCTCATTTTCATCCTCCTACAGAAGACGAAAATATCATTTTCACTAAAAGGGCTTTGAAGAGGGCAAAGAAGGTTATGGATAAAACGAAACAGACGGTCGATTATATAATTAAAATGAGGAATGGGATTGCCCAATATGTTTTCAAATACAATGATGACATAAAAGTGAACACTCCTGTTAATTTTAGATATGTGATCAACAATATACAAAATCAGTTATATATTCAGAGCAATTCTTTGGTTGATGTAACGTTTACTGAACTATATGAAATGCTCGATCAGACATATGAACATTTATCTTCTATGAAGTATGTAAGACCTACTGAATTATTTCATGTTATGTATATTTATTATTTATCTCCGCGTGAATTGTTAATCAAAAGGCGCTTTAATAAAAAGGCACTTATCCTCCTTTTCAAAACCATTATATTTATGTATAAAAGGGCTATTGTGCATCCAGGAGAAATGGTGGGCGTCATTGCAGCACAAAGTATTGGAGAACCTACTACACAGATGACGCTGAACACCTTTCATTTTGCTGGCGTTGCTTCTAAATCGAATGTGACCCGCGGTGTTCCAAGAATTGAGGAAATTCTTTCCTTGTCAGAACATCCTAAGAATCCATCTTTGACGGTTTATTTGAAACAGAAAGATGAGACAAGTCGCCAACATGCACGGGAATTAATGCATACTCTTGAACATACTAATTTGAGGGATGTGACATTGTCGGTAAGTATATGTTTTGACCCGGATGATATGAATACATTACTAGACATGGACAGATCATTGATGGAAGAATACAATGAATTCCAAAAACTGATGGAAGATTGTATATATGGTGAAGACGATGAAACAAAATCAAAATGGGTGATTCGTTTTGAATTTGACAAGGAAGCAATGTTGGATAAGAATATATCGATGGACGATATTCATTATGCTATCAAAAATAGTTACAAGGACGATGTATATTGTATATATTCTGATTTGAATTCGGATAATTTGGTATTCAGAGTTCGTTTAAATAATTCGCTTATGCAAAGTAAGAAGAAATCTGTTGATCAATCAGATCAGATCTATATGTTAAAGAATATCCAAGATAACTTATTGGATAATATTATTTTGCGTGGTATAAAAAATATTCCGAAGGTCATTCTTAGAAAACTTCCGGGAAATATTATAAAAGAGGGAGGTAATTATGTTAACAAGGAATCGTGGGTGTTAGATACTGTTGGTACAAATTTATTGGAAGTTCTTTCGATTGACGCCATTGATGGGAACAGAACATTTAGTAATGATATCATGGAAATTCATCGAGTACTGGGCATTGAAGCATGCCGGCAATCTATTTTAAATGAATTGAGTGATGTCATAGAATTTGATGGCACATATATTAATGTGCACCACTTAGCATTGCTTTGCGACCGCATGACCGCCACTAAAAAACTAGTATCAATGTTTAGACACGGTATAAACAATGATGACATTGGTCCTCTAGCAAAGGCGTCTTTTGAAGAAACGCCGGAAATGTTCTTGAGGGCGGCGAGACACGCTGAGTTGGATTTAATGAGAGGAGTTTCAGCTAATGTGATGTGTGGTCAAAGGGGTTATTTTGGAACAAATTGTTTTCAGATATTTTTGGATATGAATAAGATGCAACATCTGGAAGAGAAATTTGAAAAGGAGGAGGAACCTATAAAATTCGAAACAGGAACGCAAGCATGTTCGATTGAAAATATTCAAATACCGACAAATCTGGAATATATATCCAAGAAAGATACTGGGAAGGTTGATGATTCGTATGATTTGGATTTTTAAATAATTATTAATTATATATGTACATTGTTACAATTATCAAGAGGTTGGTATATATAAAAAAAAAATCTTTACCTCCTAAGAAAAGATTATCAGTAAGCAGTTGTTTATTTTATATATCATTCGATAGCGACGAACATTCGAATATTTATAATTTTAAAAAAAATATATTATCAAATACTTTTATTACACAAAAAAAAAAGGAAGAATTATGTAACTTTTTTTATAAAGCCCAAAGAGTGTACCACGCATTATCAAGATTTGCTTATTTATACAAACTTAAAAAAAAGAACCACCTTCCCATATTGTATGATTTTTGTATGACACCCTTGCATTTTTTTCCCAAATGGCAAAAAATTATATTGCTGCATTATAATACTATATATACATTTCGATTATCGGATTTGGTAGGTATATGGTTGGTAGAGATATATAATTCGTCTGAGTTATCACCTTCTCCGCAAAAATTAAAGAATCCCTATACAAATTTAACCTTTAAGGTTCATAATTTGTATAACATATATTTTGCATTGATTAATACATCATATTCGATTCCTCCTATATTGACAGAATTATTTCAAATGGGATTCAACTTGAAAAAATTAACAACAGATTGCTACCCCCGGTTAAGAGATATGGCAATTAATAATTTTGTGAAAGATGGCGATATTCATATTTTATTTGACGATATTATCCAAATGTTCCGTGAATATAATAATATTGTAAGAACGGTGAGCATTAAAAACAATCCTAGCATAAATTACAAAAAAAACATCATCAAGAAAACCAGATATTTATTAAAATTATATTATTTATATAATTATACTGTCAACCCTTTAATGCAAACAAGATCACTCGCGACCCTGAAAAAAAAACTTCGAACTTTCGAAATGATGTACCCATACTTCGGAACAAAATATGTATTTAAAGATAAATATATGACAAACAATGCAATTATAGGTGAAAATATTATTATTCATAATTAATCGTCATTTTGAACAACAAGTTTTTTTGTTTTTTTTCTTTCATATCTTCTCTCATCGAAATCCTTAATGTATGTTTCAATCGTATAAACATCGACACTATCTAACATTCTTGTCATTTCAACAGGTAATATCGATAAAGTGTTTAAAATATTTTTTTCATCTTTACATATAATGGAATATTTTGGAATGCCTTCATATTGTATAGGGGTCGTTTGTATAATATAATATGAACTTTTACCTTCTTGTTTCCGGATGAATATTTTTGATTCTAATTTGGATCGATCAACTGTTTTGCTTTTTTCGCGTAAGGAAGAACCAGAAATAAGAATAAAAGGAAATTTATAGATATTAGACAATAGGAATATATCTAGATTGGTCAAGAAGTAACTTTCTGAATTAATAAAATCTTGAAGGGTCAAAACTTCTTTTCCTATATTTTTTATATGTTTTCTCTTCCCTTGTACTTTCAATATATCGAACATTTTTTTGCGGTGATCTTGAAGCGCTTCATATATTTCGAATAATTTTTCCCTAATATCGGAAATATTATTATCTTTTTCAGTATAATGATCGATAATTTTTTTTAGACATACCCACGTACAATTTTCTTCCATTTTGTAATTTATACGTTTAAATTCTTTTGTAAAAATACCGGACCAAAACTTACTAGTAATATTACCAATAGATTTAATACACGGATCTTTTTTCACCATTGCACTTTCTGATTTGTTAGCATAATGAATACTTTCATACGGCTGAGCCGTATTATGGTCATTTTGATATTTCGTGTAGGGATTTTCAACAATGGGAATAAGATTGTTAAAATATTCGTCGACGAGAATTGTCTCCATGAGTAATATTTCACTATTATGAAGATTATAGCTTATTTTTTGTAATGGTAAAAGAATACGCGGCTTGAAAATAAACATACGTATTCTACCATATCGGATTAATTCATCTGCAATCCGCCCGAAATATATTTTTCTATTATCATGACCACTTATCAAATGTTTTTCTGGCAATTTTAAGATACATTTATTATCTGCACTGGAAAATTTGCAACAAGACTTTTCACCACATTTTTCTTCACCCAATCCAAGACAAGTAGTAACAGCATCAATCACATCATCTCCATAATTAACAAATTCAATTTCGCCATCAAGTAATGTATGTAAAAAATCTTGTACTTGTATTATTTTTTCGTTATAAAAGATGGTTTTCGAATGGATAATTTCTTCCATTTCTTGTCTTAATTTTCTATTTTCATATTTATTGATAAGGATTTTCATTGTATTACGAAATGTGTTAAAAAAATTGGTTTCCAACTTTATTTTTTTTACTGTCAAAACTCTTTCTTGATCTACATTTTTATTGAACTGTGTGTCTTTGTCAACTTGGTGATAGTCAAGGGCTCCAAAATCTTCTTCCCCCCCCCAAGAAGGAATGTCTTCACTTTTAATATTTTGCATTTGAGGAGCAGATAAACCAATGAACTGATTTGTCTCGCTTAGTATTCCTACAATAAGAGCACCATCTTCATCAAGCATATTTATTTTCGCCTTGCATGGTATATTACCTTTACTTAATTGTGAGACAGTCTCTAATAATGTGCGCGTTGTTAAATAATCATTCCAAAAATCTTCATCATCAAAGAAAATATAGTCGGTTTCGCGATCTATTTCAGATGGGCGGCACGGAATAAATCCTGTTAATTCACCTTTTTCCACAATAGCACCCATTGTTTGTGCATTATAATTAACGATTTGTTTGATGATTTTGAAATTTATTTTTTGTAACTCTTCTACAAGAGAAGTATAGGATATATTATCTTTAAAGGTGTATAATTTCGCACTTTGTAGAGGACCGCATTTATAGATATTTTGTTTAATAATAACAAGCATTCTTTTAATATTGGGTAAAATGGTTCCGCTTTCTTCCATAAACATTTTTTTGACGGCAAAAGATTTTTGTTTTTTTTTGACTTGATAGATGGGTTCAAATAATCTGTTGTTCAATACTAAAATAAGAGTTGGTTTTCTCGGGTGATAGAAAGTATTGGAATAATGATTTGTGGGACAAATGAATTCGACTTTATTAGTGGTATCATCCATGGGTGTTTTTAATATAACAAGATTAATGCCTCGTTCTTTATTAAAAATAAGATCTTTGCAAATGAAATCCCATAAATAATGGTAAGATATTTCAATCGTATCGTCAAGAATGAATTTTTTGAAATTTTCAAAGGCTGAAACCATATTTTTAAAGAGAGGCGTCCCTGCTTTTTTCTTATATATTTCTGTATCAACAAATGGTTCTTCGCTTACTTCTTCTTCTGTAGCAAATTGCATAATAAGGCTACCATTTTGGTAAGAAATAAAATTGTCTAATGTTAATTGTTCGATCATTTTTTGCTTTAATTGCGAAATAGCATTGGGTGATTTTAAACCCATAGCATCTGCAATGCAAGCAAGGAAAGATTGTTTTTTGCTATATTCGACGCCTTTTCTGAGAAAGCACGTTTTCCCCACTTTGAGATTATGTTCTTTGCATTTTAGTTTTCCTGCAAATAAAAATCGGGAAATATTCATGGGAATATGACCATATCGATTAATATTTCCAGCAAGTATTTGTTCGGGACCTTTTATGTAATCCGCCTTTTCATCTTTTTGTTTCTTTTTCTTTTTTTCTGCTCTCTTTCTACTACGAAATGCAGATTGGATCTTCTTTGAAGCTCTTATTTGTTCATCGGTTGCCCCTTCTCTAGAAGATGCCATATGTTTTCTTGAAAAAAAGCCTTCTTTGTCACACCCACAAGCTTTCCGCCTTTTTTGTCTTACAGGACCACTCCACTTGCTGGAAAAACAACAAGGGACACACCGATTGCTCCCGTCATCCTTTTTTTGAACCTTGAGAAACCCAGGAGTATGCCATTGATATTTACCAGCTTGCATATGTCGTGTTTTCCAAGAAAATTCGTAAATATGTTTCCCTTCGGGGACTTTTTTCGCATGGAGAGGTATTATTTCATCAGACATTTTTCCTTGGATGATATCTTTTTCGGAAATGCTGCTATTTTCTTTTAAACTCCAATAACGCGGACAAACATACCAATATTTCTTATCACCTGTTCCATATTTAATTGCACTATCTATTCCATTACTATCTCTATATGAACCTGGATGATAACGATCAATATATTTCTTTTCCGCATCCGTTAATATAACAGGTTGCCTGCGTTGACTCGATTGACACGTTCTTGAATAGGCACTATATTTCCCATCACTTTTCTTAAGAAATAAGGTGGGTTCTGCTTTTTTGAGTCGTTCAAAGAAGTAATTGGGATTTTTGAGCAACGTTCCAGTTACATCCTCTTTTAACTCCTCGGGTTCAGTTGTTTGACTTTGTACGCTTTCAGGAGAGTCCATTTTTTTTTCTTCTTTTTCTTCTTTTTCTTCCTCTTCCTCTTCTTCCTCTTCTTCCTCTTCTTCATCGCTATTTAAAAGGAGATCAAGGAGGTCATCATCGCCCTCATCATCATCAAAAACGATTTCTTCGCCTTCTGTAATGGTTTTATCTTGTGTGGTTGATTCTTCTGATTTAGAGACAATTTCATCAATGGGTTTATCTACTTTCAGTGGTTTATTCTTACAAAATTTTTGAATTTTTTCTTTGTTTTCTGCAAGTCCTTGCGTAAGTAAAATGATAGAATGGATATAGGGTGGTATAAGTTCCAAATAACGAATATGATTTATATCATCGATAGTAATGATGAGTTCTTGACCCTTTCTACTTTTAGTAAAACGATTCATGTTCATGTTTACTCGGAACCCGGGATTACTTCGGACACTGATTTTTTTATTTTCGAAGAGATCTCGTTGAACTTGGAAATTTTCGATAAATCCGATAAATTTGTTTAAGGCGGCATTACCAATGAGACTAAAATTAGCTATAAGTTCTGGAATAATTTCTACTTGTTTTTTACCTTGATTGAGTAAATTCGATATCATTCTTTCTTGGCTATCCATTTCATTAAAATTGGATACTCTTTTGTATTGTAATACAAGCCCTTTATCGAGGTCGTCTTCTTCTACATTGAAAACGGTAGATATACATCTGATGATTCTTTTTAGTTTTATTTTTTTAGTAATCATGACAGACATTTTATAAGTAATTTTATGTATTTCGATATTTGTTTTATTAAACGATTCAAATACCATATAAGATCCACCATTTTGGGAAAGAAATTCATCTATTTCTTGTAATAAAGGATTGACGTTTTTAATAATTATCCTTTCAACTTCCTCTATAGATAACATAATGTTATCAATACGAATGTTCGTATTTCCATTGGCAGCTAATTCACATATAATTTCAATAGGATATCCATCTTCATAGATTTTAATAAAAAAACCCACTTCTTTTTGTGTAGAAATTACATTTCTGAGTTTAGTAATTTTATTTTTTTGAAGATAGGGGATTTTTTTCCCATTGGTTGCAATTGCTTCGGTTACCAATCTATAAATATTTTCTTTTCGATGCCCGGGATTATATTTGACAAATGGTAATTCTTTGTTTGTTTTAATAATTTTGAAAAAAGAGTCAATCGGGTATTTTTTGTTATCCAAAGGATGTATTGTGAAAGATATACTCTGAATACCTTGAGAAGTATTTTCGATTTGTTGGGCAGACGTTGTATGAAGGTAGTCTATGATATCATTATGTTCATGAAAAGCATCAGTAATAGCAGATTCTTCTTCTAATGTATGTTTTTGTTCATTTAATTGTGCTTTTGTAGTAATTTTTTTATCATACAGATAAGGGAAATAGATTTTAATCAATGTTTCTGATGGAATGATATCAGATTTTTTATCTAGGACATCGGATGCTAAACAGAAAAAAATGATATTGTCATATACATCACCCATTTCAAAAAGAAGGTTTTTATTCTGAGTTGAAAGAATGTCTTCCCCATAAACAGCCAGTCCTGTATCTTGTGCCTCCAGATCAAAGGGGTTAGCAGTAAAAGGATATTTTTTACGAGCAACGAGTCTTTGTCCTATGGGTATTTTTTTGAAGGTGGTAATATTCAGAGGAGAAAGGTCACTGAGATCGTATATTTCTTTTTGTGGTATATTGATATCTTCATCAATATTATGTAAAAAAGAGGTTAATTTATTATGTGTTAATTCTATTTTATCATTTTGAGTGAGTTGTTTATAAATAATATCGGCATGTAATTGCTCGTTTCTTTTTGTAAAAAGATAGATTTCACCAAAGGAGCGAATCCTATCAATGTGATGGATCATTTTTTTTTTGATAGTTTCAATAGAATCATCGAGATAAATTTGCCTTTGGACATTGGTGACGGGGACATCTTTAAAAGTTTCGGTATCTTTGAACAAAATGTCAGGATTTTGTTCTTTACTAAAAACATACATTTGTTCCATTTTTTCACCATTTAAATAACAAAACTTAAACATATAAATACTTCTTAGATATTATTATTAATGAAAATAATCGTAGCTTTTTGCAATACAAAACAAGGAATAGGATATATGAATAAGATTCCATGGACATTGAAACCAGATCTAATATATTTTAAAAGGATAACAATTGGAGCAGGGAATAATGCTGTGATCATGGGTTCTAATACCCTTCGAAGTATTCCATACAAAGATGATTTTTACAATCGATTGCCTAAAAGAGATAATTTAATATTGAGTACAACATTAAAACATCCTAATGTCTTTAATAATAAAGAGAGCATAAAAGCTCATTGTGCAGCGAAAGGATATGATGACATATGGATTATTGGCGGGGGGAGAGTATATGAAGAATTTATTGATGAAGTGGATGAAATATATGTAACTCGTATATGGAATAGTTATACTTGTGATGTTTTTTTTCCAAAAATACCATTTGATTTTAAATTGAAATACAAAAGTGATGTCTTGGTGGAAAATGGCATTACATATATAAATGAGATTTATCAAAGATCAAACAAAGGATTGTCAGTAATTTCCATTCCACAATAAGAGACTGGGTTTTTTTTGTAATCATCCGCTTTATATATACCCATTTTCTTAGCATTTTCAATAAGAAATTTGAAGTTTTGCCAGAATTCTGCTTTATGACCAATAGAGGCTGTCATACAATGGGCTAATTCATGCATTGCTACAAAAGTCAATGTATTTTCATCAATTAGTTTGTTACCTTCTTTGGTGGTGGTAACACAAAAAGCTAATTTTTGACCTTTGTTTTCCGAATAGGCAGTATATTCGCTGGTGGGTAAAGTTTCGACAACAACTTTGGGATCAAAGTTGTCCTTGAGGCGCTTGACATTCGCTTTGTCCGGATATTTTTTAATCATATACTTGACCAGCAATTTCATTTTTTTGGTGGTTCTGGCTAAAAGGTCGGCAGCAAGTTGCATTTTATTTCTCTCTCGGACACAGTATCTATTACCATCCTCTTCAGAAATAATACATTTTAATTGAAAATAATCAGATTCATAATAAATTTTTACAATCATAAAAATAACAAAAAACATTAGTATATAACCAAAAACATCATTGCTTTGCATTATAATATATATATTATAAAGCAAAAAAAACTAGATTGCTAAATTTATCTTCCAGACAAATTGGAAGCCGCACCGATTTCCAAAGGACGTCTAACCATATCAGGTTCAATCGTGGAATTATTCCAAGGTCCAACTTTCATTTGTGGGTTCGCAGGCTCAGAACGCAACTGTAAGTTAGCATTGCGCAAGCTTTGACCAACAGTGTCTATTCCTTGGTGGTGCCCAGACTTCAACAAATTCATGCCCTTCAAGTCGCCGCCACCCATGGGGTTCAACTTGGACCAATCAGAGTTTTTGTCATTTGGGAGAAGATCTTTCGGATCAACCACATCTTGTTTGATGCAACTCGGTGGCAATCCGTGAAGACCAGTTGTTGCTTGTGTCGAAGATGGTTCGCTATTCTGCCCTAAAGGTCTTGCAGGTTGAGCCCCACCGCCACCACCACCGCCATTGACATTTTGTGATCCTGCACCAATATTGGTTTCTCCTTCTGAAAACAAAGATTTTTCCTGAGAATATTTATACATGGAATATAATAATACGGCGAGGGCGGCGCATATTAGAACTTTTTCACATGTCATCTTTTTAAAATACTTTGGTAACTTCATTATATAAAATGAATGATAAAAAATTTTTTTCGTTATTTTTTTAATAATTAATCAGATTCATCACTATCATAAAAACTGTCTAAACCATCATCCTCGGAATTATCCAATCCATCCAACAAATAAGTATTTTTTATTTTTTTTGCTTCTAGATAAGCCTGAATAGCCTTTTGTTTCACTTCTTTTGCTCTTTTCCGTGCTTCCCTCCACATTTTATAATAGACATCTTTCGGTTTATTTAATTGTATAGAATCAGTTTCATTCGAAATCTTCAGATCCCCGATTGCCAAATCTTCTAAAGATTCTTTACTAATTAATTTCGGCTTTGGATTTTTATCATCTTCTTCATCAATAAAACCCACCTTTATTTCTAACTCCTGTTCTTCTTTTTGTGTCTCTTCCTCTTTTGACACCTCTTCTTTGACGAGTGGCAGATCAGTTTTAATCGCCGATTCTTCTTTTGGTACATCTTCTTTGGGGAGGAGTGTATCATTCTTAATAGTTTCTTTTGATTCTTCTTCTTTTTTAGATTCAATCTTATCACTTGTATCTTCTAGTTCTTTTGCGACATTTGCCTCTTCATTATTTATTTGAATCATACATCTATTAAAAATCGATTTTTTGCTAAATACCATAACTTGTTTTATGCATAAATCCAAATGAAAGCTTTGTCCACCATTTGTAAATTTTATTCCTAAAACTTCAACAATGCTGATTATCTTCTTCTCTTTAGTAATATCATCTAATTTTAGAGGATTTTCATTTTCATCGTATGCTTGAATGGTGGATTTGCTTTTGATATATTTAGGTTGCTGAACAAAACATCGAATAAGAAACTTATTTGTTCTGTATGTTCGTATGCTTGAATTGAATAAATATTCAATGTCGTCTAACGTTATATCGTTATGAAACCATTGATCGCGTTTTTCAAATATCAAGCCGTGCAAAACTTTTTCTAATTGTTGAAACCAATCGATGAAATCTTCGTGATCTTCCGAAAACATTAAATCGCTATAAGTTTTTTTATCTGTCTTAATAACCCCACCCTTTGTAAAACATTGTGGTGTTTGAAATAATAACGGCGCTCCCTGATCCATAACTATTTTAGAAAAAAAAGATCCACCTTGCATTGCTCTAGGAGTTAATAATTTTATTTCGTTGAAAGGAAAATTTGAATTTGTTTTATATCGTATTACATCCATATTACAACCAATAAAGAAAATTTAGAACTAAAAATCACGCAATAAATAATATATGTCAATAAAGAATAAATTTATACATCAATGTTTAGAACTTTTACAAAGAGATGATGTTAAAAATGAACTAAAAAATATAGTAAAACCTTTAGTTGGATTATTCGTAAAAGAAATATATCCTTATATTTTTTTATCCATCATTTTTGTTTTGATCAGTTTTT
>Ga0209660_1000957_pt1 | contig 16031 bp, 9 predicted proteins | sample SaaInlV_100m_DNA_2_FD_184659 | JGI IMG/M metagenome (GOLD analysis project Ga0209660, IMG submission 184659) | Marine microbial communities from expanding oxygen minimum zones in the Saanich Inlet - SI072_LV_100m_DNA (SPAdes) (version 2) | ecosystem: Environmental > Aquatic > Marine > Intertidal... | reverse complement strand
CGTTTCCTATGGAGGGAAAATCGCCCTCAAAAACTTGTCCATGCAAATCCCGGCCAATGAAATCTTTGGAATCATCGGGCCTGCCCAATCAGGAAAGACAACTTTCCTGAAAGCCGTTAACCGCACCATTGACTTCGTCAGCGGGGCAAGCGTCAAGGGGAAGATTCTCATGGACAATGAGGTGATTTTAAACGCCGATAATTCCACCCCGGTGACAAAACTGCATGGTAAGGGAACCAAGGATGTCTGCGGTCACCGACGCAGGATTGGAATGGTTGCACCTCTTCCCGTGGGCTTACCTATGACCATTTTTGAAAATGTTTCCTTCGCACCACGACAATCCGGAAAAAAGAAAAAGGATGAGCTGGAGCATCTGGTCGAAAGGTGCCTCAAGCAGGCCGCATTGTGGGACGAGGTCAAGGACAGGCTAAATACACTTGGTACAAAGCTCTCAGGAGGCCAACAACAGCGGCTTACAATAGCTCGAGCCTTATCCCATGAACCTGAGGTGCTCTGCCTTGACGAGTTCTCCATTGCGATTGATCCGGTAACCACCATGCGGATCGAGGATGTCCTCAAGGAACTACAGAGCGAAATGACCATTATCCTGGTCACCAATCTCGTGCAGCAGGCAAGGCGTCTTGCCAAGAAGACGGCATTTATCTTCAACGGCGAACTTATTGAGTTGGATGAAACAGAAAAAATATTTTCCGGGGAGGCGACAGATTCCCGAACCAACGAATTTGTAAGTGGAATATTCGGATGAGTGATTCCATGAACAATTTAAGCGTCACCGTGCGGGACTTCAGCCTCTGGTATGGAGATTTTCAGGCATTAAAGAATGTAACTCTGGATATTCGTGATGGAATCATCACCGGCCTGATCGGCCCCTCGGGTTGTGGAAAAACAACTCTCCTCCGCTCCTTAAACCGGGTCAATGAACGCTATGGAAATGTAACCACATCCGGGGAAATCCACATTCTGGAAAAGAATATCCTGGATGCAGATGTCTCCCTTCCGGAACTTCGCAAGTCCGTTGGAATGGTTTTCCAGCGCCCCAATCCTCTGCCGGTCTCGATCTATGAAAACATTGTTTTCGGCCTCCGTATACATTCTGAGCGACAGGATTTGAGCAAAAGTATCCTTGATGAGGCAGTCGAGACTGCCCTGAGGGAGGTTCAGCTGTGGGATGACCTAAAGGACAAGTTGAAGGATCGAGCCACTAGTCTACAGCTGGAGCAACAGCAAAAACTGTGTATCGCCCGTCTGCTTCCATTGAAACCGGAGGTCATCCTGATGGACGAACCCTGTTCTGCATTGGATGTGGATGGAACTAGAGCAGTTGAGGAATTGATGTCCGGACTGGCTGGTGAATATACAATTCTCATCGTCACCCACAACATGGCCCAAGCAAGACGCGTCAGTCAGGAGTGCATCTTCATGCTACTTGGTGAAATCATCGAGCACGACCGTACCGAGCAAATATTCCTCTCCCCGCGCAACCAGAAGACCACCGAGTATATTGAGGGTCGCTACGGTTGATCAGGTGGCACGTACATCCCCTGTTTGACAACATTTCTCGCACCATTCACGTATTCAAGTAAAGATTTGATCTCGAAGTTTATTTGGGTTCCAGAAAGACGCTCTTCTTCACATTTCCTGAAGCGCGGAAGGGCTAGAGAAAACCCTGTGATAATGATGTCTCAAACCGAGTAGTACCAAAACATCGTTCCGCATTTACCTCATCACAAACTGTTATCACGTGATCGAAATGTTCCCCTTCGAATTACAAGCTCTCCCACAGATCGGGTTTTATTTCCAGAAATATCAATACCCATCTCCTTAATGACTCTAGCAATCAGAGAGGATTAAGAATACCTGACTCGAGGCCCGCACTCAAGGTCTCAAACTGCCTCTCGCAAGTCTTCTAAAGTATAAAAGAACTCCGCCATTGGGGAAAGGGCACTGTTGTGGATGCAAACAAAGAGGACTTTTTTTCTTTTCTGCATGAGCTAAGAATGGAACTCATTGTACTCCTGCCAAATCATCTTTTGGCTGAAAAAAGGCTGCCGGATCCGTCGATCCGGCAGCCACTGGAAAAATCTTCAATTAGTCACGATTGAAGATAGATAGTCTTCTTGAATATCGACCCTCTCGTTAGGAACTTTAGCGAAAAAGTCTTTTTTCTTTCAGATGGATGGGACTAATTTAAACATCCTACTCAGAAAGTCGCCAATCGAGTATTTCCATTTGGGGGTAGGTTGCCCCGTTCCAGTGGTTCCATCCAAATTTAAAAACAAGATCCAGCGATGTATTTGATGGAGGGAGAGATGCCCCAAGATTCCATCCGATACCACTGACGCGTTCCCCGGCAGGATTGTAATGGTTAAAGCGAAAATGTTTGCCACCCTGACCGATGGATTGAGGGGCTTGAGCCAGTTGAAAATCCCGTGTACCAATAATGGGCTCAGGATTCGCCTGTCCGTATGGCTGAAGTTTCTCAAGATCTTCCAGCAAGCTGGTGGTGATATGTTCGGGTTCCACCCAGCAGTCGATATCCAGGGTCGGTTCACAATCTGCATCACCCAGTTGTTTAAAAACTGCATCATTGAAAACCTGACGAAACTTTTCAATGTGCGACTGATCAATGGTAAGGCCAACAGCCATGGGGTGGCCACCATACTCTGTAAGCAGTTCGTCCGCTTGGTTTAGAGCCTCTACAAGATCAAGGCCAAAGACACTCCGTCCTGAACCCTTGGCCAAAGTCCCCTCCGCACCCAGCACAATGACAGGTTTCTTTAGAATATGAGTCAGACGGCTGGCCACGATACCCACCACTCCGGGGTGCCATGAATGGTTAAAAACAATTACGCCATGAGCATCACTGTAGTGCTCTTCCACCATTGCCTCTGCTTCGGTTACAATACCACGCTCAATCCGCTGACGTTCGCTGTTCATTTCATCGAGTTGACGAGCTGCCTGGATAGATTCCTGAAAGTTGTCAGAAAGAAACATCTCTATAGGCAGGGAGGCATCCGCCAAGCGACCGCTGGCGTTGATGCGGGGACCCAGTTTAAAAGAGATATCACTGGCTCGAAGGTCTTTACCCTCAAGGCCCAGGCCACTCACTTGAAATAGTGCCTGAATGCCGCAACGATTACTTTTTCGAAGTTTCTTAAGACCATGGCGAACTAGAATTCGGTTTTCTGCATTAAGGGGAACAAGGTCTGCAATAGTACCCATGGCAACAAGATCCAGATAATCCTTGAGGTCAATTTGCTGCGCCTCCTCGTTCCCTTGTTCGCGAAGAATTTTTACAATCCCATGAACCAGCTTGAAAGCAAGGCCTACTGTGCAAAGGTTGCGCCAGGGACTATCTTCATCATCAAAGATGTGTGGATTGACCAAAATACAGTCTTCCGGGGTTGCCTGAGTGGACTGATGGTGGTCAATGATGATAACATCAATTCCTCGTGACCTGAGGCTGGCAACCTCATCAATGGAATTTGTTCCACAGTCTAGGGCGATAAATAAGGAAGGGGTTCCGGCTGATAAGGAGCGATCAATAGCTTGACGGCTCATTCCATAGCCTTCCTCGAGACGTCGAGGTACAATAAAATGAGGCAAACTACCTAGCCTCTTGAGGAAACTAACAAGAAGGGTGGTGCTGGTCACGCCATCCACATCATAGTCGCCGATGATATGGATTCTTTCGTTTTCTCGAATAGCATGCAGGATGCGGGTTCCAGCCTGTTCAAGATTAGTCAGTAACAATGGGTCCGTAAGACTGCCAAGAGTGGGGTTTAGGAAAGTTTCTGCCTGTTGGGGATTAACCAGGCCACGCTTCACCAAGAGGTTGGCAAGAAATTGGCTTACGTGAAGCTGGTTTTCCAAGAGCTGGGACTCCTCCCGGGAACCGGGTTCGTGCTGCCAGCGCTTTTGGAGATGCATATTGAATGAATGGACGAATAGGAATGTAGGATGTTTAAAATGTCAGTGATCACTCATTCCACTCGTACTTGGGAAGCAATTCCCTTTGCTCAACATGTTTACGATCCCCTTTATGCCACCAATAAAAAATGGGGCTGGCAATAAAGATTGATGAATACGTACCTGTCAGAATACCGAGCACAAAGACAAAAGAAAAGTCCTTGATAATCCCTGCTCCGAAAATGTAGAGCGAAAGAGCCGCCAAGAGGGTGGTTACACTGGTGAGGATGGTTCTTGGCAACACCCTGTTAACTGAAAAATTGATAACCCGGAGGAGTGAAAGATCAGGCTTTAACCTTAGCTCCTCGCGAATCCTATCAAACAAGACAATCGTATCATTGATGGAGTAACCCAGAATCATTAGGAGTGCAGCCAGCATTGGTGCGGTAAACTGACCCGAGCAAAGGCCCAAATTGCTACATGCCACAAACATACCGATGGTGATAAGTACATCGTGAACTGTCGCGGCTACAGCACCAACGCCATAGCCAAGCTCAAAGCGAAAAGCAACATAGAGAAGAATTCCTATCAGTGCGAAACCCACAGCCAACCATGCATTTCTCTGGATATCCTTGCTGACAGCACCACCAATCTGGGTATCGCCGACTTTCTTTAAACCTTGGTGGTCTTTAATTAGAAGGTTAAAAAATTTGTCTCCGTAATCACTGTCCGTCTGGATCTTTAATTGTTCCTGCCCTCCGCCAAGATCATTGATATAAAAGACTTGAGCATTGTTGATCTCATCACTTGCGTCTCGGATCTTAAGAATTTCTTGCTCTGTTGGAAGTGGGTTTTCTCCCGAGGCCTCAATTGTGATTTCATCACCACCTTTAAAATCAATTCCAATAATACTATCTTTGTTTAGCCCAGTATTAATAATGCCACCAATAATTAGAATGGCAGAGCCAATCATAAGTGGCTTGCGCATCTCAAGGAACTTCCATTTACGGTCATCAGGAATAAGCTTCAGGCCCAATATCTTTGGCAATCCCGCCCAGTGAACACTAATCTCCAAGAATACCCGACTGACAATCAAGGCACAGAAAACAGAAGCAATGATACCAATAGCCAGCGTAAGACCAAAGCCACGAACAGGGCCAGTACCCAGAAAATAAAGAATGCCGGCAGTGATAAGGGTTGTCAGGTTTGCATCAATAATAGTGGAGAAGGCCTTATTGTATCCGTCCTCCAATGCATTTTTCAGACTCTTACCCAAGGCTAGTTCCTCACGAATACGCTCAAAAATCAAAATATTGGCATCCACTGCCATTCCCACAGTGAGGACCAGTGCCGCTACACCAGGCAGGGTCATGGTCGCACCAAGACTGGCCATGGCACCAAGCACAAGCAAGATATTCAGCGCAACAGATACAACTGCGACCAAGCCACCAGCGAAATAGTAGACAACCATAAAGGCCACAATAAGGATGGCACCCCACTTGGCCGCATTAATACTTTTTTCCTGTGAATCCTTAGCCAGTGTGGGACTGACTTCATATTTTTCCCCAAGTTGAAGCTCAACACTCAGTGGGTTGTTGAGTACATTAGCCAATTCAACAGCCTCCTGCTGAGTAAAGGAACCGCTGATTTCAGCATTGCCATTGATCTTTTGACGTACGGTCGGAGCACTTCGAATTTCTCCGTCCAGAACGATGGCCAACTGTCCGGGATTACCGCCAGGGGTATTTTCTTCAGCAATCTCCCCTGTAATTGTCGCAAATTTTTTGCCTCCCTCTGAAGTGAAATTCAAGGATACCTTGTATCCAAATCCACTATCGTTGAGAGTGGCATATGCCTGCTTGATGATGTCTCCAGCAGCGTATGGGCGCTTCTCCACAGGATACCAGACATCCGATGTCTCCCCAGTATCAGGGTTAGTCACTTCATTTCGAAGGTAAACATAACCAGCAGGAAGGTCATCGGAAATTCCAGTAGTGGAAGTCGGTGTACTCCGGTGAACTTTTCGAAAGTCAAGCTTGGCCGGTTTCTTGAGATCATTTATTGCTTCAGGGTTATCTTTGGAGTTGATGCCAGGAAGCTGAATTTCAATCATGTCATTACCACGGGCTCGAATGACGGGTTCAGCAACGCCCAATCCATCAAGACGTTTGCGCATGATCTTGATGACATCAGCCAATTGGTCTTCGGGCTTGGCATACTGCATCTGGGTTTCCTCTCCCCCCTCATCCAGTTTCAGTGTGTAGGCAATGCCGCCTTTTAAATCCAAGCCAAGACGAATCCGTCCCTTGGAGAGCTTAAATAATTCAGAAAGAAGTGCCTCATTTCGCTTATCCCTGTTCTTAATTCCATCGTAGCTGGCTTTTACCTTGGGAAAAAACTCCACAAAATCTATACCCTTGGATCTCGCATTGTTCAAAGGCTCTTTACCTCCTATTTTATACCATTTTCCATCATCCCGCTTTTCGATCTCGGCAAGGGTAAGACCCTCTTCATTGCCTTTCGAATCTTCCGGTTTGACACTCATCTCACCATCAACGTAATATGTGTAACTCTCCTTACCCATGCGGAGAAGGGCAAGGTAGGAGGATGCATCAATCTCTTTATCAACATTGGAACCCGCTTCATTTACAATATTGGCAAGGCGGTCTTCTTCAGCTGAACCTGCTGCTTGGTCTTTTTGTTTCTTGATGAGGAATTCATTGAAATTGAGGTCCTCAAAAGGAATCAGGTTGAGGCCGGCCCAAAGGAAGACCAAGGCGCTGATAAGAACTTTCCAGAGTATTTTTCCGGTCATGGCTAAAATGTGTTGGGGGGTGGGGATAAAAGTTGGTTACTTCTGGTTGGAATCTTTGTTGAGACAGGCCTCAATTGCGCTTTTGCGCACTTCTGCCTTGGTGCCTTCGGCAATCTTGATGATAACACGGTCATCCTTGACGCTCTGAACAATTCCGTAAAAGCCACCGACCGTGACGACCTTGTCTCCTGAACCAAGAGCATCGATCATCTTTTGTTGTTCTTTTTGCTTTTTGCGCTGTGGGGCGATGATAAGAAACCACATTCCTGCAAACAGGAACACGATCATCACCAGGTTCATCATTCCGGGGCTTCCGGTTTGGGCGGTGTAAAAAAAGTTGATGGACTCCATGACTTTATCTCGCAGGTGTATAATTTTAAGTGAAAAAAAGAGCGAGGAAGGAAATCAAAGGGGGGAGAAAATGCAACCCTTTATCCAGACTGCCCAGAAACCATGATCCAAGGCAGGCAAATGCTAGTCAAAGACAATTGTCTTATTGCCGTAAACCAGCACTCGGTTTTCCAAGTGCCATCGTACAGCTGAGGCCAAAACTAACTTTTCAAGATCCCGGCCATTTCGAATCATTTCCTGGACACTGCGTCTATGGCTTATCCGGGCGACATCCTGATGGATAATAGGGCCGGCATCAAGATCCTCTGTAACATAGTGGGCGGTGGCTCCAATAATTTTCACCCCGCGCTGGTAGGCCTGATGGTAGGGCTTGGCTCCCGCGAAGGCAGGCAAGGAGGAATGGTGAATATTGATTACAGGGCAACCACACCGGGCAAGAAAACCACCTGTGAGCACCTGCATGTATCGGGCAAGGATAATGAGATCAGGTTTGTATTCCTTGAGAATATCCAGTTTTTCTGCCTCTGCTTTTGACTTGGTCGCAGAGGTTACCGGGACGTGATGGTAGGCCACACCATCGCGTTCTGCAAATTCACGCAACTCAGGGTGATTGGAGATTGTACAGACAAGGTCGGCCCTGTACTCCCCTGCCCTAAAGCGGTGCAGCAAGTCATGAAAACAGTGGTCCTGCCTTGAAACAAATACAGCTACCTTGGGGCGTTCCGAGGACAAAGCCACCTGGCTTTGCATCTGCCATTCACGCCCGGCTGTTTCTGCAAAATCAGCAAGCATCTGACTGGGTTCATTTTCACCCGAATCCCATTCCACCCTTTGAAAGAAAACATTTTCAAGATGATCATGGTGCTGGTCAGCGTGAAGTATATTGCCGCCATTTTGAAAAATCCAGCTACTGATCTCCGCCACAATGCCAGGACGATCCGGCCCGGACAGAAGTCCGACCAAGGTGGGCGTGGAAACATCCTTGTCAGGCATGACGATAAAAATTAATCCAAATCAGCTGCGTAAAGCTGTAGGCACTTGACCTCAAGGGGGTTTTTCTTGAGAGCACGGATACCATTCACGGCAGCTTGGGCTGAGGTCATGGATGTCATGATGCAGACGTTGCGAAGGACGGCCTCAGTACGAATTGCATTCTCGTGTTTGCGGGGAAGTTGACCGGCTGGTGTGTTGACGATCATATCAATCTTGCCATTCTTTAGCATATCGATAACAGTGGGTCTTCCCTCGCCAATTCGGAAAAGGGGTGAAACTTCAATCCCATTCTCTTCCAGCACGGCGGTTGTGCCCGAGGTGGAATAAATCTTAAAGCCAAGGGAGACAAGGTCTTGTGCCACATCTACGGCAATTGTCTTATCACGGTCCTTGACACTGATAAAGACATTACCCTGCATTGGCAATGCAGGCTTGGCAGCCATCTGAGCCTTAGCATAAGCCATCCCCAAGTCCTTGTCCAATCCCATCACTTCCCCCGTGCTTTTCATCTCAGGCGAAAGAGTAACACTGGCACCTGGAAATTTGGAAAACGGGAAAACAGATTCCTTCACGGCCCAGAATGGCGGATGAACTTCCTTAGTAAACCCGATTGCCTCCAAGCTTTCACCTACCATGACACGAGCTGCCATTTTTGCAAGGGGTTTGCCTATCACCTTGCTAACAAAAGGGACAGTTCGCGAGGCACGGGGATTAACCTCCAGGACAAATAATTCATTATCCTTCACGGCAAACTGGACATTCATCAGACCAACAACATTGAGCTCCCGGGCGAGAGCATAGGTTGCATCACAAATAATTTGCCGCATTGATTCATCCAGTGAATGGGGAGGCATTACCATGGTGGCATCACCACTATGAACGCCAGCATATTCTATGTGCTGTAGAATACCGCCTATAACAGAGGTACTGCCATCACTGATGCAGTCCACATCAAGCTCAATTGCTTCATCCAGGAACTTGTCAAGAAGGACTGGTTTCCCCGGTGCCACGTCAAAGACTTCATCAACGACTGACATCAATTCGTCGTCATCAAACACAATAAACATACCTCGACCACCTAATACAAAGGATGGACGCAGGAGAACAGGGTAACCTATTGCAGCAGCCTTTACGGAAGCCTCTTCCCTGGCGACAGCAATATCATTTTGGGGTTGCTTAAGGCCAATCTTGTCAAGGATGGCCTTGAAGTGCTTACGGTCCTCCGCAACCTCTATATCCTCAGGTGTGGTACCAATGATATGTACTCCGGCAGCTTTGAGTTCGAGGGCGAGGGTCAGGGGGGTCTGGCCGCCAAACTGAACGATGGCACCGTCACATTTTTCCTGATGAAAAATCTCTGAGATATTCTCAAGGGTAAGTGGCTCGAAATAGAGCTTATCAGATGTATCGTAGTCCGTAGACACAGTCTCTGGATTGGAGTTGACCATCACAGTTTCAATCCCGATCTCACGCAGGGCAAAGGAGGCATGGACACAACAATAATCAAATTCTATACCCTGTCCGATACGATTTGGTCCGCCGCCGATGATCATGATTTTCTTTCGATCACTGGGAACCAGTTCATTCTCATCGCCGTAAGAAGAATAAAAATAAGGGGTGCTGGCCTCAAACTCAGCCGCGCAGGTATCAACCAAACGGAACTGGGTATCAATTCCAAGATCATCCCGGCGCGCCCTGACCTGGCGAAACTCACAATTCAAAAGAATACTGAGTTGATGGTCAGAAAAGCCCCACTCCTTGGCTCGACGAAGCAGATCTTCGTCCAGTATATTGATATCCTGACCAGTGATAAACTTTTCCATTTCAACGATCTGATTGAGCTGGTCAAGAAACCATGGGTCAATGCCAGTAACAGCATGAAGCTCCTCTATGGGGATGCCTGCAAATAAAGCTAATCGCAGATGAAAAATCCGCTCGGCGGTAGGCTTTCGAATGTTAGACAGTAGTGTCTTTTTACTTGGCAGATTGTCCTCATTAATCCCTTTCCATGCACTGAAGCCAAGAGCACCAGTCTCCATAGACCGCAGTGCCTTTTGGAAGGATTCCTTAAAAGTGCGGCCAATTGCCATGGCCTCCCCCACAGATTTCATGGCGGAGGTCAGGGTCTGGTCAGATTGTGGAAATTTCTCAAAGGCAAAGCGCGGAATCTTTGTTACAACGTAGTCAATGGTTGGTTCAAAACTGGCAGGGGTTTCACGGGTGATATCATTGGGCAACTCATCCAAAGTGTATCCAACCGCCAACTTGGCGGCGATCTTGGCAATAGGAAAACCGGTTGCCTTTGATGCAAGGGCAGAACTTCGCGATACACGAGGATTCATCTCAATAACAACCATTCGGCCCGTTCTTGGGTTCACGGAAAACTGGATATTACTACCGCCCGTCTCAACTCCCACCTCGCGGATACAGGCAAAAGAAGCATCACGCATTAACTGATATTCCTTATCAGTCAGAGTCATGGCAGGGGCGACTGTGATTGAATCGCCAGTATGAACGCCCATCGGATCAAAGTTTTCAATGGAGCATATAACAATACACTGATCCTTATGATCACGCATGACCTCCATTTCAAATTCCTTCCAACCCAGCAAGCACTCCTCTACCAGAATCTGACGAACAGGGGAAAGATCAAGGCCGTTGGCCACCATTACTTCAAATTCCTCAAGGTTGTATGCAATACCACCACCAGTGCCTCCAAGAGTGAAACTAGGCCGAATGATGACGGGAAAATCGCCACCAATTGCCTTCTGAATCTCTATCGCCTCCTTAACAGTGCCCGCCGTATCTGATCGAGCGACATCGAGACCGATCTTCAACATCGCCTTTTTAAAAAGTTCCCGGTCCTCACCTTTTTCGATCGCTGCCTGTTTGGCACCGATTAATTCAACACCATGTTTTTCAAGAATTCCTTCATTAGCGAGCTCAAGAGAAAGGTTGAGTCCAGTCTGGCCACCGATTGTTGGAAGAAGCGCGTCAGGTTTTTCCTTTTCAATAATTTTTTCAAGGGCCTGAACCGTCAAAGGTTCAATGTAAGTAACATCGGCAAACTCAGGGTCCGTCATGATTGTCGCCGGATTACTGTTAGCCAAAATTACACGGTAGCCCTCTTCCTGTAAAGCTTTACAGGCTTGGGTTCCTGAATAGTCAAATTCACAGGCTTGACCAATTATTATGGGTCCAGAGCCGATGATTAAAATACTTCCGAGATCTGAGCGCTTGGGCATGTGATATAATTGTAAAAAGACGCGACATCATCTCAATTTCTAAAAAATTTCAAGTCCGCCATTTTGCCTTTTGCCTTTTTTCTGCTTCTTGGCCTCAATTATAAGAATATATGCGAAGCTATATGAAACTTCTCTGGGTTCTGTTTTTTGGGGCTCTGTCCACGATAAGCGCCCAATTCCATCCGGATGTCATCAGGAAAATTGATTTAACAGTCGCAAACGCCGTACATGAAAAAAAAATTCCAGGAGGAGTTGTATGGATTGGGAACGATTTAAAAAATTGGCAAAGAGCATATGGCCTTCGGGCAATTGTACCAAGGGCAGAAACTGCCACAGTGGATACAATCTATGATACAGCGTCCCTTACCAAGGTGTTGGCCACCACGCCAGCAATCCTTATTCTAACGGAACGTCACATGGTTGAGCTCAACTCATCTGTTTCAAAATATATTCCGGGCTTCACGGGAGAAGGCAGAGAAGCCGTGACCCTCAAACACCTCTTAACCCACACCTCAGGACTCAGGCCTGGTCTTTCACTCCAAAAGGACTGGAATGGTTCAGATACAGCAATCAATCTCGCCTGTAAGGAATCTCTACAAAATCTTCCCGGCAAGAAATTCACATACAGTGATATCAACTTTATTCTTTTGGGCGAGATTGTTCATCGCGTTTCGGGTAAACCATTGGATGAATTTGCAAATGAAGAAATCTATACCCCGTTAAAAATGAGGGACACTGGATTCAACCCCGCCATCTCCAGTCTCCATCGAATTGCTCCCACAGAAAAGGTTAGGGGACAGATGATGCGCGGAAAAGTTCATGATCCCACAGCTCGCAGAATGGGAGGCGTTGCAGGACACGCCGGAGTATTTAGCACTGCTGCAGACCTCGCACGCTTTGCAGCCATGATTCTAGGTAATGGGCAAATGGATGGTATCCGCATCCTGTCCAAACATAGCGTTCAGCTCATGGCATCTGTGCAATCACCAAAAGAAATGCTCGATAAAAGAGGTCTTGGTTGGGATATAAACACCGCCTACAGTAGCCCCCGTGGCAATCTTTCCTCAAATAAATCCTTTGGGCACACAGGGTTCACTGGTCCTTCGCTATGGATTAACCCAGAAACGCGTAGCTTTTGGATTTTATTAACAAATCGAGTCCATCCGGAAGGCAAGGGTGCAGTTGTATCCCTTCGGCGAACGCTTGGAACCCTAGCGATAGAGGCAGTCACCAATTACCGACCCAAAGTCCTGAATGGTATTGATATACTACGTCGCCAAAATTTCGACCCATTGAAAAATCTACGTATCGGCTTGATCACAAATCATACGGGGACTGATGCAATGCGTAACCAGACCATCGATATACTTCATCAAAGCCGAAAAGTAAACCTGATCGCATTGTTCAGCCCGGAACATGGCATCCGAGGTACGCAGGATACTGAAATTTCTGATAGCGAAGACCCTGCGACTAGGATACCAATATATAGCCTGTATGGAAAAACAAAAAAACCTCTTCCAGAGCAATTAGCCAATCTGGATGCCCTTGTTTTTGATATTCAGGATATAGGCTGTCGGTTTTACACTTACATGGCAACAATGGGAAATTGCATGGAAACGGCAGCAAAGAGGCGCATAAAGTTCTTTGTTCTGGACAGGATAAACCCTCTAGGCGGGGACATAATTAATGGCCCGTTACTGGCAGATAAGCCCTCATTCGTACGTTATCACAATATACCGGTCCGACATGGTATGACGGCCGGTGAATTGGCCAAAATGTACAACAAGGAAAAATCATTGGGTGCAAACTTAACCGTTATTCCATTGAAGGGTTGGCGACGTAACATGCTTCAAGATGCCACCGGACTTCCGTGGAGAAATCCTTCGCCCAATATGCGAAGCCTCACGGAAGCAGTTCTTTACCCGGGAGTTGGCCTATTGGAATTTTGTAAAATCTCTGTGGGACGTGGAACCAATACGCCATTCGAAATTATTGGTGCACCCTATATCGATGACCTGTATCTTGCACAGGTACTGAATTCCAAAAATCTTGAAGGTGTTACTTTTCTGCCCATTCGATTTACCCCGAATGCAAGCAAGTTTACTGGCAAGGAATGTGGTGGGATCAACCTTGTGATAACGAATCGTGATGAATTTAATGCGGTCGCGACCGGGCTTCAAATCGCCGCCACTCTGCATGAAATCTACCCTGAAGATTTTGATTTAGAAAAGGTCAATACCCTTCTTGGGCACCCGAATATTCTTAAAGAAATTGACTCAGGACAGTCCATAGAAAAAATTCGAGAAGGAATGGTTGTTGATGAAGCTAAATTTAGGAAACGGCGCCGACAGTATTTGATGTACCCTGAAAGCAAGATGGGGCTGAATGACTTACTGAAAATCCGAATCCTTGGACAGGAACTACCATAAATAGAGTGTGGATAGAATTCTGAGGGAATTCCTAATATTTGGAATCTATGAAATGGAATCGAGCGCTTTCAATGCACGGTTTCGGGCCTCAGAATGATTAACGATGGGTTCCGGATAATTGACCCCCAATTGAATCCCGGCGGCCTGCAGGACGTTTGCGGATGCAGTCCAGGGGCTATGGATAGCGCTGTTTGGTAATCGATTTAATTCTGGCACCCATTTGCGAATGTAATCTCCTTGGGGGTCAAATTTCTCCCCTTGAATCACTGGGTTGAAAATTCTAAAATAAGGTGCCGCATCAGCCCCACAACCCGCTACCCACTGCCACCCTTGAGTATTGTTGGCCAGATCTGCGTCCACCAAGGTATTCCAGAACCAACGAGCACCATCCTGCCATGGAAGCAAAAGGTGTTTAACAAGAAACGATGCCACTACCATGCGCACACGGTTGTGCATCCATCCAGTTTCCCATAACTGCCGCATGCCAGCATCGACGAAAGGATATCCGGTCTCACCTTTTTGCCATGCATTGAGATCTGCGTGGTTGTCTCGCCAAGGAAAATTGCTGTATTTTTCCCGTAGGGGGGTATCGCAAGTGTGAGGAAAATAGTGAAGGAGGTGATAGGAAAACTCCCGCCAGCCAATTTGAGCAAGAAATTTGTTGTCTTCCTGTTGATTATGTATGGGGTCCAGAACAGTCGTACAAACTTGACGAGGACTGATGATCCCCCATGCAAGAAATGGGGCGAGGCGGGAAGTACCTTCATCTGCAGGAAAATCCCTCTTGAATTGGTAGGAATTAATGAAATCTGTATTCAATCGGTTGATCAATGCCTTGGCACCGTATTCCGAAACATTCCAGTTGGATGAAAATTTATTGTGCCACTGATCTTTCGGGAGAATATTCAGAGAATCTAGAGAGTTGGTAGATCGTTTGGTAAATTTCAGGGAAGAGGGAGAATAGGCCAGGGGTGGGGTGCCAACAGAAACGCGTGCAGATCGCCAGTAAGGTGTAAAGACCCGGTACGGTTTTCCGGATTGATTACTGACCTCCCAGGGTTCATGAAGAAGATTGGATTTGAAGGACTGGCAACAAATACCCAATGACGAAAAAAGTGTCTCTATGGTAGATTCTAATTGAACCGATGCAGGCTCATAACACCTGCCAAAAAACAAAGCATTGGCTCCATAGTCCTTGCATACCCGGGGAAGAATTTCCCGCGGATTACCAGAAAAAAACAACATGGACCCACCCAAGCATTTAATGGAATGCGATAAATGTAATAGGGATTGATGTAACCACCACCTGGAGGCTTCTCCCGGTCTCCAGATATCAACTGACTTCGGGTCCCAGATAAAAATGGGGATAATCTCGAAGTTATCAGATAATGCGGCAAGTAAAGCAGGATGGTCATTTAAGCGGAGGTCCTTGCGAAACCAAACGACCACACGCTTTCTATTAGACGCAAAATCAGACATGGGAAAGAAGAATAAAAAAAGTTGTTACAACTCAAGAGCGCGCTCTATGGACAAAATTAATTTTTGGGAGGAAGGAGAAGTCAGGGAACCAAATTGATCGACGACTCGTCCGTTGCGATCAACAAGAATTTTGCTAAAGTTCCATTTAATTTTACCTTTTTCGCCCAAGAGAAAATCATAGAGGGAATGTCGGTCCGGACCTTTGACCGACACCTTTGAAAACATTGGAAAAGTCACGCCATAATTGAGCTTACAGAAATCCTTGATATCTTTATTTGAACCGGGTTCCTGCCCCCCGAATTGATTGCATGGAAACCCGCAAACCAAAAAGCCACGATCTTTATAAAGTTGGTGAAGTTTTTCCAGGCCAGCGTATTGGCGTGTAAAACCACAGCGTGATGCGACGTTGACGATGAGTAAAACTTTGCCTTGGAAAGGTTCAAGAGAAGTAATGTTACCATCTATATCTGAAAGTGGAATGTTATATAGAGTGGAATTGGAGGGAGATGCGGAGAGAGACATGGCAAATAGGAAGGAAAAAAGAAGAAATTTCATGGAAAATGAAGTGAAAAGAGAGGATCGAAAAATTATGAATGTTGGATCATTCTAAAACCTGATTCCAGGTAGAATGGAAGAACCCTAATAAGGATTGAGTGTTGTGAGCCTTCACCGAAATTAATAGGGGGATTTCTTTGAATGCCATAATAATCAAATATTCCAGAAGGTATTCGAAGGCAAACCCATCTGCTTGGTGAAGCGTTTCTGACAAAAATATATGGATTTGGCCAG
>Ga0209660_1000956_pt1 | contig 16031 bp, 16 predicted proteins | sample SaaInlV_100m_DNA_2_FD_184659 | JGI IMG/M metagenome (GOLD analysis project Ga0209660, IMG submission 184659) | Marine microbial communities from expanding oxygen minimum zones in the Saanich Inlet - SI072_LV_100m_DNA (SPAdes) (version 2) | ecosystem: Environmental > Aquatic > Marine > Intertidal... | reverse complement strand
TCTTAAAAATTATAAAATTACTGATGTCAATACTGTCTCTTCCAATATATTGTCCTCATCTGGAGATTCTATCAGTTTTAATTTGAGTAATGTGATTACCAGAAATACTCTTAATTCTTTTTTAAGACCAACTAATGGGAATTATTTATCCTTTGTCAACTTTATAGAAACACCTTCAAGTTCTTCAAATGGTTTTATTAAAAATTTAATCACTGGAAAAAAATATTATCAAATTAACGATAATATTATTTCTATTCAAGCAAAAGCAGGTAATATATTTTCAATTGATAATAATGAAATATTGTCTGATGATAAATTTTCCCTTGGTGGTAGATGGTTAAGAGGTTTTGATAATTTTGGCGCCGGTCCTAGAAATTCAAGAAATTCATATGTAGGAGGAAATAATTTATTAGTTGCAAAACTAGATTTTTCTAAACCGATATCCTTAAATGAAAAAAACCCTATTTATTTAAATATATTTAATGATTATGGAACGGTATGGGGAAATAAAAACGTTGTTAATTCATCTGATCAAGATTTGAGAGCTTCTTATGGCTTTGGCATTAACTATTATTCACCAATTGGTCCTATTGGTTTTACTTGGGGTTTTCCTTTGTTAGATAAGAACTATGACATTAAAAGAATGTTTTTATTTTCTATAGGAAACTTAAATTGAAAATAAATTTTTTTTTTTTTATCATATTCTTTTTTTATTCAATAACTTCTAATTCTACAAATATTAAAGTTGTTGATATGCAAATTATAATTGATAATAGTGAAAGCTTAAAATCACTATATAATCTAGTTGAGAATGATCAAAAACAATTTCTAAATAATTTTAAAAATGAAGAAGCTAGTTTAGAAATTAAATTATCAGAAATAAACGAATTAAAAATGATATTAAATGCCCAAGAGTTGGATAAAGAAATAGATATTTATAATGAATTATTAAATAATTTTAATTATAGAGTAGAGAAATTTAATATCCATTATGATAATCAGATTAATATTCATAAAAATATTATTATTAATAAAGTTGTTGATCTTTTGAAAGAATATTCCCTTGAAAACAATGTAGATTTAATATTAGACGCTAATAACTATATTTTATCTAACAATTCAATTAATATTAATGATTTTATAACAACTAAATTAAATGAGATAATAATAGAGTCAAATTTTGAAAAATATAAGTAATATATCATATTTAGACATTAAAAATTTATTTAATAGTCATAATGTGTCCATAAAATCAAACCTTCATGATGACGATAAATTTACATCTTTAAATTCCATTCAGAAAGCTAATAATTTAGAAATAACTTTTTTTTCAAATATTTCTCAGCTTGATGCGTTAAAAAAAACTAATGCTAAAGCTTGTCTAATAAATAAAAAATATTTAAAATATTTGTCTAAATCAACTGAGCCAATATTAGTTCAAAATTCATATAATGCTTTTGCTATACTTTCAAATTTGTTTTGTAAATCTTATTCTTCAAACAATACTATTTCTAAACTATCTTTAATTTCAGATAGCGTAACTATAGGAAACAATGTTCAAATTGATGCTTTTACCTCTATTAAAGAAAATTGCATAATTGGTAATAACGTAATTATTGAATCTAATTGTACCATAGGACCTAATGTAACAATTTTAGATGACACAATTGTTAATTCCAACTCAACATTACTCCATTGTAACATAGGATCTAAATGTATTATTAAATCTGGTGTAATTATTGGAGGTTCAGGTTTTGGTTTTGACCCTATCTCAAAAGTTAGAATTCAACATTTAGGAAATGTAATAATAAAAAATAATTGCCAAATTGGATCTAATACTACTATTGATAGAGCTGTTTTTGATTCAACTATAATTTTTGACAATTCTTTTATTGATAACTTGGTTCAAATTGCTCATAATGTAATTATTGGAAAAGAAGCTATCATAGCTGCGCAAACTGGAATTGCTGGAAGTACAAAGATTGGAAATAATTTAGTTGTTGGAGGTCAGGTGGGTATAGCAGGTCATTTAAAAATTGGAAATAATGTAAAAATAGCTGCTAAAAGTGGGGTAACAAAAAATATTTCTGATAACTCTATTATTGCAGGTTTTCCAGCAATTGATATAAAAAAATGGAAATTATTAAAAATAAAAGAATATAAAAACCTATGATTTTAAATATTGAAGAAGTAAAGAAATTAATCCCTCATAGGAAACCTTTCCTTTTTATTGAGGAATGCAAAATAGTTGAAAATGGTAAGATAGGTGAGTCTTTTAGAACTTTTTATGAAAATGAATACTTTTTTGAGGGGCATTTTCCAAATAACCCAATAGTCCCTGGTGTAGTCATTGTAGAAGCTATGGCACAAACTGCCGGTGTAGTAGTATCTCACAGTATAGATAAAGATGAAAATAAATCTGTATTATTTATGAGTATTAACAAAGCTAAATTTAGAAAACCAGTTTTACCAAATTATAAAATTAGATTTTATGTAGAACTGATAAATAATATTAAAAATGTTTATAAATTTTTAGGGAAAGCATACTATAGTGATATTTTAGTATCTGAATCTGAATTTTCAGCCATGATTACAAAAAGTAATATTTTGTAATAAATATTTTATATAAATAAAATTAAAATCTTTTATTTAAAAATAATGACTAATATTCAATCATATATTTCCCCTAATGCAATAATACACCCTAGTGTTAAAGTTGGCCCATTTTGCTATATTGGTGATAATGTTTCAATAAATGAAAACTGTATTTTAAAATCACATGTTTCAATTGTTGGAAATACAACCATAGGAAAAAGTAATACTTTTTATCCCTTTTGTTCTATTGGCTCAGAACCACAGGATTTAAAATTTGAAAATGAAAAAAGTTTTTTGATTATTGGGGATAACAATACATTTAGGGAAAACGTTACAGCAAATCCTGGAACTAATGGAGGAGGTTTAAAAACTATAATTAAAAATAATTGTCTTTTTATGGTTGGCTCACATATAGCTCATGATTGCAAAATTCAGTCAAATGTGATTCTGGCAAATAATGCAACTTTAGCAGGTCATGTTGAAATTGGAAAAAATGCTATTATTGGAGGTAATTCAGCAATTCATCAGTTTGTACAAATAGGTAAATTTTCTATGATAGGTGGAATGAGTGGGGTTGAAAAAAACATTTTGCCTTATTGTTTATATATTGGAATAAGAACTGGATTAAAAGGTTTGAATTTAATAGGCCTAAAAAGAAATAAAATTTCTAATGAAAATATTAAAATTATTTTGTCTTTTATCAAAAATCTTTTTGACAAAAACTCCACAATTGATACTAAATTAAAAAACTTGGATGATAAATATTTAAACATTAAAGAAATTGATGAGATGATTGAGTTCATCCAACAATCTAATAAAAGAGGAATAACACCTTTATACAATGATTAATATTGGTATTATTTCTGGTGGAGGAAAACTACCAATTATTATAGGTGAAAATTTAATTAAAAAAAATTTTAATGTTATTTTTTTTGTAATAGAAGAATTTTATAATATTAAAACTTATAAAAAATTTGATGCAAAAATTATTAATCTGTTTTCTGCTAAAAAAATTATCAAATCTTTAAAATCTAATAATATAAAAGATATTATTATGGTGGGTAATATTAATAGACCTAGTTTAACAGATTTAAACTTTGATTATCAAACTTTTAAATTAGCCAAGAGTTTATTGCTTAAAAAAACAGGTGATAATGTACTTCTTGTATCTATAAAAAATTTTTTTATAGCAAATGGTTTCAGTTATTTTAACTGGAAAAGTCATTGTCCAGAACTTTTTGCAAATAATGATCATCTAACAATTAAAAAGCCTTCACGTATTGCTAAAAAAAATTTAGATAAAGCATTGTCTATCTTTAGAACTTTTGGTAAATTAGATATAGGTCAAAGTGTAATAATTCAAAATCAAATTGTAATAGGTTTAGAGGCTGTTGAGGGTACTGATAACTTAATTCTCAGATGTAAGAATTTAAAAAAAAGTGGGGACAAAGGAATATTAGTAAAATTTGCAAAATATAATCAAAGTAATATTCTTGATATTCCAACAATTGGTGAACAAACTATAAATCTACTAAAGGAAAATGATTATGAAGGTGTTTATTTAGAAAAAAATAACTGTTTAATACTTGATAAAAAAAAGACTATAAATTTAGCTAATCAAAACAATATATTTATTTCTACTTGTAATAAAATTGAATAATAATAAGAAAATATTTATCTGCTGCACTGAACAATCGGGTGAGAATATTGTTTATAATATATGTGAAAAATTAAAAAAATATAATTATCGAATTGATGGTGTTTGTGGAAAATCATCTGAAAAATTTTTTACTAATAAATATTATGATATAAGCTTATTTAAGTCCTTAGGATTAGTTGAAATTTTAATCTCAATTCCCAAGTTTTTAAAAATTATAAGTGCATTATCAATTAAAATATTAAATAATAAATATGATATGGTTATATGTGTAGATTCTCCTGATTTTAATTATAATTTAGCCAAAAAATTAAAAAAAAATAATTATAAAAATAAAATTATTCAAATTGTTGCTCCAACTGTATGGGCATGGAGAAAGGGTAGGGCTAAAAAATTTTCTAAAGTTTATGATGAAATATTTACTTTATTTAATTTTGAAAAAAAATTTTTTGAGAATGAGGGATTGAAAACAACTTTTATAGGTCATCCTATATCACTTTTAAATAGTATAGACTATGAAGATCCACAAGAAAAAAATTTAATTGCTTTTTTACCAGGTAGTAGAGAGAATGAGATAAATAAACTTTTACCATATTTTAAAATTATTCATGATTATCTATTAACAATAAACATTAATAAATATAAATTGTTTATACCAACTTTGCCTCATTTAATTGATAAAATAACTTCTCTTACAAATGATTGGAAAATTGAAACAATAATTTCAAAAAATAGTGAAATGAATGAAAAATTTTACAAAAAAGTTTTCATAAGTATTACATGTTCAGGAACTGCCTCTTTAGAGATCTCAAAAAGAATGATTCCTCAAATAGTTTTATATAAACTTAATTTTCTTACTTTTTTTATTTTTTCTTTTTTTATTAAAATTAGATTTGCTAATATTTTAAATATTTTAAATAATAAAATGATAATAAAAGAAGTTGTTAATAGAGAATTAAATAAAAAAAATTTATTACAAGCATTTGATACTCTTTTAAATAATAAAAATTTTAGAGATAAACAAATCTATGAAGTTAAAAATACTCTATTTGAGTTAGTAAATTCTAAAAACCCTTATGAAATATGTGAAAAAAGAATAATTGAAATTATTTCCAAAGCCATTTAAAAATTGATTTTTTCTCTCTAGTTGATTCTTTTTGAAACTCTCTTGATATTTTTCCTAAATATAGCTGTCTTGGTCTACCTATTTTATTTATAGGGTCTTCTATCATTTCTTTCCATTGAGATACCCATCCTACTGTTCTTCCTATGGCAAAAAGTACAGTAAACATACTTGTTGGAAAACCCAATGCTTTTAAAATAAAGCCAGAATAGAAATCAACATTCGGAAAAAGCTTCTTTTCAATAAAATATTCATCTCTAAGTGCTATTTTTTCAAGTTTAACTGCTATTTTTAAAAGTGGATCATCATGTTTATCTAGCTCTTCCACAACCTCATAAGCACTTTCTTTCATAACTTTTGCTCTGGGATCATAATTTTTATAAACTCTATGTCCAAACCCCATTAGCCTAAAAGGGTCATTTTTATCTTTTGCTTTTTTTATATACTCAGGTATGTTTTTTACGTCTCCAATTTCCTCCAGCATCTTAATTACCGCTTCATTTGCTCCTCCGTGTGCTGGTCCCCATAATGATGCAATTCCTGAAGCTATACAAGCAAATGGGTTAGCTCCTGATGATCCTGCTAACCTTACTGTAGATGTTGAGGCATTTTGTTCATGATCTGCATGAAGAATAAAAAACCTGTCCATGGCTTTAACTATTTTTGGACTAATTTTAAAATTCTCAGTTGGAACAGAAAAGGTCATATACAAAAAGTTTTCTGCATATGATAAATCATTTCTAGGATAAACAAATGGTTGTCCAATGGAATATTTATATGCCATTGCGCCAATAGTTGGCATTTTAGCTATCAGTCTATGACAGGCTATCATTCTTTGGTTAAGATCTGAGAAATCTGTACTGTCGTGATAGAAGGCTGAAAGAGCACCTACAACACCAACCATAATTGCCATTGGATGAGCATCTCTTCTAAACCCTCTATAAAGATGCACTAGTTGCTCATGTATCATTGTATGGTTAGTTATTACATCTTTAAACTTTTTCTTATCTTCAGGAGAGGGGAGATCTCCATGTAAAAGCAAATAACAAACTTCTAGAAATTCACTATTACTGGCTAATTCATGGATATCATATCCTCTATGTCTTAAGATACCTTTATTACCATCAATATACGTAATAGATGAATCACATGATGCAGTGGATGTAAAGCCTGGATCATAAGTGAACATGCCTGTATCTTGATACAATTTTCTAATATCTAATACATCAGGTCCATCTGTTCCTTTAATTACCGGTAGGTCATAGGACTTTCCTGTTTCATTATTAAATAATGTAAATGAATTTTTCTGCTTATTATCTTCGTAATCTGCCATTTTATATTTTATATTTGTTAAGTCTTTCTAATGATTGTTCTTTACCCAATATCATAAAAATATCTGTAATAGAAGGTCCATTATAATTATTTGTAAGCAAGTATCTAATTGGTTTACCTAAAACAAGAAATTTAATGTTATTTTTTTTTAAAAAATATTTAATTTCTAAATTAATAATTTCATATTCCCAATTTTTTATACTATTAATTAGTTTTAAGAAATTATTAAAAGAATTATTAAATTCTTCTTGAAATTTTTCATTTTTAGTTGTTTCAAAATTTAAATTAAAATAAATTTTTGCAATATTTATCATTTCTCCATATTGAGAAATATCTTTTTTATAAATATTAAAAATTCTAATTAATTTTTCTTTATCCTGCTCTATATACTTTTGTAAATTTAAGTTTGATTGACAATAATTTATAAACAATCCTAAATTTTTTTCTTGTCTTAAATAATAATTATTAAAATAATCTAGTTTATTATAACTAAAAATACTTGCAGATTTAGATAAAGATTTCAGATCAAATTTTGAAATTATATTATTAAGTTGAATTATTTCATCATCTTGATTTTTAGGTGACCAACCTAGTAAAATTAAATTATTAATAATAGCTTCAGGTAAATAACCCTGTGCTTTTAAGTCTATTAAATTAACTGCACCATGTCTTTTAGATAGTTTTGATCCGTCTTCTCCATGTATTAGTGGAATATGTGCGTATCTTGGAATTTTCCAGTTCATATATTCATATATAAATTTTTGTCTAAAATAATTATTTAAATGATCATCGCCTCTGATAATAAAATTGACACCAAGATCATGATCATCAACTACAACAGATAACATATAAGTTGGTGTGCCATCTCTACGAACAAGAACATAGTCATCTATTTCTGAATTCTTTATTTCAACATTTCCTTGCACAACATCTTCTATTATCCCATTCCCTTCAAAAGGTATCTTTATTCTAATTACGTAATCTTTTTCAAGATTTTGAACTTCTGTATTTTTTTCACAAGAAATACATATTTTTTTGGAAGTGATTTCACCTGAATTTATTTTTTTTCTTCTTTCGTTAAGTTTGTTTTCACTACATATGCATTTATATGCTTTGTTATCAGTTAAAAGTTTATTAGCTATTTCAAGATGTCTATTGATATTTTGAGATTGAATTTGTGGCTCATTATCCCAATCTATTCCTAGCCATTTTAGACCACTAAGAATATTATTTTTAAATTCTACTGTTGATCTTTCTTTATCTGTATCTTCAATACGTAAATATAGTTTTGAATTGATATTTTGGGATTTGCTTATAAAATTAATTAGGGCTGTTCTAGCGCTTCCAATGTGAAGATTGCCTGTAGGAGAGGGGGCAAATCTAGCAATCATTTCAGTCATTTGTAAGATGACTATTAATTATATTTTCTTATAATGCCAGATAAAGTACCTTGAATTTGCACATCTCCAATATCATGTTCTTTGATATCATATGCTTTATTTGCAGGTATTAGATAAATTTTTTGATTAGTCATTTTGATTTTTTTAAGAGTAATTTCATTATCTAAAGTTAACACTGCAGCTATTTTGCCATTTTCAGCAGAGGTAGTTTTTTTTATAATAGCTATATCTCCATCAAAAATACCTTCATCAATCATTGATAATCCTCTAACTTTTAAGCCAAAATATGTAGAGTGCTTTGTGACAAGTGATTTAGGTACTGAAATCATTGAGTCCGATGTACTTATAGCTTCAATTGCTTCACCGGCAGCTATTGAGCCAACCAGAGGTATGTTTAAGAAGTTTTCTTCGGAATTAGTAATACTAGGATTAATATTTGGAAGTTCTTTAGTTATTTCCATTGCTCTTGCTTTGTGCTTTAAACGTTTGATATAGCCTCTTTGCTCTAAACTTGTAATTAATCTGTGAATTCCTGATTTAGATTTTAAATTAACGGCATTTTTCATTTCCTCAAAAGAAGGAGAAATGTCGTTTGAAGATATATAATCACTTAGATAAACAAATAGCTCTTTTTGTTTTTTAGTTAACATATGTTCTATATATGTTCTCTTTTGGAAAATTACAACAATTATCTTAAATAGATTTAAATCTTAAAAAATCCTGATTTACCGCCTTTTTTTGAAATTAGCTTTATATTAGCTATCTTAATAGATTTATTTAAGTATTTGCACATATCATAAATTGTCAAACAGCTTATACTAACGGCAGTTAAAGCTTCCATCTCAACACCAGTTTTTGAGCTAGTTTTAACTATTGCCCTAACCTTGATTGAGTTTTTTTTTATGTTTTTAATTATTTCTATAGTAACTGCGTCTATTGGAATATTATGACACAGAGGCATTAATTTAGATGTTTCTTTCGCCCCCATGATTCCAGCTATTATTGCTATATTTTTGATACTTCCTTTTTTTGATTTTAAACTCTCAATTTTTTTAAAACTATTTTTGTCAAATATTACCTCTCCTTCAGCTTCGGCTATTCTTTGAGTAATATTTTTACCTCCTACATCAACCATAATAGGGCTGTTTTTTTTATCTAAGTGACTAACCATGATTTAATAATTTTTTTATAAAAGTTGAATAATCATTTGATCTTAAAATTGACTCACCAATAAGAAAGTTAAAAATACCAAGGTCATTATACATTTTTATATCAGCTGATGATTTAATTCCACTTTCTGCAATTACAGTATAATCTTTACTAATACTTCTAAATAAGTCAGCAGAATTATTAATATCAGTTTTAAGATTTTTTAAATTTCTATTGTTTATACCTAGAATAGGATAATTTAGCTTTAAAGCTCTTTTTATTTCACTTTCATCATGTGTCTCAATAATACAATCTAAATTTAGATCATTAGCAATTTCTAAGAATTTATTTAATTGATTATCATTTAATATTGAAACAATTAACAAAACTACATCAGCTTGGTAAACTTTACTCTCATAAAGTTGATATTCATCAATTATAAAATCTTTTCTTAAAATTGGTATATTTGTATTTTGTTTTATAAAAGATAAATGATCTATCTCTCCTTTAAAATAATTTTTTTCAGTTAAAATCGAAATAGCTTTAACTCCAGCTCGTTCATATATTTTAGCAATCTCTATAGGCTCATAACTATTAATAATTTCTCCTGCACTTGGACTCGATTTTTTTATTTCACCAATAATAAAATTTTTCTTCTCAATACTTGAATTTACAATGTTACTTTGAAAGTCTCTTTTTATAATTTTGTCAGATAAAAGTTTCTTAAGAGAGTTTAATGAACATTTATTTTTTAATATTTCTATTTCTAATTTTTTATCTTCGCAAATTTTTTTTAAAATATTATTCATTAGTTATACTTGATATAAAATTCTTTGTTTTGCCTTCAGTAATTGATTTTTGAGCAATTAACGCTCCTTCTTTTATGCTGCTGGCTTTACCAGATAGATAGACTGCTGCACCTGCATTAATCTCAACAATTTTTTGAAATTGATCATATTTTCCATTAATCATTTTCATAAAACATTCAGCATTATATTTAGGGTCACCACCTTTTATATCTTCAAGAGAAATATAATCATAACCAATATCACGTGGATCAAAATTATAATTTTGTATGTGTTTATCTTTTAACTCACAGATATAAGTATTTTGACTAAGAGTAATTTCATCTAATCCATCAAATCCATGAACAATCATTACTTTATTTGATCCTAATTCATTTAAAACTTCACAATGAGTATTAATCCATTTTTTGTCATAAACACCTAAGAGTTGATTTTTTGCGTTAGCAGGATTTGTTAATGGACCTAAGAGATTAAAAATTGTTCTTGTTCCTAAAGTTTTTCTTACACTAATTACATGCTTCATTGCTGAATGATGATATTGAGCAAACATGAAACAAAAATTATTATTTTTTAATTGCTCTTCTAATTTTTTTGGATCATCAGAAAATTTATACCCAATGTTCTCAAGCATATCTGCAGATCCTGATTTTGAGCTAACCGATTTATTCCCATGTTTTGCAATTGTTACACCACAACTTGCTGCAACCAAAGAAGCAGCAGTAGATATATTTAAGGTGTCAGACATATCACCGCCAGTACCGCAAGTATCAACGATATTAGCTGAGGAAGAAATTTTTAAGGATTTAGATCTCATAATTTTAGTTGCGCCTAGTATTTCATCTTTAGTTTCCCCTTTTATCTTTAATGAAATTAAAATAGCCGATGTATCTATTTCATTTAATTTTCCATTCATAATTTCTTTAAAAAGAAAAAATGACTCTTCAGCAGTTAAATTATTTTGAGAAAATAATTTATTTTTTATATTGTTAATTTCCATATTTTATTAAGGTTAAAAAATTTTTTAATAAATCTTTTCCAATTTCAGTTCCTATACTTTCAGGATGAAACTGAAAACCATAAATAGGTAGCTGTGAATGAGCTATTCCCATAATTATTTTATTATTTGTTTCTGCTGTTATAATAAAATCTTTTGATAATGTATCTCTATCTATAATCAAGGAATGATATCTTGTTGCTAAAAAATTATTTTCAATATTTTTAAATATTTCATGATTAAAGTGTTTCATGAAATCAATTTTACCATGCATAATTTCATCACATTTTATTATTTTTCCTCCAAATGCCTGACCAATAGATTGATGACCCAAACAAATACCTAAAATTGGAAATGTGTTTTTAAAGTTTTCAATTATTTTTAGACAGATACCTGCTTCATTTGGTGTGCACGGACCTGGAGATAATACAATTGCCTTAGGGTTGATTTCTTTAATCTCTTTGATCGTTATTCTGTCGTTCCTGTATATTTCTACCTCTGCCCCTATTTCATTGAGATAATGCTTTACATTATAAGTAAAGCTATCATAATTATCGATTAAGAGTATCATTAATTATACTTATAAGAATCTTTAGCAGCAGCCATTAAAGCTCCTGCCTTATTAATTGTTTCCTGGTATTCGTCTTCAGGATTAGAATCATAAACTACACCTCCACCAGCTTGGATATATAGTTTATTATTTTTAACTAAGCCACTTCTTAAGCTTATACATGTATCCATATCTCCATTTGAGTCGAAATAGCCCATACATCCACCATAGAAGCTTCTGTTCAAATTCTCAAGTTCTTCAATAATTTCCATCGCACGAATTTTTGGAGCACCCGAAACTGTTCCTGCTGGAAAGCCTGCTTTTAAAGCATCTACAGCATTATATTTTTTATCAATTTCTCCTTCAACATTTGAAACAATATGCATTACGTGAGAATAATATTCGATAATCATTTTTTCAGTAACTTTAACTGATTTATTTTTAGCAACTCTTCCAACATCATTTCTACCTAAATCTAAAAGCATTAAGTGTTCAGCAAGCTCTTTTTTATCTGCAAGTAGATCTTTTGATAGCTCTAAATCTTCATTTGTATTTTCCCCCCTTTTACGTGTGCCAGCTATGGGTCTTATGGTTACTTTACCATTTCTTAATTGAACAAGTAACTCTGGGCTTGATGCAACGAGACCAATGTCATTAAAATTTAAATTTACTAAATATGGAGACGGATTTAATCTTCTAAGTGATCTATATAAACTTGTTGCTTCTAGATCATATTTTGTTTCAAAACGTTGAGAAGTAACAACTTGAAAAATGTCACCTTTACAAATGTATTCTTTTGCTTTTGCAATTATTGAAAAATATTCTTCTTTGGAGCAGTTTGATTTAAAGTTTAGGTCAGACTCTATTTGTTTAGTTTTTACTTGTATAAGGCTTTCTTTAAGTTGACTTACCTTCGTATCCAATAGTTCTTGAGTCTGATCATAAATATTCTCAAAATTTTTATCTTCACTTGGATAAACAGCTGTCATGACTGATATATTATCTTTAATATTATCAAATACAGTTACGATTTTAGGTCTTATTAAAATTGATTCAGGAATATTAATAGTGTCTTTATTTTCTAAATTAATTTTTTCCATATATTTTATCATCGGATAACCTAAGTAACCAACTAGAATAGGATAGGGGGTATCTATGTTGCCTTTATCAAATTTTGAAATTTCTATTAAATCTTTAAGAGACTGAATTGGCTCTTCAGATACTTTATATTTATAATTTTTATCATAGTATTTTATTGATGCGATATTTTTACTTACTTTCCAGACAATATCTGGGTCGCAACCTAGCAGCGAATACCTTCCTCTTTGACTTCCTCCTTCAACTGATTCTAATAAAAAAGAATATTTTTGATTTTTTTTTAATTTAAGTAAGCAAGAAATTGGTGTCTCAACATCTGCATTTAAATTTTTTATGAGAATTTGAGGTTCTTTTTTTTTAAGCCCTTCAATAAATTTTTTTTTTATTTCCAACATTAATACTGGCTAATTAAAGCCTGAATTAGATTGTCATTAGTTGATATATTTTTATTTTTAATTATTTCAGCTCCAAAATTACTTCTTAATTCAGATGTCATTAAAATGTTTTTATTTTCTTCAACAATTTCTGGAAAGAAAATTTTATTTATATCACTTATATAAATCTCATCACCTGCAATTGTGATAGATATTTGTTTTATTTTATTTGAAAAAACATTATTTTTTAAAGATAAAGGATAATCTATATTATCTATTTTAATATCAATATTGTTTATATTAACATCAGTAAATTCTGCAATACCACTAATTAACTTTGTGGTATTAGATATTTCATCAACTTTGTTTTCTAAACTTTTAATTTTTAGAGATTTGATCCAATCACTTGAGACGGCATCAAAAACTTCTTGAAGATCAAAAGGCTTTTCATTTACAATTTGTTCAACATTAATAATTACCGCTCTTTCATTGTCAATATCGATAACATCACTAACAAAATCTTTATTAATAGAAAAACCACTAGAAATAACTTCACTTTGAATTAAATCCTTTTCAAGGTTATTATTTAATTTTTCTACTCTTTTAATTATTGAAACATTAAGCGCGTTATCAATAGCAATTTCATTTAGTGATAATCCATCAAGAATTTGTTGGCTAATTTTATTTTTTAAATCTAAAATATAGCTACCAACCTCAACATCTAGTAATGTATTGGATATTTCTTTTCTTACCTGCTCAATTGTTTTTTGAGTCTCTGGGTATACATTGTTAACTATAACTATATGTTTTGCAAGTGGGGTTTCAACAATTTCAGAAATTTGATTTTTTGGTAAACTAAAGATTACATCTGCTAAATCTTTTAATACATCATTATCTGAAACTTTTGAGAAATTATTAAATACGATATTATTTTTTTTTGCAAATTTAATTATCTCATCGTAGTTAAACGAGCTTATATTACTTTTAAATCCAGATGCCTCATCTATATTTTTAAAATTGAATTGAATAAAATCTCTTTTTTCAGTCTCTAAATATAAATTTTTATTATTACTATAATAATTTTCAATTTGACTATCAGAGGGTGTAAATTGATTAGTATAATCGTTTTTATTAATCAATATATATGATATGTCTCTCTTTTCTGGATTAATATATAAGTTAATATTTTGATTAAAGAAATCTACAATCTCATTATTATTAATAGAGATATCTAAGTCATTTAAATTAGGTAAATCAAAATCATTTATATTAAAATTAATTAAATCAATATTTCTGATATGATTGTCATGTTTATCTAAGGTATTGTTTATTTTATTAGGATAATTTATCTGAAAGAATAATTTGTCAAAAACCCTAGCCCTTACCTCATAATCAATTATTTTAACCAAATCATCTATTTTTAAATTTTGTTTAGAGAGAAATGAATTTAAGGCCTGTTCATTAATTTTATTATTTTTTTTGTAAAGGTTGGGAAATCTTTTTTTAGTTTCAAATGCAACAACAGTCTCATCAACTATAAATTTATTTGAATCAAATTCATTTTCAAAAACAGCATTATTAACAAGACCACCAAGTGCCATTGAATGTATTTGAAATGTTTGAATTTCTTCAGGAGTTAGAGGTCTACCAAACATTTGACTGTATTGATTAACATTCATTTGCATAACTCTTAGAAACTTTGAAGTAGAGATTGGTGTGCCTGACACTTTGGCTACAACATTATCGGAATCAAACAATCCAGAATATCTTTCTCCACCTCTCATTAAAAATAAACTTATTCCAAATAGTATGGCTAATATAAGAGAGATTTTTGATTTTCCTAAGGTTCTAAACATAAATATAGTTGCTTCTATAATAATAGTTTCTATAAGGGAAATAATTATGATCAATTTAGATAGTTTTTCATCATTTTTTGTAGCAAATTGGAAATTAAATGGAGATTTTAACTTTATCGATCAATATTTTGATGGTCTTAAGTTATTAGATGATAAATCAAGATGCATAGTAATATGCCCAACTTCAATACATTTAGATAAAGTTAGTCAAAAAAAAAATAACTATTATGTAGGTGCCCAAAATGTTTCTCAGTACAGTGAAGGTGCTTTTACAGGTGAGGTGTCGTGTAAATCACTCACTGAGTTAAAAATTGATTTTTGTATTGTGGGTCATTCTGAAAGAAGACTAATTTATTATGAAAATAATGCTGATGTTTATTCAAAATCAATTCAATTAATAAACAACTATATAGTGCCAATAATTTGTGTTGGTGAAACTCTAGAAGAAAAAGAAAATGGTCAAACAAATGAAGTTTTGACTAAACAATTAAATGAAGGAGTTCCCAATTCTTCGAATGCAAATAACACTATTATTGCTTATGAACCTGTATGGGCTATAGGAACTGGCTTAACGCCATCAATTGAAGAAATTAATACAACTCATGAATTTATCAAAAAACACAATACAAGATTTAATGATTATAAAGTTCTATATGGAGGATCAGTGAAGGCAAATAACGCTAATGACATTGTATCATTAACTTGCGTAGATGGAGCATTAGTTGGTGGTGCTTCACTAAAATATGAAGAATTCTCTAAGATTATCATAGATTAATATCTTGATTTATATAACTTAATACATATAAGGTTTTCATGTTAACGTTAATCATTATCCAGTTGATTTTAGCAATTTTACTTGTAATTTTAGTATTACTTCAAGGAAGTGACAATGAAGGATTGGGTCTTGGTGGTAATAGTAGTGGTCTCGGGGGGATGATGTCTGCTAGAGGATCAGCCAGTCTATTATCTAGGCTTACTGCCATAACAGCAACCTTTTTTATGGTTATGAGTATTATTTTAACTGTAGTAGCTTCTGTTGGATCTGAAAGAAATGTTTTGGAATCTCTTCCTTCTATTAATTCTGAGGCCGAAACTTC
>Ga0209660_1000952_pt1 | contig 16055 bp, 14 predicted proteins | sample SaaInlV_100m_DNA_2_FD_184659 | JGI IMG/M metagenome (GOLD analysis project Ga0209660, IMG submission 184659) | Marine microbial communities from expanding oxygen minimum zones in the Saanich Inlet - SI072_LV_100m_DNA (SPAdes) (version 2) | ecosystem: Environmental > Aquatic > Marine > Intertidal... | reverse complement strand
ACCTCGTCCGAGAACCTTAAACTTCCTTCCGTCTGCGTACTCATGCTCCTCAAACATCTCCTTAACCGTGCCCACCAATCTGTATCCCTTATAATTATCACCCACCGCAATGGGGATGGCTCGGCCGATGGCTCGGCCCACCATAGGATTTCGACGCAAAAGCAGGGCAGTGTCCCCGGGAATCGTCCCCGGTGATGCTTCGAGATGAAAAATAGAGTTTAAGACCAACTGCAATTGTGAACCCCGCGCCCCAAGCACCGCGTCAAACCCGCCGGTGGAACGAGCAAAAGTATTCTCCGCCTCAGAGCGCAGTATCCAGACAGCCATCAACAACCCACCTGCCAATGCAATGGATGTTGCGGCAATACATGTGGATAACGCATGCTGGCGGAGACTTTTTAACGCAATCCAAAGTGCCGTCCCCTTCATTTCATCTCCCCCGTGACTCTGTTTAGTTTTGCCCAAGAAACCTTTGATGAAAATGAATCCATTACCTTCATGTCATGGCTCACCACAAGTAGTCCGGCTCCATCAGCATCACAAAGTTCCTGGAGAAGTTCGATGGCAGCCCGTGAATTGGCTGGGTCCAAATTCCCAGTGGGTTCGTCAGCAAGCACAAGCTTAGGTCTGTTGGCCAGAGCACGAGCCAAAGCGACACGCTGTTGCTGCCCAACGGAAAGCTGTCGTGGATAATGGTTCAAGCGATTCTCCAGACCAACTACTGTTAATAGTTGCCGCGCACGTGCATCATCAATCCCGTGGCCAAAAGACATTCCCAAAAGAACGTTCTCCAGACAAGTGAACCCTTGCAGCAGGTTAAAAGTCTGAAAAATATAACCAATAGATGTGGCGCGTAATCTGTCCCGTGCAGATTGGGGCATATTTAAAAGTTCTTTGCCACCCAATTTAATAGACCCAGAATCAGCAGAAAGAATGCCTGCGATCAGGTGGAGGAAAGTTGTTTTACCTGAACCACTCTCCCCATGTATAACAACCTTATCACCGCGCTCCATCTTGAAATCCCTTACATCTAGTACCTTGATGCATTCACTATCAGGCAGAGGATAATTTTTTTCCAAGTTCTGTATTTCCAACAATGCCATTGATGGACTAACCTATAAAAACCAAATTGCCAAATTTACAAGAGCAGACAAAAAGAGAGCTGGTTAAAGTTTGGAGTCGAATAATGGCGTCCCGTAGGGGATTCGAACCCCTGTTGCCGGGATGAAAACCCGGTGTCCTAGGCCTGACTAGACGAACGGGACTCCAATTAAAGGACGGGCATATTGGAAACGTATCATCTTCTGGCAAGCCCTTTTTAAATTTTTATGCAACCTGACAAGTTTGATGTACCCAGAACGTACAATTCTAGAACAATTGATTACCCAATTATAATAACATAAAAATCTTCAGGAAAGTTGTATTGGCTAAGACTCTTGAACCGCGATCAATACAACGGACTGAACAATCGACAAGCTAGTTAATTGATCACTAAATACGAATGACCTGATCAAATCGACCAATCTATTATCAAGGCAGGAAACAAGAATATGTTCGTATGGAATATCATTTTTACTAAGAAGAGGTTACATTTCATAAGCGGATATCAACTTCCATACGTTCCATAATAAATATTTGTACGCACAACCATTGGGAGAAAATAGCGATGAGAATAGATACTTCACTTCCTCGATGTATCAATAAATCAGACCCTCGGACCTGCATCCGCTAGTAAATACTGTTGATCGACCGCCCTATGAAGTTCCTAGATGTAACCGAATATAAGGAATCAAAACGGGTTGCAACCTTGACAGACGACTAAAACTCATTTTCCTCTCACAACTTTTCTTTAAATTTCTAACAACAAAATCAGGCAAGGCCACAGATGAAACCTACCTACAGACCATCCAGGATCAAACGTGCACGTAAATTCGGCTTTCGTGCCCGCATGGCAACAAGAAGTGGACGCGCCATAATTCGAGCGCGCAGAAGAAAGGGTCGCAAACGCCTTGCTGCCTAGTGGCAGAATGCGTTTTTATAAACAACAACGACTTCGCCGACAAAGCGATTTCCACAAGGTCAGGGAACGAGGAAGGACTTTTCGTTGCCCACATTTTTTCCTGCAATTTCAACCAAAGGTTACTTGTGGGAACGAAGAGAGACGCCGTATAGGAATCATAACCTCCCGCAGGGTAGGAAACGCAGTGAAGAGGAACCGAGGTCGCAGACTCTTTCGGGAAATTTTCAGAAGGAACCAGGACTCTCTTCCCAAATGTTGCGATTTGGTAGTCGTGGTTCGCTCATGTTACAACGTAGCTGGATTCGATGAACTACAGGAACTATACTTGAAAGCCGTAAATTACACCAGCAAGTAGAAACAAAGCTATCTTTGAAAAAGGAAAATCAGTCGCAAAGTCTATCCCCATTCGCTCGGGTAGCAATTCTGATCATTACTATATATCAACATACTCTTTCACCCTTGAAAAAGTTTCTACTCACTGGGACAGGTTGTTGCCGATTTTATCCAACCTGCTCACAATATGCAATTGATGCGATGAAAGCATATGGATTTATAATTGGCGGATGGATGGCACTTAGACGCATACTGCGCTGCCATCCTTGGGCGAAATCCGGTTACGATCCAGTCCCCTTTGAAATAACTACCAAAAACCTTTCAGAAAAGAAGATCAATGGATAAAAATAAGCTGCTGGGCATACTATTCCTAGGCGGAGCATTTTGGTTAATGACCCAGATGCCAAAGCCGGAAAATCGATATAGGCAAATGGAACCTGGTGCCGCGTCTGAAACAGGTGCAGTATCTAGTATTCAATCCAACAGTAACCCAAATGGGAGTTCGATTAATAACACCCCAATCCCAGCATCACCAAACTCCATTCGGGAAACAAACGAAACTCCACATAAGCCAGAAGAGACATTCTCTCTTCTGGTTGAAAAACAGTTTATAGTAACCTTCACAACCAAAGGCGGGGCGATCAAGGAAATCCGATTTCTTAACGAAGAACATCGATTTAGAAAATATAACCCACGAATTCTTGAACGCTTAAAACCCAATGAGGTGCGTGAAATCCTTGGCGGTCTGTACAAGGCTGTTATCGAGGGCGATCAGAGTACTGTAAAAAAATTAGAAAAAGATGCCAAAAAAGCTAAAATACCTCTGGCATGGATTGCTAAGGCCAAAGCGAATAACACCAAATTTAATGTAGATGAGCTCCTTGAGGCAGACAATAACTACGTGATAAATGAAGGTCAGGACTTACCTATTCTGGACCTTGGTTTCACGAGTAAAAAGCCTTATGAAATGATAGAGCAAACGGAAACATCCATTACATTCTCTAGGCAAGAAGAAAGCTTGGTAATAAAGAGGAAGTATGAATTGGTTGCTGGAACATTTCAAATGCGACACAGCACAACCCTGCACAATTTGGGAGATGAAAAAATCGACCTTGGCAATCAGCTTTTATATGGAATGGGAGCTAGTCTACCCGCCACTAGCGACATTCGTAATGAATTCCAGAATGTAGGGTTTTATGCGGGGCAACGAGGATGGACAAGTCGTCGCAAACCAACGATTTTCAAACTAAATAAAATGCAGAAAGAAGGTGGCCGCATGATGGAAAATGCAGGCGGAATCCACTGGGCGACTGTACGAAATCAATTTTTTGCTGTTAGTTTAGCACCAATGCAACCGACATCTGGTGTGGTCAAGGGGCAGGTCTTCGATCTGGGATCATTAAATCATAATGGAGATCCTGAATTCGGAGTGCGAGGCGAACTTGGTAGGAATGTTGATACGTTAGAACCCCGACAAACCCTAACCCACGATTTCATCCTTTACACAGGGCCCAAGGAATTCAAAAGGCTGAGTAAAGTGGGAAAAAATCAAGATCTGGTCATGCAGTTCGGATTTTTGGGGATATTTAGCAAATTATTGCTGTTGCTCATGCAGACGCTACACGGGTTCTTGAACAATTGGGGTTGGGCCATAATCTTGATGACTGTCATCGTGAAAATGCTTTTCTGGCCGCTGACAAAGAAGGCTGCCGAATCTCAAAAGCGGATGAGCAAGATACAAGGCCCGATGAAAGAAATTCAGGCCAAATACAAGGAAAAGCCACAAAAGATGCAGCAGGAAGTGGCAAAACTTTTTAGAGAAAATAAAGTAAACCCGGTTGCGGGTTGCCTACCCATTTTCATACAAATGCCCATTTTCCTTGGATTGTTCTTCATGTTGCGCTCAGCGGCGGAACTACGCTTTGCAGAATTCTTTTGGGTAAAAGATCTTTCTCAACCCGAACACTTATTTCATTGGGGCTTCAATGTCCCGGTATTGGGAGAGTACTTCAATCTACTGCCAATATTAATGTGCATCACCATGTTTTTTCAAATGCGCATGACACCGATTCCACCCAGTGCAGATGAAATGCAACAAATGCAAGCCAAGATGTTTCGGTTTCTACCATTTATCTTCGTGTTTATGCTATATGGTTTCTCCGCCGGACTCGTTCTTTACTGGACAGTACAAAACCTCCTCACCATTGTCCAACAGACGATCACGAATAAAAAGATGGATTTGGATCCAATCGTCCTTCCCTCCACTGTAAAGAAAAAGAAAAGAAAGTAATAAAAAATGTCGGGACACAGCAAATGGGCAACCACCAAACGTCATAAAGCTGCAATTGACGCGAAACGCGGAAAAATCTTCAGCATTATCGGAAAGGAGCTTACAATTTCTGCCCGTGACGGAGGCGGTGACCCGGAGTTCAATCCTCGTCTTAGAACATGTATACTCAAGGCCAAGCAGGCCAACATGCCGGCAGATAATATTGAGCGCGCGATCAAAAAAGGTACGGGAGAACTGGAAGGCGCAACAATTGAGGAATTGACTTATGAAGGCTACGCGCCCGGAGGCGTAGGACTTATTGTAGAAGTCACAACAGACAATAAGAACAGAAGCGCCTCGGAAGTTCGCAGTTCGTTCACAAAGTATGGAGGAAATCTTGCTGGTGCTGGTGCCCTCGCCTATAATTTTCAAAGAAAAGGACAGTTTCTTATCTCCTCGGACAAAGCAGATGAAGAGATACTAATGGAAACTGTCCTCGACGCTGGAGCGGAGGATATAATAGATAATACGGATCACTTCGAGATTCAGTGCGATGTTCAGGAATTCGATAAGGTCTCACAAGCATTGGCGGAAAAAGAGATACAACCAGAATCGGCTGAGCTAGTTTACCTGCCAAGCAACCTCGTCACCGTTGCGGAAGCAAATATTGTACGACAGGTACTTAAACTTGTTGAAGTACTGGATGATCTGGAGGACGTAAAGGCAGTCCATGCAAATTACGATATAGAAGACTCACTCCTTTCATCTGGAGAAACCTGAAGAATTTTATTTTACCATATAATAATTGGCAAGAAATCATCTTACAGGAGCATAATTACTTATAAAGTATTTATGACAGTATATCTTGGAGCCAATATTGGATTAGAGGCTATTGACTGACGTGTCTATCATCCAAACAGATAAGGAACCTTGGAAGGCCCCTGATAATGTGGGTCACGTAATTCCTTGCGATTACGAGCACAAGAAGCCTCTAAAATTTGATAACGGTCAGGCTATCCAAGAGTTTAATATTCGTTATGAAACCTATGGGAAACTAAATAAAGACCATTCCAACGCAATCCTCATCTGCCACGCCCTGAGTGGAGATCATCACTGCGCAGGATACCATGAAGGCGAAACCAAGCCCGGTTGGTGGGATAACATGATCGGACCTGGCAAGCCAATCGATACATCCCGGTTCTACGTAATCTGCCCCAACTGTCTAGGCGGATGCCAAGGAACCACTGGACCTTCCTCGATCAACCCTCAAACAGGAAAGCCTTATAATCAAGATTTCCCTCGTGTTACTATCGGAGATATGGTTCGTGCGCAAAAGATACTGCTAGACCACCTTGGAATAACACATATCCATGCAGCGGTGGGGGGAAGTATGGGAGGCATGCAGGTGATGCAATGGATGATCGATTATACTGAAATGGTCGGGCGCGTCCTTATTCTCGCATCCACAGCCCGTCAAAGTACGCAATCCATTGCGTTTAATGAAGTGGGACGGAGCGCAATCCATCAAGACCCCAATTGGAATAAAGGTGACTATGATCCGGATAAAGGACCAGATACCGGGTTAGCCATCGCCCGCATGATGGCCCATATCACCTATCTCTCTAATCGAGGTCTCGAAAGTAAATTTGGACGCGATAGAAAGCAGAAAACGCAGAACCTGACAGATGTTGAGTTTGAAGTGGAAAGCTACCTTCGACATCAGGGGCAAACTTTCGTCAATCGTTTTGATGCAAATACCTACCTATTGTTCACAAAGGCTTTGGACACCTTTGACCTATACGGACAAAAGGATGACCTTCGACATGCTTTTCAAAATGTAACTGCACGTATCCTCGCCATTGGGTTTATATCAGACTGGCTGTTCCCTCCCGAGGAAAACCGAGAGATCATTCAGTCATTACTCAAACTGGGGAAAAATGCCAGCTATGCTGAGCTCGAATCAGAACTAGGACATGACAGCTTCCTTTTGGAAACCAAAGAATATTTCGACCTTGTCCGCGCGTTTCTAGATTAGAATTTCAATTATGGTGGAGAGTCGTAAAGAAGAAGCAAAGCGCCGCACAGACCAGATGGTGATAAATCAAGGTATTCAGCCTGGGGACAAGGTGCTTGACCTTGGTTGTGGCCGAGGTTCCCTACTACAATTGTTAATTCAGGAAAAACAAGTTCGTGCACTTGGTGTAGATATAAATCCCGGTAAAATACTTGAATGCGTAAAGAAAGGAATTCCAGTCTTTCAAGGAGATGTAGATCTATTTCTTGGAAATTTTCCCAATCAATCATTTGATCGCGTCATCCTATCCCGCACGGTGGAGCATCTACAGAAACCTGGGAGGACTATTAGTGAAGCATTACGCGTCGGTCGTCGCGTAACTGTTGGATTCATAAACCACGGGTTTTGGCTCAACCGGATGAATTACTTTCTGAAAGGAAGTCGCACAATCAATGATGTCTATCCAGACCCATGGTATGAGTCCGCACCGGTCACATTTTTTTCCTTGGCAAACTTTGAAGACTTTTGTCGCAAGAAAAACATACGCATACATGCCCGAGTCTGTTTGGATGCCAACTGGAAGAACGAATGTAGAATCCTGCCCAACCTGCTCGCAGGATATGTCATCTGCGACATCTCGAAGTAGTTCTGAAACGACTTATCTTCTTAACTTCCTCTTGGCGGACAGAAACCCCCAGAGAGTTCCGACAAGCAAGCCGACACTATGACATCCGTTGGCAATTGGCATCAATCCGCTGAATCCCAGTGCAAAGAATACAAGCATCAATACAATCGTATTCGGATGAAGCGCCAAGCCATCTGCCGGGTCAAACTTGCCTTTCATCCATATGTATCCAAAGAGAGCATAAACAACCCCTGACATACCGCCAAAATTCGGGCCGCTCAGCAGGTATTGGCAAAAGTTTGAACTCACGGCCACAATAACAACAAAAAGGAAAAGAAACAAACTGCCTCGCCGGCGCTCAATCATCCCCCCCAAGTCGAAAAGCCAAAGCATGTTGAAAAGGACATGCAAAAGCCCAAAGTGAACAAATATGGGCGTCACCAAACGCCACAACTCGCCCTGTAAGACTTTAGAGAAATAAAGTAAAAAGAATGACTTGAGTGAAGGAAGCAGGTGAATAATAACGCTAATCGAAATCAGCGACAGTGTAGTTGTGCCCACTCGACCTGTTGAACGAGTCCAACTCCGGCGAAGCCGTTCCTCATTCTTGCGTAATTTAAATTCCTTCTTGGCATCCAGTTTTTGTTGTAAATCCCCTTGGTGAGCAATCTGTTGATACTTGGGATCGCTCTGGTTCTTGAGGTACAAGGACATCTCTTTTCGTGCATGATCAAGTTTTTCCTCATCATGAACCCATATTGTCCAGGGTCCCCCAGGCGCTTCCTCCTCAAGCTGTGCTCTGATGGAGCAACCGTTTAAATACCGAACAAATAAGGAAGCCTTTTCCTCTTGATCCAACTTACCCAAGGAACGCATAAAATTTGTTTCCGGTATAAAAGCTTACCGAATTCGACGAACAGCAGAACCAGAAGTTCTACCCAGCTTTTTAACCGCATTACCTTCAGGCGATGGTACTTTGTTCACAGCCTTAATCTCCACGGCTTCTCTACCAATATTTTTTACCACTTTTTCCGAAGGTGGTTTCAAGATTGTTTTGGTCACAGAAACACCTTCACGGTTCTGAGCCTGTTGAATCCGATAGGCATCCAATCCTTGCTCGCTGTGTTCCTTAAGTAAATCCCGGACAGCCTGATCATCCTTGTAGAGCATTCGCATGGTAATGAACCCTTGTCGGTCCCAATTGGTATATATTCCATTTAGTTTCCCGTTATTGATAAAAAACTCGCTTTTCTTGCGACCACTACCTGCATAGTATTCATAGTGTGGGCCATCCTTGATTCTGGAGCCGTTACCCTTTCCCATGATCTTCTTGGCATAATCAAAATAGGGGTTGTCTCTCATAACAGGCACCCTGACCGAATCATTGGCACATCCGCCTACAAGTAATCCAATAATGAGAATAACCACTGATGGGAAATAAGCCTTCATACTGATGGAAATGACAAAAGGAAATGGGGTTAGCGTCAATTATATTGTCAGATGCAGGCTTCAGTAGAAATCTTGGGGATAACGTGCTGAAGCAGGTCAGTCACCTTGCTTGTATTCTCCTTGAAAGTCTTTAAGACTGCCTCCCAGGAGACTGACTCTTCGTCTTCTTTCCAGCAGTCATAGTCGGTACTCATAGCTATGGCGGCATAAGGGATTTGTGCCTCATTTGCCAGGATACACTCCGGAGCAGTAGTCATGTTTATTACATCAGCGCCCCAGGCGCGGAACATATGAGACTCCGCACGAGTGGAGAATCGAGGCCCTTCAATCGTGACAACAGTACCTTTGTCATGATAAGGAAATCCAAGCTTATCACAAGTCTGCGCAAAAATTTCACGAAGTTTCAAGTCGAATGGGTCTGCCATCGGTGTATGTTTCATTTGTCCTCGCTCAAAACTATCAAAGAAGGTGTTGGCACGATGACGAGTGAAATCGATAAACTGATCCAACCCGATAAGGTGACCACGACCAATGTCTTCGCGCAATGATCCCACAGCTGTTGTGGCGAGAATCGTGGAACAACCAGCCGCCTTTAGTGCATGGATATTCGCACGATTGTTCACCTGGGTTGGCGGTAACGTGTGCTTTCTTCCATGGCGGGCCAGCAAAATAACATCCCTGCCACCAATCTGTCCAGATTTGAGCGGACTGCTTGGCAGACCATAGTCAGTTTTAACAACCTGATCTATGGGATTAATTAAAATGTCAGGGTCGTCCAAGCCACTGCCACCGATAATTCCTATTTTATCCATTGATAAAAAACGAAGGTTGCAGAGCATGGCGAAGGAATCAACCTCCATCCACGTCATATTTATTATAACCAGCGGAACAACCCATAATTAGAAAATCCACTGCCAATGAACCTGCAAAACTACATCCGGGATATCTCCAACTTCCCGAAAGAAGGCATTCTCTTTAAAGATATAACTCCATTATTAGCAGAACCTAAGGCACTCCGAGAAACCATCCGGCAACTGGCAGACCGCTTCAAGGATTCCGGTGCTACCAAGATTCTTGGAGCCGAGGCTCGCGGGTTTATTTTTGGGGCAGCTCTGGCCTGTGAAATGGGAGTTGGGTTTATCCCTGTCCGCAAACCTGGAAAACTCCCTCACAAGACACTGACTGCCACATACAAACTGGAGTATGGTACGGATACTCTATGTATGCATGCAGATGCTTTACGCGCTGGTGAAAAAATTCTAATCATAGACGATGTATTAGCGACAGGTGGAACCATTGGCGGGATTCTGCAACTCACAAGTCAAGTAGGTGCGGAGATTACAGGAATAGGCTTTCTAATGGAACTCAGCTTCCTTAATGGACGTGAAAAAATGCTCGGGCATCGAGTTGAAAGCCTCATCACGTTCTGAACATCTATGCTCGTTCAAGGGGAATCATACCGCACGGTCTGGCTTAGCAAAGAAGACCAGGAAGTGGTCTGGGTCATCGATCAACGACAACTACCTTTCCGATTTGTCAAAGAAGCACTACTTAATGTCCATGATATAAAGCGAGCTATCACGGACATGCACGTGCGAGGGGCAGGTTGTATTGGAGCTACTGCAGGGTTCGGCATGTATTTGGCAACATTGGAAGCATCGAGATCCAATGACTTTGAAAAATCACTTCAATATTCTGCAGGAATTCTTCGCAATACAAGACCGACCGCAGTGAACCTCACTTGGGCGATAGAGCGACAGTTGAAGGAAATTTCTGGTGAAAATGAGATCGATGATAAGATTGAAGTAGCAAAGAGGACAGGCAAGGCAATTGCCGATGAGGATGTCATTGCCTGCCAACAGATAGGGCAGCATGGACTCCCTATCATCAAAAATCTTCTTAAAAAAAAAGGCCGGGGACCTGTTAATATCTTAACCCATTGCAACGCAGGTTGGCTGGCCTTTGTTGACCACGGTTCTGCCACCGCCCCAATATATGCGGCACACAACGAAGGAATACCTGTACATGTGTGGGTTGACGAGACACGACCCAGAAATCAAGGTGCGAGACTCACCGCATGGGAATTGTATCAGAATGGGGTTCCACACACTGTAATCACGGACAATGCTGGTGGATACCTAATGCAAAATGGGCAAGTGGATCTCGTCATCACCGGCACCGATCGCACGACTCACACGGGTGATGTAGCAAATAAAATCGGAACTTACCTCAAGGCACTTGCAGCAAAGGACAATAAAATCCCTTTCTATGTTGCCCTCCCCTCCTCTACATTTGATTGGAAAATCAATGACGGTGTTAAAAAAATCCCCATCGAGATACGTGATGCGACGGAAGTAACCCACATCCATGGTGAACGGAATGGAGAAGAATGTATGGTTCGACTTATTCCAGACGGAAGCAAAGCGATCAACCACGCCTTCGATGTTACACCTGCCCGACTCGTCACCGGACTTGTTACAGAGCGAGGTATATGTAATGCAAGTGAAACAGAAATACACCAAATGTTTCCTGAAAAATTATAATATAACACTTCAATGACTGAGCACGATAATGGCTGAATCATATCAACCTGTTCGTAATTTTTATTTCATAGAGGTAAAAATTCGTCATTTGAAATAAGATACAGGCACCGAACAACGATCCCGATTGCCTTGCCTGGATAAGTCGTATTAATGCACGGCTTTGCCTTGACTTATTTCAAGTTTTTCTGAAAATAAAATAATGTCTGAAAAGCATGAAGCAGCGGAAATGTCTCCAGCAGCGCAAGAAATGAGGGCGCGCCATGAACTGGAACTAGAAGGCATTAATTACTTTGTACGATTCATGAACCTTCTTGGATTACCACGCTCTGTCGGTGAAATATATGGTTTGTTGTATTTCTCCAAAGATCCCCTCTCTATGGATGAGATTGTAAAGCGATTGGGCATGAGTCTGGGATCAGCAAGCCAAGGGCTCAGGACATTACGCTCCTTCAAGGCCATCCGGACGACATACATAATGGGAGACCGCAAAGACTACTACGTTGCTGAAACCGAGTTTAGGCATCTGATCGCCACTTTTATAAGGGAGGAGATAATGCCACATCTGGATAGTGCCGGACAACGCATTGAGAGTATGGAACAACACCTTCAGATGCTAGAAGACAAAAATGAAAAAGGGTTTCTTCAAGCAAGAATCAATAAACTGAGCCGACTTAAAAAAGGAGCAGCGTCAGTCCTTCCGACCCTAAGCGGACTACTTAAACTTTAGTCTGCTGCCCAAATGTACATCGCTCCCATACAATTTCCCCTTTATCTTTCTCCAACGCGAACTGTACACAGTTCATGTTGGTATAATCTAAAAAATATCATCTCCCATTACCATCCGTCATGGATGGAAACGGAGGAATGACCGATACCGACAGTACAATAATTGGAAGGTCTTGCAGAAAAACCTGCAATTGGCTGATGGCGGTAGCTTGTTAAAATTAAAACAATTTAAAGGTTAACCGAAAATTGTTCTATTTCGAACACTATTGTGTAAATCACAAATAGGGGCATACTTTTTGTTCTCGTAATTATAATTACACTGACTCACCCAATAGCCTCCTCAAAGGGTGTATTTTTATTTATCCAGATCTGCTTCAACTAGTAGAGAATGTCATCGCAAACCTACTATAATCAAAAATATATCCTATATAATTTACAATTCAGGATTTCAAGTAACACAAGTTGTTTATCATAAATTATTAGTCGCTAAATAGATTTTATATTAACAATGTGATGCAGAAACGTATTACTACTTATAAACCTAACCAAAGACACGATAGGAAAATTATATCCTCTTGGTGTGAAATGGCAATTAATATATATTCTGCCAGAGAGTTGATATGGCAACTTTTTAAAAGAGATTTTTTTGCCGTATATAAAAAGTCTTTCATCGGTTATGGATGGATAATATTAACTCCAATATTTGGAATTGCTCAGTGGGTGTTTCTGCAGTTTACAGGAATACTTCAACCAGGAGACGTCGGATTGCCATATCCCATTTTTATATTAGTTGGTTCATCCATGTGGGGTCTATTCATAGGAAGTTATCACGCTAGTTCATCGACACTAAGTTCAGGTGCAGATCTAATCATGCAGGTTAATTACCCACATGAGGCCCTGCTTTTTCAACAATTAGCAAACCATTTAGCAAACTTCACAATCACTCTTTGCTTAAATATTTTTGTTTTGTTTAGCCTAGTTATCTTTAGTCCTGAAAAGTTTAGTGTTGATTTCCCTAATTTCGGAATGCTTCTATTTCCTATTGTAGCGCTTCCAGTATTACTGTTTGCATCCTCTATTGGATTAATATTCTCCATGGTTAGCATTGTTGCATTTGACGTTAATCGATTATTTAGTGCGGGAATTGGACTCCTCCTTTTTATAACTCCGACAATATATACAGTTGATGTGATAAATAACACGATAGCTTCAAAGGTTATTAGTTGGAATCCATTAACATACTTAATTTGCTCATGTAGAGACATCCTTATTTATGGGAATGTTTACCAAGGTAATTGGACCGCTTGGAGTTTATCTTTCTTGTTATCTATATTTATGTTTCTATTTTCATGGAGGCTTTTTTATATCAGCGAAACAAAGATTATAGAGAGAATGGTTTAACCTAGAACTCAATTTCATGATGGTTATAATCTAATTAATTATATAAATATCACATGATTAAGTATAGTCAAAGTTCGGAATCTAATTTACCAGAAGATGTAGTAATTAGGGCAGATTGTATTTCTAAAAAGTTCTGTCGAAACCTAAAGAGATCGATGCTGTACGGGATGAAAGATTTAGCATCGAATTTCTTTGGTGTAAAAGCCAAAGCTGACAATTTAAGAAAACATGAATTTTGGGCGCTTAAAGAAGTTTCATTTGAACTTAAAAGAGGAGAGTGTCTTGGTCTCATCGGTCAAAATGGAAGTGGGAAATCAACTCTACTGAGACTTCTTGCAGGTGTTTTCCCTCCTGATGGAGGAACAATATCAATTCGCGGTCGAGTAAGTGCATTAATTGCACTCGGGGCAGGATTTCATCCTCATATGACGGGCCGTGAAAACATATATCTCAATGGTTCAATTCTAGGATTTTCACAAAGGGAAATTGATAAACACCTAGAAGAAATACTTGATTTTGCAGAGATTGGGAAATTTGTTGATGCTCCTGTTTCCACATACTCCTCCGGGATGCGAGTCCGTTTAGGTTTTGCAATAGCAACAGCGGTAAAGCCCGACTTGCTCCTTGTTGATGAGGTTCTGGCAGTAGGAGATGCTTCATTTAGATTGAAATGCTTTAACACCATGCAAAAACTCATGAGCAATGCCGCTGTCATCTTTGTAACGCACTCGATGCCGATGGTCAGTAGAATAGCCACTCAAGGACTGCTTATGCATGAAGGCAAAGTACGTGTTCAAACTAGCAATCTTGGTCGAGTTATCGAATCTTATCTAGATACCGTTAATCTTGGCACAACCGAGGATTCTGGCGAAAGTAATATTGTTTTGAAATCCGTATCCTCTTATGGAGATTTAGCTGGAAATATTCATCATAATGGGAAACTCAATATAGAAACGCAATTGGTTGTCCCGAAAAAGTATCAAAAAGTTGTAATCCGTTATACAATTTTTAATCTAGAACAACGTCCAGTTCTGGGGCTTTCGAGTCGCTGGGGGGGGAATACAATTGAAAATAAGGGCGATCTAATAAAAGTAAATACCATCGTTTCACATATAAAATTAACGACGGGAAAATACTCGCTGACTGCATGGATATTCAATGAAGATGAAACGCTTGTGTTGAAGCGACGCGATAATGCGTGCAATTTTCAGGTAAAAACAGAGCATAATACATTTTGTGAAAGCCTAGACTATGCAACTTGGTCTGTTCAAAATTAACTTAACTTTTGCGACACTAATTTAGGTGCATGCGTGAAAATTTTCAGACACCTAAAAACACCGGACAAGAGATTGTGATAACAATAATAAACCCAAGAAGAAGATCATTACAGTGAGACCTTCAGCAGATGGATATAAAAAATAAAAAAATCTTAGTTATTGGTGGTGCTGGTCTTATTGGATCACATACGGTCGATGAACTGCTTAAGGAAGATGTTGCAGAAATCCGGGTGTTCGATAACCTGACACGCGGTAGTCGCGAAAACTTGGGGGATGCATTCACGGATCCCAGGGTGAATATGTTCCAGTTGGGGGGTGAGCTCATGCAACGAGACATCCTGCATGAAGCCATGAAAGATATTGATGGAGTCTTCCATTTTGCAGCTCTGTGGCTGTTACATTGCCATGATTATCCCCGCTCTGCTTTTGAAGTAAATATTGGTGGTACGTTTAATGTACTGGAGGCCTGCGCTAATAACAACGTGAAGCGTATGATCTTTTCCTCCTCTGCATCCGTGTACGGGGATGCCATTTCTGAGCCCATGAAGGAAAATCACCCTTTTAACAATACCAATTTTTACGGTGCAACCAAAGTTGCCGGGGAACAAATGTGCCGATCATTGTACCACCGTTTCAAAGATACGAATCAGGCCTTTGAATATGTGGGCTTGCGGTATATGAATGTATACGGTCCGCGTCAGGATTATCTAGGAACCTATGTGGCCGTAATCATGAAAATATTAGATCGACTCGATCAGGGGCTGCCGCCCTTAGTGTATGGCGATGGGTCGCAGTCCTATGACTTTATTTTCGTAAAGGATTGCGCAAGAGCAAATGTCTGCGCGATGAAGGCGGAGACTACTGATGAATTTTACAATGTGGGATCTGGCATCAAAACCAGCATTCTCGAACTCACGCATCTTATATTGGAAATCACCGGAAGTAACCAGCAGGTTCAATTCGAACCTTCTGGCCAAACATTTGTAAAGAACAGAGTTGGCTGCCCTCATAAGTCTGAACAGGAAATAGGGTTCAAATACAATACAGATCTAAAGCGTGGTCTTGAAGAGCTGATTAATTGGAGAAATAATCACAAATCAGAAGTGATACATCGCCGAAATGCGGTTGAGTAACATTTATTAATTAATTTGAAAATACCCATTGCGAGAACTTCACTAACTCAAAATGAAGTGAATTCTGTCCTTGAGCCACTGCATTCAGGATGGCTAGTTCAAGGACCCAAGGTCCGGGAATTTGAGGAAAAGTGGTCGACATTCACCGGTTCAGATCATTCCATAGCAGTCACCTCTTGCACCTCTGCCATGCATCTTTCCCTTGCCGCGCTAGGGTTCGGGCCGGGAGACGAGGCCATCGTACCTGCTTTTACTTGGATTTCCA
>Ga0209660_1000949_pt1 | contig 16077 bp, 14 predicted proteins | sample SaaInlV_100m_DNA_2_FD_184659 | JGI IMG/M metagenome (GOLD analysis project Ga0209660, IMG submission 184659) | Marine microbial communities from expanding oxygen minimum zones in the Saanich Inlet - SI072_LV_100m_DNA (SPAdes) (version 2) | ecosystem: Environmental > Aquatic > Marine > Intertidal... | reverse complement strand
GTTCGGATGCTCGGCGGTGGAGAACCGCATGCACGTCCACGATCTGCATGCCACCATCCTTCACCTAATGGGTCTTGATCACAAGAAACTGACCTACCGTTATTCCGGGCGTGACTATCGCCTCACTGATGTCCATGGGCAGGTCGTTCGTGACATTATCGCTTAACCCTTACACCCCACCTACCTGATTATATAGAGGCTTGCCTGAAGTTGTTTTTTTCTTTGAGTCGACCATTCATCTCCAATCCCCAAAATTATGAATAAAACCAAATATTTACTCGTTTCATTTTTAATCGGACTGACTTCGGTCTGGACTGGTTGTGGTGGCGGGGGGACAGATAATACTGGAGAAAACTCTTCTGGTTCCACAGCAGGGAAGGTCAGCAAGGGCGTGATTGCCTATTCCCCGCTAACACTTTCCAATCCTTTCTTCAAGGTTATCGGTGATAGCTTGTCTGCCGCAGCAAAGGAGCATGGCTATGAAACCACGATGCTGGACCCCAATGAGGATGTAAAGACCCAGTCAGACCAGATTGACGATGTTATTGCCAAGCAGGTGACTGCAATTGTCCTTGTGCCTTGTAATCGTATTTCCATTGGCCCGGCTATCAAAGCCGCCAACAAGGCTGGAATCCCTGTCTTTACCGTTGATGCCCAGTGTGCTGCTGAGGGAGTGGAGATTATCAGTCATGTTGGCACGGACAATTTTCAGGGAGGTGAATTGGCTGGAAAGGCCATGATTGAGGCATTGGGGGAAAATGGTGGCAAGGTACTGGTACTTGACCACAAGATCGCCAATTCCTGTGTCCTTCGTGTTCAAGGATTCAAGAAGGTCCTTGAGCCACATCTCAAGAGTGGCAAAATCAAGATTGTTGCTGAGTTGCCCTCCGGGGGGAATCGAACCGACAGCTACAAGGCTACCGCAGACCAACTTCAGGCCCATTCGGATTTGGCCGGGGTATTTGCCATAAATGACCCAGGCGCGCTTGGTGCCTACACGGCAATCGAGGAGGCCGGTAGACAGGAATCGATCAAGATTATTGGTTTTGATGGACAGAAGGAAGGAAAGATTGCCATCAAGGAAGGTAAGGTCTATGCTGATCCAATCCAGTTTCCCCGTAAAATGGGTGTTCAGATAGTTGAGAAGATCGTCAGTCATTTGGCCGGGGAGGAAGTTGAGAAGACAGTCCTTATTCCCACTTCACTCTATAAAAAGGCGGACGCTGAAAAAGACCCTGAGCTCCAATAGCAAGGTTGCTGTGGGCAATTCCGACCCAGTCTCGAATGATTCGAGTGTGCCTTTGCTTGGCATGAGTGGAATCCATAAACGTTTTCCCGGAGTTCATGCGCTCAAGGATGTAGACTTGGAGCTTCATACCGGGGAGTGCCTTGCCCTCCTGGGGGAAAATGGGGCCGGTAAGAGTACTCTTATAAAGATGCTTGGTGGGGCCCACCTTCCGGATGAAGGGACCATTTCCTTCAATGGTAACCCGATTCAGATACATGGTCCCCAGGATGCCCTCGCGGCAGGCATTGCCGTTATATATCAAGAATTCAATCTTGTTCCATGGCTCTCCGCCCGGGAAAACATTTTTCTGGGCCAGGAACCTGGTCGCGTCTGCATCCTGCCTGCGAAGCGTGAGCGAGAACGGGCTGTGGAATTGTTCAAGCAACTTGGCGCGGATATTGACCCTGCCACTCTCTGTTGTGACCTGACTGTGGCCGAACAGCAAATTGTCGAGATCGCCAAGGCATTGGCAACGGATGCGCGTATCCTTGTCATGGATGAACCCAGTGCAGCTCTTTCCCCGCGTGAGGTTGATGGATTGTTTCGGGTGATCGATGGATTAAAGGAACGGGGTATCGGAATCATATACATCAGCCATCGTTTGGACGAGATTTTCACGGTTGCTGACCGCGTTACCTTTCTTCGGGATGGCGCACATGTTGGCACACGTCCCATAGTTGGCCTCACCCGTGGTGATATGATTGAACTGATGGTCGGTCGTAGTATTGATCAGGAATACCCCAAGGAAATTACTGAGATCGGCGATGTTCGGATTGCCTGTAAAGGGTTAAACCGTGGTAAAAAGGTACAGGATGTATCTCTTGAGGTTCGCCGTGGTGAGATTGTTGGCTTGACGGGTCTGGTGGGGTCGGGTCGCACCGAGACGGCTCGTATTTTATTTGGTGCAGACAGGCCTGAGTCCGGTACAATCATGATGAATGGTAGCGAGTTACAGATTCGGAACCCTCGTGACGCCATTGCCACCGGGATTTGTTTACTGACAGAAGATCGTAAGTCACAGGGACTTGTCCTGGGCCAAACCGTCCTTGAGAACTTTGGGTTGCCGAACCTTAAATCCTTTTCCCGTTTCAGCTGGATTGATCTTGGGCGAGAACGTTCATCGATAGAGGATCATGGCAGGCAACTACAGATCAAGATGACCGGGCCTGACCAGGTGGCGGCAACGCTGTCCGGCGGTAACCAGCAGAAGGTCGTGCTGGCCAAGTGGTTGGAGCGTAATGCGGAAGTCCTTTTGTTTGATGAACCGACCCGGGGTATTGACGTTGGCGCCAAGTATGAGATATATCAACTGATGAACCGGTTGGTGGCCAAAGGGAAGGCGATCCTCATGATCAGCTCCGAACTTCCTGAAGTGCTGGGCATGAGTGATCGGATCGTGGTCATGCACGAAGGACGGATCAAGGGGGAGATAACGGATGTACCGAATGCCACCCAGCAGGATATCATGAAAATCGCAGTGGGATAAGTCCCGTAATCTATGAATATGAATTTGAAAAAAACCTTGTCCGACTATGGCACCATCCTTGTCCTGATACTGCTTGGGTTGGGATTCAGCATCGTTACCATTGAGGAGCAATGGCCCACGGGCAATAAGGCAGCCAAGTCCTTGCTCCAGGACGTGATTTCAACAAGTCCTGCCAATGGATCCAATGTCCTTGTTCTGGTCCGTCAGGGTGGAGACGGCAAGGCCTTTGCTGATGCACTGGCCTCGGAGTCGGTCGCTGCCGGATTGAATGTATTACAGATAGCAGTAACGCAGCCAGTCGGTGCCCGTAAGGCATTGATTTCGATTGGGCAGTCAGGCAATTCACTTCCTTTTATTTTTGCTGATCGTCACATGGCGAATTTCTGTAATGAGCAACTTCCAAGGCTCTCTACCCAGCATCCCTCCCTCTCCACTGCCCGGGTCTTTACGCCATCCAGTCATAAGTGGCCTAATTTCCTGAAGAAAGAAAATTTACTTAACATTTTGAAACAGATTTCCGTGGTGGCAATTATTGCCATAGGGATGACCATGATCATCATTACGGCGGGAATTGATTTATCGGTTGGCAGTCTAATTGCTTTTTCCGGTGTTATAACTGCCCTGGTCATTCAGTCAGTCGGTGGGGGTACTCCAACCACCACCCACTTGTTTCTGGGGGCATTTTCTGGTATTATTGCATGTGGTTTGATCGGTATGTTTACCGGTGGCATGGTGACAGCTTTTGGTATCCCGGCGTTTATTGTTACCCTGGGTGTAATGTTTGTGGCACGAGGCATGTCCTTTATTCTTGCTGATTCGGATCCTGTACTCGTTGCAAATCCTGACTTTGGTTGGTTGGGGAGGGGGGAGTTATTGGGATTACCCAATACCGTCCTCTTGATGGCCCTTCTTTTTATCCTGGCCCATCTTCTCATGACGAGAACATCCGTTGGTCGCTATATTTATGCTGTTGGCGGTAATCCCGAGGCCGCACGCCTTTCCGGTGTCCCCGTAAAGTGGGTGCTTGTTTTTGTCTACACTCTTTGTGGAGTTCTTGCCGGCTTGGGAGGGGTAATGGAGGCATCCCTACATGTAACGGGCGACCCCAAGGCTGGCAATATGCTTGAATTACAAGTTATTGCTGCAGTCGTGGTTGGTGGAACCAGTCTTGCGGGAGGGCAGGGCCGTATTTTCGGCACTCTGGTAGGGGCGCTTATAATTGGTGTCATCCGAAACGGGATGAACCTAACAGGGGTGGAGGCGCACATGCAGAGTGTCGTTTATGGGGTTGTGATTTTGATAGCGGTTCTCGTTGATCGACTGAAAGCTAAAATTCGATAATTTCACTACAAACAATGCAACCAATAGGCCCTGTCATCTTTGGCGAAATCCTCTTCGATTGTTTCCCTGATGGGAGTGCGGTCCTGGGGGGGGCTCCCTTCCATGTTTATGTCCACCTCGGCAGGATGGGGTTGAATCCGCTCTTAATCACGAGGGTGGGGGAGGATGCCCGTGGTGCTGACTTGCTTAAGGCCATGCGCGCGCGCGGGCTTTCGGTTGAAGCGGTCCAGCGCGACTCCGAACATTTCACAGGCGAGGTCGTCGTGTCGATTTCTGATGAGGGTCATCCTCATTTTGATATTCGGCCCGGGCAGGCATGGGATGCCATTGATGGAGGGGAGGCGTTGGCCGTCCTTGCTGATAAACAACCCTCCATGCTTTATTGTGGAACGCTTGCATTGCGATCCAAGCCGTCCCGTGATGCCTGTCTTCGTGTCCTGCATGAAACGGATGCACCACTTTTCCTGGATGTTAATCTCCGAGACCCCTGGTGGGAGCGCCCTCTGGTTGATGAATTGCTGGCAAAGGCCACATGGGTGAAATGCAACGAGCAGGAGGGGGAGATGCTTTTCGGTATTCGCAACGAGGCTGAGGGGCGTGAGCGTCTTCCTGAAATCTGTCGCAATCAAGGCTTGCGACAACTTATCCTGACACTTTCTGAACGTGGAGCCATGGTCACTGATGGGCAACAAGTCTGGCAGGAGATTCCATTTGTCGACGAACGTCCTTTTATGGATTCCGTCGGTGCCGGAGATGCCTGTGCCAGTGGTCTTCTTGAGGGTATACTTAAAGGCTATTCGCCGGAAGTCTCCCTTAAGAATGCCCTGCAACTTGCCAGTGGTATTTGTCGTGTCAGGGGAGGGGTGTTTCCTGTTTAACCTGATATTCTCATTATGGAAGCTGAATTGAACAATATTCTTGTAACCGGTGCGACCCGTGGCGTTGGGGAGGCCTTGAGCCTTCGATTTGCCGGTCAGGGGCGAAAGGTCTTTGCCCTGGCACGTACCTCGGAGCAGTTGGATTCACTGGTTGAACGTGGGGGTTCCAATATTTTACCTTTTGCGGTGGATATTTCCGACCGGGATGCTGTTGGGGTTGCGGTCAACGAGATTGAATCCGCTCACGGCGGGATCGACGTCCTCATCAATAATGCCGGCATCGTCCAGAACATCAATTTTGCAGTACAATCGTTCGATATGATGGAGCGAATTATCGATGTGAACCTGAAGGGCACCCTCTATTGCACCCGCCATACCGTTCCGTTTATGATTCAGCGCAAACGCGGTCGTATTATCAACATCTCCTCAGTAGCTGGTGTTCGTGGTATCCCCGGTCAGGCAGCTTACTGTGCCTCCAAGCATGGTATGAACGGTTTTGCCGATGCACTGGCCCAGGAGTTGATGCCGCACGGCATCGTTGTCAGTTCCATCTGCCCCGGCGGGATTGATACTCCGCTCTGGGACAAAGAGAAAAACCCATACCCGGGAGACATTGAAAAGGTGATCAAGCCGGGAGAAATTGTGGATATGGTGGAGTTCCTGCTAAAACAACCCTCCGGGACAATGTACAAGAGGATTGTCGTGTTTCCAACCAATGAATGGCATTAGGTTTAATATGTTCAGTAATGTTAGCCAAAATAAAAAATCCGCTCATTGCATATCTTGCCTTGATGCCTTTTTTAGGACTACCGGTTCTTCAGGCCCAGAGAATTATGCCACCTGAAGCCCCATCACGAAATCCTGCCCGTTTGACTGTCCAGTCTGCAGTTGGCAATCATCCTGAATGTGTGGTTCTTTTGCATGGCCTGGCCCGCACACCGCGATGCATGGGAAAGATGGTTGCGTTCCTGGGAGGGCAAGGCTATGATGTTTTTAACATTGGCTACCCATCCACAAAACACAACGTTGATGAGTTGACCACCATGGTGTTTGACGCGGTTCATGAGCAGGTGTCCAAAAGAGAATACAGGAAAGTACACTTCATTGTTCATTCGCTGGGCAGCATCCTCGTTCGTACCCACATGAAGAAAAGCCCGATGCCAAACCTTGGTCGGGTTGTAATGTTGGCCCCCCCCAGCAAGGGTAGTGAGGTTGTAGACAAGCTTGGGGGGATTTTTCTATTCAAGTGGATCAATGGTCCCGCCGGAGTTCAGCTTGGAACCAACCCGGAAAGTGTACCCAGTAAACTCGGCCCTGTTGATTTTGAATGTGGTGTTCTCACCGGTCGAAAGTCCATTAACTGGATTCTTTCCATGATGATTAGCGGTGAGAACGACGGGAAAGTCTCAGTTGAGAGAGCCAGGTTGCCGGGGATGCGTGACTTTCGGGTGCTGAATGTTGCACACCCCTTCATAATGAAGAATCCTGAGGTCATGCGACTGGCGCTCGGCTTTTTGCGTGAAGGCAGGTTCCCTAGCTAGGAGGGGCCGGGTTCCGGGGCGTTGGCTTGTTTGGCCCTACTTTTTTGCCGCGTCGATCATCGCCAGGTACTTGGCCGGGTCTTCGTCGAAATCCTCAACGCACGGAGGGCAGCAAAACTTGACGGTGCGACCTTCATGTTTGTGGACATGGGGTTCACCGTGATCGTCCAGCTTGTTCCCGGATATTACGCAGGTGGTCAGCGGGTAGTTGTCGACCTTGGTTTCGTTTTCAGCCGGGTTGTCCCCCCCACAGGCGGCGAACACTAGAATTATAGGAATCAGAAGCTTTTTCGTTGTTTGCATTGATTGATTTGTAGGAGTTTACTATCTACGGCAAACTTTTGATCTCAAAGAAGTGCAGCTTTGTCATTACCTTTTTGAGCTCGTTGTTTCAATTCAACCCTTACCCGTATACGTGGCAACATTTTTTATTTCAGGAACAGAAAGCAGATAAGCCCAGTATGATGTGAATATTGGATTCTAACTTCCTGAAAGCATTATCTTTATTTTCGTTTCGACTTCTTGGTTGTCTTTACGCATATCGCATTTCATTGAAATCTCACCGGATTCCAACCAGCCCGAAGCAGAATCAATCTTGATCAAACCTTGCGACTCCCCGGTCATCGATCCTGTCATATTTCCTGAGATGCCTATAGTGGTTATGCCATCGGTTTGATCCAATAGGGTGTTGTTTGAGTCATTGGTTATTTTTATACCGTTTACGTCCTGTGTGATGGATGACTTCCAGCTATCTCCGTTATCAACTTTTTTCTTGGGGAAAGTTGTTCCCAAAGTGAAATTCTGCATGGTCTGCTCGATTTGCTGTTTGACCAATGGGTTCATGTCTTTGGCTACTTCAAACCCAAGGGTTCTTCCGGTTTTTGACATTCTAATTGTATACGATTGGCCGATCGTGGAAGATAACACATTACCAATGGGCGATTTTGAATCCTGCAGATTGGATGAATCAAAGTTCATCTTTATTGGTCCATCCATCTTCATCGAGATTTTATCATAGGTGGACTTGATTAAATATTCCCCTTCCTCGTTGATTTCCAGAACTTCAAGTCCCATTGTGGAGACAACATTCATACTCATGTTTACAACTTCTCCATTTGCCTGAATTTTTGAGTCTGAATTCAGTTCCACGGTAAGTTTTTTTTGATCCCCGGGTTTTAGGTTCAGAGTGAGTTGGATTGGTTTGCCAGTCGGCGGGGATGCTTTCTGTGAACTGGAATTGCTTCCGCATCCGGATAAAAAAGTGATCAGAAATAGAATAGATGATATTGTTTTCATGTTTTATAGGAATGTGTATGGATGTGTATGGATGTGTCTGAAATGCACATATAAAAACACAGGTATAATAATTATGCAATATAATACATACTCCGTATTTAGTGCCTATTTATATGAGGGATTTCCGCTACTTCAGGAGGTTTCACCAGAGGATTCGAGTCTACTGCCCCTGTCCCTATCCAGCAGGGAGACGCTCATCTGGCGGGTGGATGGTGATATTTTCCTGCTGTCTCAGGAATTTTTCTTATTTTTGCTTTTTTTGGACCCCTTGCTTTTGCCGGCCTTGGGATCGTACTTCGGGTTGGGGGTGGTGGGTACGGGTGCCTGCACCTTCCTGCGCCAGTCGGTCATCAACTTGTGCAGCTCCCTTGTCTTTTTGGGTTCAGCCTTGGCGAGATCTTTCTTTTCCCCTATATCGTTGGAGAGGTTGTAGAGCTCAAGTGTGTCGTCCTCGAAGTACTCGATCAGCTTCCAGTCGCCGGCCCGGACTGCCCCGCCCGGGGTGGTCCGAAAGGCTCCATGCCGCTCGGTGTAGCCTTGTAGATAGCAGGGGAAGTGCCAGAAGATGGCATCGCGCCCCAGGTTGGCCGTTGCATCCTTGAGCAGGGGGACAAGGCTCCTTCCGTCAAGGGTGTAGTCCTTGGGGGCAGGGGACCCTGTCACCTCAAGGAAAGTGGGGTAAAGGTCGATCCCGATGACCGGTTCATGGCAGGTGGTGCCGGCCTTGGTCACGCCGGGCCACTTGATGACCAGGGGTTCACGGATGCCACCCTCGTACAGCATTCCCTTTGATCCACGAAGTGGGGCATTGGAGGTGACCCCGCCATGCCCTCCATTATCGGAGAAAAAAATCACCATCGTGTTGTCATCCAGTTCAAGCTCCTTCAACTTGGCCAGAACAGCCCCGATGCTGTCATCCATACTCTCGATCATGGCGGCATACTTGGCATTTTTATGGCCCCCATGGGTGGGCTTGGCCTTGTATTTTTTTGTCAATTCGTCCTTTGCCTGGATTGGCGTGTGGACCGTGTAGTGCGTCAGGTAAAGGAAAAATGGCTTCTCCTTGTTTGAATCAATGAATTTGCAGGCCTCCTCACCGAGCCGGTCAGTCAGGTATTCGCCTTTCTTCGGGGTGACCAGGTTCGGGTACTTGTAGGGACTATGGTAGCCACCTCCCGATGGGCTGCCCCATTCGCGTCCCGCAATGTTGACGTGGAAGCCCTGGGTCGTCGGATCCTTGCCAAGATGCCACTTGCCCATGGTGGCACAGGTGTAGCCATTGGGGCCAAGGGCCTCTGCGATGGTCACGAACTCTTCCCCCAGTTCCGTCTTGTTTTCCGTTGGTTCAATCTTTCGCAGGTTGTGGTTGCCACGCCGGGGATCACCCACGGTGTAGACGCCGTGTCGTGGGGGGTACTGTCCGGACATCAGGCAGGCGCGACTGGGGGCGCAGTTCGGCGCGTTGGCGTAGGCGCTATGGAAAATTGTGCCTTCTGATGCCAGCTTGTCGACGTGGGGGGTCTCGTAGTACTTGGACCCCATGAAGCCGACATCTGTCCATCCCAGGTCATCGATAAAGAAGAAAACAATGTTGGGCTTCCTTGCGGCATGGATACCACTGGTAAGCAGGATAATGAAAGGGACAATGACCTTGAGGAGTTTCATGGAAATTTGATGGAGTGGATTGTTGTTTGAAAATACCTGTCTATTCCTACATTCATGAAAGTCAAAGGCATCCTTTTGTATTCACTTACATTGGTATTCTGGCCTGCCGAAGCCGGAATTCTTTTAGGACATCTGCCTCCTTACCAACATTTTTATTTAATTAACCCCTTGCTTCGCTCCCAAGTTTAATTTAAACGCATCACACACACACATAAGTTCCGTACACCCTTGAATCGAATAGCTTCCATGAAAAAACTTCTTTTCCCCATTCTTTTAACCTTTATACTTTCCGGTCATTTGTTGGCCGTAGCTGGTCCGCCAGACCCGGTCCTTGAAGCCGCTCGTGAAGCTGCCGCCGGTCAGGGAAGCACTGCAGCTGCAGTGGCACAGGCTGCCAAAGATGTCGCTCTTGCCGAAGGCTTGGACGAGAAGGAAGCCAGCCGTGAGGCGGCCAGGGCATCCTCACGCGCCGTGGCGGAAAAAGAATTTGAGACAAGTGGAGACGCCACCATTGCGGGTACAAAGGCCCGGGAGGCCGCCATTGCTGCCGGGGTTGACGTGGAGGAGGCCGAGGATATTGCCAGTGAGAAGGCTACACAGGCTGTTGTGGACAAGGCCCTCGCTGATGGCCAGACCTCTACACAGGTGGCTGAGAAGGCAAGGGAGGCCACTCAAGGAGCCGGTCTGGACGCCGATGCAGCCAAGGAAAGAGCTGCAGATATCGCAGCTGCGAAGGTAGCCGAGAAAGCCATATCCGAAGGCAAGACCGCAACTGAAGTAGCTGCTGAGGCTCGTGCTGCCGCCGAGGGCGCCGGCCTGGATGCCGAGGCTGCCAAGGACCGTGCTGCATATGTCGCCGCTGAGAAAGTTGCCGAAAAGGCCATCGCCGATGGCAAGACTGCCGCTGAGGCAGGTGCTGAGGCTCTCGCTGCCGCTAAGGCCGCAGGTGTTTCCGATGAAGTGGCGAAACAGAAGGCCGGTTCCCGTGCAGCAGATATTGCCGCCAAGGAAGCCCTGGAAAAAGGGTTCAGTGAGGAGGAGGCAACAAAACGGGCCAAGGAAGCTGCTGAGGCTGCAGGTTTTTCCGCCACCGATGCGGCCGATATTGCCCGTGTTGTCGCTTCTATTGCTGTCGGCAACCGCACCCCGGATGTCAGTAATGTCACTGCCGCGCAGTTGATTGGAACCAAGCTGCTCCGCATCAACTACGACCTTTCTGTCAGCGATGGACGACCCTGCACGGTCACCATCCGCTGGTCCACGGACAATGGTAAAAACTTTGACCTTACCGCCACTGCGGTCACAGGGGATGTCGGCCCCGGTGTTGCCCCCGGTAAAAACCTTGAAGCAACTTGGGACATGGGTGTCGACTGGGATAACAAGTACACCGAGGACGGCCGCATTGAGGTCATCGCCAGTCGGATTTCAGACGTTTCTTTAGCCAAGTCCCTGGTTGTCATCCCCGCCGAGGGTGCATCCTGGGACTTGGCTAAAGAAAAGAAGGAATTGGTTGTGACTTTACCGGCAGACGTCCTTAGTCCACAGGAAGTTGATTGGATTACACAAGCCCGTGATCATGAAAGATTGGCGTGGGTGGATGTTCGTTTCCCAGTCGGTGACAATGGTGAAAAAGGTTTCTTCTGGGGGAGCGAAGATGTCTTTATTGGCCCGGACGGTAAAGTTATATTGAGATTTCCCCACACAACCGCACTGGATGCACCCGGGGTAAACCTACTCGAAATCGAGACGTTTGCATATAATGGTGACACATTGAGGTTGAGCGATCTGCCACCCATGGGCACGCCAAGCCTAAGCCTGGAGTTTTCAATTGATGTTCCTGAAGACTGGGAAGCGGAAGAAGAACCGGGGCCTGCTCTCGGCAAGGACTATGTTGGAGGCAGCGGCCTGGAAATGATCTGGGTGGACCCCGGCACTTTCACAATGGGCAGCCCGGCGTCGGAGCCGGATCGTAGATCTGAAGAGATCCAGCACGAAGTGACGCTTACGCAGGGCTACTGGCTGGGCGAGAATGAGGTGACACAGGCACTCTATGAGGAGGTGATGGGAGTCAATCCAAGTCAATTCAAGGGGCCGGAGCTTCCTGTGGAAAATGTTAGTTGGGACGATGCGATCGCGTTCATCCAAAAGCTCAACCAACGCGAACTTGATGCCGGTCGCCTGCCGGAAGGCATCGGGTACAGTCTTCCCACGGAGGCGCAGTGGGAGTATGCCTGTCGGGCAGGAACCACCACGGCCTACAGCTTCGGCGCAAGCATCACTTCCATTGACCAGGCGAATTTCAAAGGCAGTGGCCTCAACAAGACCACGAATGTGGGCAGTTACCCGGCCAATGCATGGGGTTTCCATGATCTGCACGGCAATGTTTTTGAATGGACAGCAGACTGGCATGGAAATTACCCGGCCGGTACTGTAAGTGATCCTGCAGGAGCAGAAACTGGTTCGTATCGGGTCTACCGTGGCGGCGGCTGGACCACGGACGGCGGGAACTTGCGATCGGCGATCCGGAGCAGGAACACACCGGTCCTCCGGAACTTCAACCTGGGCTTCCGTCTCAGTCTCCAGATCCAGGAGTGATAAGGAGCGAGGTGCAACGCAGGGAGCCGCCCAGCATGTGCGGAGCCATGCCGGGGCAAGCGACCGTAGAAGCACGAGCCGGACCCAGCCGCAAGGCATCATAACCCCAACCAACGGTGGGGGGGCATTGATGGCGTTCCATACCCTTGGGTGCACCTCAGGGAATCCGGGATAGCGGTTGCTGCCGCGACATCTGTATTGACGCGTGGGGCCATTGAGCCTTCGCATCGCGAAGTTCGTATTGTTGCGGGTTATCGTTAAGCGGTCGCTCCGCGACGCTCGGATTATGTGTGTTGGTTGCCGGAGGACCGTGGGTTGAAACCCACGGCTATGGTTGAGCCGTCGCTCTGCGACACCCGCATTGGTATGGGGAACCGGTTCCCATCGCTCCGCGACGCTTGGATTCGGTGTGTTGGTGAATGTGTGTCCATAAAGCCGCCGCACCATGACACCGCCGCCCGGTTCCCGTCGCGAAGCGACCGTTGAATCGTTAGCCGTGGGTTTAAACCCACGGAATACAAACACCCCGACCACAACCAGAGCGTCGCATGGCGACCGCTCACTTCCTGTGTCACCGGCCTTGACTCAAATGCAAATACCACAACGATGAACTTCCTGCGATGTCCAACTCCTTTACCCAGTTATACGTGCATTGTGTATGGAGCACAAAGCATACATGAGCAGTGACATTCGCTATGCCCACACGAACATTGTGGCCCGGGATTGGCGTAAACTTTCAACCTTTTACGAGGAGGTGTTTGATTGTGAACCTATCGGGGTGGAGCGGGACTATGCCGGGGAGACGGTTGACAAGTTGACCGGCATGTCCGGCATCCGTGTGCGGGGCCGGCACCTGCGATTGCCGGGGCATGGGGAATCCGGGCCGACACTGGAGATTTTTCAATACAAGCCGGAGAATTCACGGTCGAACCTGAAGCTGGATGGCCCGGGTTTTGCCCACATGGCCTTTGTTGTAGATGACCTGGAGTCCAAGCGGGCAGAAATCCTGGGGCATGGCGGTCGTGAAGTGGGCGACGTGGTGACGATCGACATCGAGGGCGAGGGTGAACTGACCTTGATTTACATTGAAGACCCGGAGGGAAATGTGCTGGAGTTACAGCAATGGAAGAATCCTTGAAATCCGCCACTTCTTTTCCTGAAACCGACCCGACCCCGATCTTCGAGCTGTTCCGGGGAAGCCATGCCACAGAGATTCTCGTGGCCGCGGTCTGCCATCTCAATGTTTTTGACCGTATGGCGGATGGACCACTAGGCTGGACAGAGTTGAAGGAACATACCGGACTGGCTGAACGGCCGATGGTTGTGCTGGTGACTGCATTGCAGGCCATGGGTTTGCTTGAGAAGGATGATTCCGGTAGCTACAGCCCTACACCCATTGCCCGGGAGCATCTCGGAGTAGGTGCAGGTTTCGGGGTGGATGGATACCTGGGGCTGGCTGCGGAAAGCCCGGGGGTGCTGGACTTTGTTGAGCGATTGCGTTCGAACAAGCCTCGTGGGGCAGAAGACCCGGAGACAGGGGCGGCCTTCATCTTTAAGGAGGGCATGGACAGTGCGATGGATCGAGAGGCCGATGCGCGGCATCTTACTCTGTCGCTGGCAGGCCGGGCCAATAATGTGGCGCCGCACCTGGCGGCAAACCTCGACCTGTCAGGGGTTCAGACCCTGCTGGATGTAGGTGGCGGCAGCGGTATCTACAGCATTGCTCTGGTGCAGGCCAATCCGGGACTGCGGGCCATCGTGATGGATGGGCCGGAGGTGCTGAAGGTGGCGGCTGAATTTGTGGAGAAACACGGGGTGGGGGACCGGGTTGAACTACTGGTCGGCGACATGTTTGCTGACGATCTGCCGGAATGTGATGCTGTGCTACTTTCGAATATCCTGCATGACTGGGATATCCCGGAATGTGAATCCCTCGTGAAGCGTTGTGCCGGGGCGGTGCCAACCGGTGGAAGAATCCTGATCCATGACGTTTTCCTTAACGATGCCATGGACGGTCCCTTGCCACTGGCCCTGTACTCGGCCTCCCTCTTCAGCCTTACGGAAGGCCGGGTCTACAGTGCAGCTGAATATCGCACCATGCTGGAGAAGGCAGGTCTCGAGCCGTTGTCGGCTATCACAAAGACCCTTGTACACTGTGGGGTGCTTGAGGGCTTGCGGAAGCATTGAACCCTGAGTTTCAGGAAAGTCTTTGACAAGGCATCCCGGTTAAAATCATCTGGTAGCCATGCCGAGTCTGGAAACCAATTTTAGCTGGCTGGATTGGGGGATTGTCGCCTGCTACCTTCTGGGTACGGTGGCGGTGGGTCTATACGTAAATCGTTTTATCCGGAACATGTCGGACTATGTGGTGGCGGGGCGTGCAGTGCGTACCTGGTTGGCGGTGGCCACGATGACCGGCTCGGAACTGGGCCTGGTCACAGTCATGTTTGCTGCGCAGAAGGGTTTCACGGGAGGATTTTCCGCTTTCCATATTGCGGTTGTGGCCGGTGTGGTTCCACTGGTGGTGGGTTTCACTGGATTCATTGTTGTGCCGCTTCGGCGACTGGGGGTGATGACCATCCCGCAGTACTACGGCATCCGTTTCGGTCAGGGCGTTCGTGTCTACGGTGGAATCCTTTTGGCTGCTGCCGGCATCCTGAACATGGGGATGTTCCTCAAGGCTGGTGCCATCTTCGTGACGGCGCTTACCGGTCTCAATGAACCGGTCCATGTCAATATTGTGATGACGGTCCTTATCCTGCTGGTATTGATCTACACGACGCTGGGGGGAATGGTGAGCGTGATCATCACGGATTATATCCAGTTCGTCGTGCTGTCATTCGGGCTTTTGCTGGCCTGTGCAATTGCAGTTGGCCAGTTGGGTTGGGGGACAATCGTGGGTGCGGTCCAGGAGGTTCATGGCGAGGCCGGTTTCAATCCGGCGCATGAAGGTGGATTTGGGGTATCCTATATGGCCTGGATGCTTTTAACCGCGGGGTTGGTCAGTTCCACCATTTGGCAGACGGCTGTGATGCGTGCCAGTTCAGTAGAAAGTGAGGCGGTGGTCCGGAGCCTTTACAAGTGGTCTTCTGTCGGGTTCCTGATTCGTTTCCTGTTACCGCAGTTCCTGGGGATTTGTGCGCTGACATATTTCATGGGTCACCCGGAGGCGCGTGCCCTCTTTCTTGCGACTGATGGAGGCGTCGTCAATAACCCCGAGCTGACCATGTCTGCCTTTCCCCATTTCCTTGGGCAAATTCTCCCGGTTGGAATTATCGGGATCGTTGGCGCGGGTATGCTTGCTGCCTTCATGTCGACTCACGATAGTTACCTGCTGTGCTGGGCATCGGTCATCGTGGAGGATGTGGTGGCTCCTCTGCGGGGAGGGAAGATGTCAACCCGATCCAGGCTTTTGCTGGCACGGGTGCTTATCGTGCTCATTGGGATTTTCCTGCTGGTCTGGAGCCTGTGGTATCCATTGGGGCAGGACCTGTTGGACTACATGATGATTTCCGGTGCCATTTACTTCACGGGTGCGTTGGCACTTCTGGTTCTGGGTATCTACTGGAAGGGTGCCAGTCGTGTGGGGGCTTATATGGCCCTGACTGCCGGGGGTCTGGCGGTTCTGGGCCTGACTCCGGTACAGGAACTGATTGGTTTTGAAAGGCTGGAAAATTGGCTGGGCATGGAATTGAGTACCGCTCATGTGGGGTTGTTTGTTACAGCCCTGGCCCTGATGTTGATGGTGCTGGGTTCACTCCTGTTCCCGGACAAGGGATTGCCCGCAGAGGAAAGAGAGGTCGCTTCATGATCGATTGGATAACAGTCTGGACTGTCCTGTTTGTGTCCAGTGTCACGATATTCGCCATCATGGCGGTGGTGGTCACCATCAGGGGTGCCAGGGATATCAAGCAGTTGTTGCGCTCGATTGAGAAGGGCGACAGGGAAGACGGGCAGGATTCTGAAAATAAGGAATAACCCTACCTG
>Ga0209660_1000941_pt1 | contig 16130 bp, 12 predicted proteins | sample SaaInlV_100m_DNA_2_FD_184659 | JGI IMG/M metagenome (GOLD analysis project Ga0209660, IMG submission 184659) | Marine microbial communities from expanding oxygen minimum zones in the Saanich Inlet - SI072_LV_100m_DNA (SPAdes) (version 2) | ecosystem: Environmental > Aquatic > Marine > Intertidal... | reverse complement strand
ACCTTGAGATACCAGTTGGCGAGGACGAAAGTGACGCCGGCTTGATGGCCGATACTAGTGGTGATGCCGATGGCGATGGGTTATCCAATGCAGCAGAAGTCAATCTATTCGGCACGAACCCGAACAAGTCCGACAGTGACAGTGACGGGGTATCCGATGGCGACGAACTTTCCCACGGGACTGATCCGAATGACCCAGACAGTGACGGCGATGGGTTCACCGATGGCGAAGAGTTTGCTGCGGAAACCGATGCAATGGACGACCTTGAGATACCGGTTGGCGAGGACGAAAGTGACGCTGACTTGATGGCCGATACTAGTGGTGATGCTGATGGCGATGGGTTATCCAATGCAGCAGAAGTCAATCTATTCGGCACGAACCCGAACAAGTCCGACAGTGACAGTGACGGGGTATCCGATGCCGACGAACTGGCGTACGGGACTGATCCCAATGATCCAGACAGCGACGGAGACAGCTTTACCGATGGCGAAGAGTTTGCTGCCGGCACGGATGCAACAGACGACCTTGAGGTTCCGGTTGGCGAGGAAGAGAGTGATTTGGAATTAGTTGTCGATACGACCGATGATACCGACAACGATGGTTTGACCGATGCAGAGGAAGAACATTACCACGGAACGAACATATCGAAGGCGGACAGCGATGGCGATGGACTTATGGACGGCCATGAACTTTCCCACGGCACCGACCCGAATGATTCTGACAGTGACAGCGATGGCTTTATTGACGGCGAAGAGTTTGCTGCCGGGACGAATGCAACAGACGACCTTGAGATACCAGTTGGGTCATCAGAGACAGTTCCTGATTTATATGCTGATACCAGTGGCGACTTGGATGGTGATGGTTTACGCAATGCAGCCGAGACGAATATTCATGGTACGAATCCATTGAAGGCTGATACGGATTCCGATGGTATTAATGACAAACAAGAGCTTGCTTTAAAGACTAATCCTACTGATGCCGACACCGATGCTGACGGCTTTACCGATGGTGAAGAAGTTGCTTCGGGAACCGATCCTTTAGGCAATAAAGAAGTTCCGGTTGGAGCGTCTGAGAGTGTCCCGGGTCTGGTAGCTGACAGCACCAATGACAGTGATGGTGACGGGTTGACTGATGCAGAGGAAGAACATTACCACGGAACGAACATATCGAAGGCGGACAGCGATGGCGATGGACTTATGGACGGCCATGAACTTGCGATTGGAACCAATGCAAACAATCCAGATTGCGATGGCGATGGCTACATCGATGGAGTTGAATTTGCTGCAATAACTGATCCCTTGAATCGTGAGGAAATTCCTGTCGGATCTAGTGAGACCATACTGGCTCTTGTTGCCGATACAACAGATGATAGTGACAGCGACGGCCTAACCGACGCAGAGGAAATACATATTCATGGAACCAACCCGGCAATTGCCGACACAGATAATGATGGTGTTTTGGATAATATAGAGTTGGCACAAGGGTTGAATCCTAATGTTGCGGACAGTGATCAGGATGGATTCTCAGATGGCGATGAATTGAGTGCAATGACTGACCCATTAAATAAATATGAAATTCCTCTCGGTTCGAGTGAGACTCTGCCGGATTTGCAGGCAGATAGCACAGATGATAGTGATGGGGATGGCCTTACTGATGCTGAAGAGAAATATCTCTTTGGAACGAATCCAGCAGAGGCAGACTCCGACAGTGATCAACTGAGCGATGGAGAAGAAGTAGTCCAAAATACAAATCCTATGGAATCTGACACTGATCAAGATGGAAGTCTAGACGGTGAAGAGCTACATTATGGAGCTGATCCGCTTGATCCTGAAATTCGATTGGTTTCATTCTCTGGATATGTTCTTTATGAGGGCCGAAAAGAAGGTCCAGTATATATTGTGGTCGAACCATCTTCCGAGGAGACCGAGGCAGTAATATTATCCACACTCGATAAACCAGGTCCTTACACTCTCAATCATCTCGTAATCAATAATGCTTACCGAATTTGGGCGTATATGGATGTTGAAGAAGATGGTGACGAACGCTATCAAATAACAGAGCCTCATGGAGTTCTCTACAAAGAATTTACCAAAATAAAAGGCGACCTTGATGAGCAGGATTTCCTTATAGAGGATGCCAATAGTGCCCCTGAAGATATCTTTTTGGACAATTTGGCTGTTAACGAAAACTCATCTGAAGGTACTTTAATCGGAAACCTCGAGGCATTGGATTCCGATTCAGATGAGACCTTCATTTTTACCTTGGCTGACTCGCTAGAGGAAACAGTTACAAACAGTAACCAATATTTTAAGATTGAGGGTGCTCAATTAAAGACTGCTAAAGTGTTGGACTTTGAACAAACACCTTCCCTTAAACTCTTGGTTCAGGTTTCTGATCGTTACGAGGAGGTTTTTATCAAGGAGTTTGATATTCGAATTGTTAATCAATTTATCCCAATCCTCACAACAACTGAAATTTATTCTACAGATGATGGATTCTTTGAAGCAGGTGGCAGAATTCTTGCAGATGGAGGATCTCAGATTATTCGCTCCGGATTACTATTTGGGCCATATCCTGGACTTTCATTGGATAGTTTAACTGCCAGTAAAATGGTAGAGGTCAAAAAGGCAGATGATGGCATTATTAATGTCACGTTAAATGAACTTGAGCCTGGACGCACATATTTCTATCGTACTTTTGCAGAGAATAGTGAGGGTATGGCCTATGGTGCTGAGCGAAAGATTGAGGTTGCCAAGGAACGGTACACGGGCTTGTGGGCCGCTGCAGAAAAAATCTCTGAAGAATGGCATCATCTTGATGGCTTTGGCTTCTTTTACAGAACTGAATCGCCTTGGACCTACCATATGGATCTTGGGTGGATTTACATCTCGGAATCGGATAACGGCTTTTGGGGTTGGATGCCTGATACTGGGTGGTGGTGGTCACGCACGGACTTCTTCCCTTATCTTTGGCGATCGAATGATCAATCATGGATATACTTTATTAAAAATCTGGATGGGTTCCGTGTCTTCTATAATTCCAGAGAGGAGCGACTAGAGTTTCAGCCTCTTGAATCGAACTGACTTTAAACGTAAGCCATGAACCTAATTCGCCAATTCCCGACCCTGCTTTCGCTGCTGATACTTCCGGTTTTCACCGGAATGGTAACAGCACAGGATGCAGCCGCTCCTGATTCAGGCAAGGGAGCCATTATTATTGTTGCGATTGAAGGCGATGTAAAAATCAAGAAGGTAGGCTCTGAGGATTTTCTTCCAAAGGAGGCAGTTGCTGCGGGAAAATCAATCTTTGACGGACATACGATTATTGCTGGTGATGCCTCAAAAGCTATCCTGCTTTTATCCAACGGTAGCGTCACGACTGTGAAAGCGAAAAGTGAGCTTACCATCGCCGAGTTTTCACAGAAAAAATTTGAGAAAACCGATACCAAAGTTTCTGAGCTAAAAGCAGAGCCCAGCAATTCTACGACCAAATTGAAGTTGGGCTATGGTGACATGATTTTTAATGTAAAGAAATTGAATAAGGGGTCCTCATTTGAAATTGACTCTCCTGTTGGTTCCGCGGGCATTCGTGGTACTGATGGCCAACTTTCCGTCCAAGTGGACCCAAACACCGGAAACTTTAGTGGTGGTGTAGATATGCTTTCCGGTAGTGTCGCGTTCACCGACCCTTCTGGAGTTTCAGTCCCGGTACCAGCGGGGCAGAGCACTACCGTACAAGCAACACCTGCGGGCGATCAGGTCGGCGCAACTGAACAAGCTCCAGTTCCTGCTGAAGTCACTCAGGACATACAAGCATCTACTCAAGAAGCTGAAGCCCAAACTGCAGAAATTACAGTTTCTGAGGTTTCTGCCGCCGTACAGGAGGTAGAACAGAAGGCCGATGAGGAAGCTAAGGCAGCAGAGGAAGAGCCGAAGGAAGAAAAGAAGGAGGACGAAGAAAAGAAGGAAGAGGAACCCAAGGAAGAAGAACCCAAGGAGGAACCCAAGGAGGAACCCAAGGAAGAGCCCAAGGAGGAACCTGCCCCAACGGAAGAACCTAAGGAAGAACCCGCTCCAGCAGAACCTGAACCTGCTCCAGCAGAACCTGAACCTGCTCCAGCAGCTCCTGAGCCCGCTCCAGCAGCTCCTGAACCTGCGCCAGTCGTTGAGACGGCAAATATTATTGAGCAATCACTTGAAACAAATGAGACAGTCAGCCTCATACAGGAGACAGGAGAAGTTGTTGAGACTGATTCTAAAATGGCCAAGGCCATACAGGCTTTGGGTCTAAATAAAGAGAACAAAATTCGCCTGCAGGAGTACAACGAGGAATTACAGGAAAAATTGGTTGAGGAATCACCGGAAAGTGCACGCTTTATTATTGATCTTGAGTTGACGGATAAAAGCCTCACTGAATTCTACGTCTACAGTGATAACACACGAAAGTTATTGCTTGATGTAGCTGAAGTCATTCAGGTTCGGAAAATTCTCAGGCATAGTCTTTCTGATGCTCAAGTAGCAGCGGTCCTAATTTTTCAGCCTGATATCCTTGAGGTAATGATCGAGGAATCGACTGACCTTTTACTTTCTATTCTTTCCTTTGAATTCGAGGATTCAGAAGCAAGTATTCTCTTGGAATATGGGCAGGAAACTCGTCTCGAATTACTCGAAACTAAAGATAAACCATTGGTGAAATCCCTATTGAGCCTTGGTTTGGATGAAGATGAGCTAGAGATTATTCTTCCAGGAGTCACTCGCAATGTAGCTGAAGAAGTAACACTGCCTGTAACGGATAGGCCTGAACTAGCCAACACCACCGGCGAAGAGCTTCAGGAAGAGGAGGTTGTCTCTGACGCAATAGTCAAGCTCCTTGATAGTAGCACAGAAAACGGGAACCCCAATATTGTCCCGATCCTCTACGAGATTGGTGATGGTGCGATTGATGACTTACTTTTAGCGGAGGGAGCTTTGGGTAATGATCTGCTTACTGATGCTGTTTTACATGATGCCCTTAATGCTGATCGTATATTTGATCTGGAGAATTTAGTTCATAACTACTTCTACCGTGAAGTTGGACTGCTCTTTGAGGAATGGATTGATTGGGATGTAACTCAATCAGATATTGATTTTGCAGGTTTCGCTCTTGCTGGTCGGGAAGTTACCATAGAATCAGGTTTGCTGGAGCTGGGAGAATACTTCAACTCTGGAAATAAAGAATTATTTATCACAGCTGCCGGAGACATAACGATTTCCGGAAATATTGCTTTCTCAAGTATCGCTGGTGCTGAGCAGGAAATTGAACAACAACTCAGTCTTTTGACTGCCGGCCACTTTATTATTGATGAAGGCTCCAGTATCCAATTTGCGAGTGGAGGACTCAATTTGGTATCAAAGGAGAGTAGTGAATTTATTAGCGTCAGTATGGAGTCGGGTGGTGACCTTAATGTGGCTTCTCTGGAAGATCTTGTTTTTAAGAATAGTGACCTTAAAGTGCGAGCAGGCGATAGCATTCACCTGTCAGCATTCAACGAACTTTCCATTAACGGACTTAATTTCTCAAACAATGTTCGGGAAATCTATATGCAGGCAATAACAATTGATCTCCGTAACATTTACTTTCCAGGAGGTTCCTCTGTGACTCTGCAGAGCCAGTTCGGTGGCATAAACGGAATATACCCCACCTTTGGCCAAGATGACCGACAAATCGGTCGTGTAAACTTTATAGAAAATGTTGGTTACGATAAGACCACCATTAATAGCCAAGCTCTCTTTGACCAGTTTCAAGACCGTATCCGCATTCTCCCTCTACAGTAGTCGGTAGGTCTTTGGTGTTTACGTATCTAATGAAAGATATTTCTGTAATCAGGCCGCGATGTTGGCTTGATTATTTAGGTTTTAGTTTGTTGGTACTAATTTTCAGCCAACCCATGTCTGGAAAGGCTACTTCGCGCTTAGTTGTTACCCAACAATCAGGTGAGCATTTTATTCGAGGAGTTCCTGGTTTGGGGGTTGTGGGCAAAGGGCAGTATTTACCTCCGGCTACTTCCATTTTTGTGAGGAATGATGCACGTCTCGAAGTTAGGTCCGAGACCGGTGAACTCCTCCGTTTGGGAATGATGACAAACCTCGATATTAAAAAACCTCGAGAAATATTGCTTCACAAGGGTGCAGTCCTTCTTTTTCTTCCGAGGGATACGATTATTTACAAGGTGACATCTCCACTGTCGGAGGTTAAAGTCATCGGGCCTGGAGCGCTTATGATGGGAGTTACAGAAAGCGGGGGCCTCAAGACAGTTGGCCTCCATGGGGAGATTAAATTAGTGCTCAAGAACCAAGAACATAAAACAGTTCAGGCAGGAGAACTCCTTTTCATCTTTACTGAAGGAAAAGGTTTTAGCCGGAAAGTGGATGTTGAGTTGGCCACTTTGGTTCAAACTGCTACCTTAATTCGTGATTTTGATGAACCTCTGCCATTTTTAGAGGCGATGATGAAGGATGCAAGACATCAAAATCGAAGAATTCGAAATCGTTATCGCGCCTTGGTTGGTGATGCAAAAAATGACCAAGAATTCGAACTAAAGATTGTTGAGGAAAAAGAGTAGTATTACCGGGTCTATATCTTTTTTAAGCCTGCCGAAGGAAGCGCTGAGTAGGATCCCCTTTTCCTCTCTTTCCCAATCTCTTGAATTCCACCCACCCTTTCAATTCCATCTCTAATCCAGCAGGCATTTCAAAGATCACGGTTGCCTCATCACAGACCCAATCTCCAAGGTTTTTGAAAATAGGTACAGCAACAACGTCAATAATTGCATATGGAGGGTCAACAAAAACGAGGTCGAAGCAACTGTTTTTCGGCGGTCGCCATTTAAGGACATCGGAATGAAAGACCTTAGCCGGAGCTTTTTCTAACCCCAAGCCTTTGGTCACTGTTTGCAGATTCTCATTTATGCAACGGATCGCTTGTCTATTTTTTTCAACGAAGTACCCACTTGCTGCTCCTCTGCTTAAGGCTTCTAGTCCACAAGCACCAGTTCCAGCAAAGAGATCAAGGATATGTTTCCCTTGCACCTCTCTACCCAAACTAGAGAACAGACGCTCTCGAGACGAGTCAGTACTGGGGCGAATGAAGTCTCCTTTGGGAGATTTCAATTTTAGACTACGTGCAATGCCTCCAGTGATACGCATGAGAAGAAAGTTTTTCGGGTTGCGGACGTTGAATCATTTAGAAATTAAAGAGTGCAGCATGCCAAGTTTCCATTCATTTGACCCAGACATTTCATCCACGCAAACAGAATTGAAACTTGGGGGCGAGGAAAGTCACCATCTGGTTCGTGTTCGACGCGCCAAGGTGGGTGATGGAGTCGTTGTTTTGAATGGCCGAGGATTGATTCTGGAGGGTGAAGTGTTGGTTGCAGACCCGCGTCAGGCTCTTGTCAGACTCTCCGGCTTTAAGGAGGTTTCTGTGGAGCCCCCCTTGTTTAAATTGGCAGTTGGGATACCGAAAGGCAGAACTGTAGATACAATTGTGCGACAGGCAACGGAATTGGGCGTTGCAGAAATTCATTTTCTAGTGACAGAGCGATCAGAAGTTCCCTCAAAGGTTTTGGTTTCTGCAGAAAAACTAGCTAAGTGGAAACGGGTTTCAATTGAGGCCTCCAAGCAATCAGAAAATCCATTTCTTCCTGAGATCAATTTTGGAAAGACTCTTCAGGCTTGGGTCGAGGAATTTGTTGGAGCTGGAAATCATTTTGTTGCCCACCCTGAAAGGTCCGGGAAGATTTGTCGTTTTGGGGAACTTCAGGATGAACAGGAATCTGTATGGCTGTTGGCAGGTCCTGAAGGTGGACTAACTGAACACGAGTTACAAATTTCCATACAACATGGGTTTCAACCAGTAAACCTTGGAACCTCAATACTTCGAGTAGACACTGCCAGCGTTACCCTTGTTGCCTTGGCACAGGGTTTTATCAAGGGTGCCTGATGGCGTTACTTCTTCTTGACTTCTCCAGTTGGTGATATGCTACCTGTGGCGCTGATTCCCCCAGTTGTGGATTTTTCACTGGGCACGGAAGGTGCTTTTACTGGGATGGGTACAAGCTCATCAAAACCATTATTTGGAATTTGTTGACGAAACGCTTTAAGATCTTCCAGCCATTTTTTTGGACTATGTGAAAGGGCCGCATTTTCAAGGGCAACCTCCCATTTTTCATAATCTGAAATATTTTTTTCAAAAAGAGCGATTACACCCAGTTTATAGAAGGCTTCTCCTCTATGACTATCTAAATAAACCACGTTTTTAGCAACAAGCTGCAACTCATTCTTTCCGTTGGTTTTATCACCACTTCTATATGTACAAATTGCGTTATAGAGTTGAGCAAGGCCTGCAATTTCAGGAACATTTTTTAATCCTGCCAGTGCGGCTTTATAGTGGCTTGCTGCCTCTTCAAAATTACCAACTTTCATGTAGGCATGGCCGGCCTCAATACGTGCGTATCCTCCTAACGTACTCTTTGGATGATTTTCAGCAAATTTTATTGTCTGAACCACCACTTCCAAATCCTTTCTTTCATCGAAGCTTTTTAATTCTTCTCTTGATTGTTGGGCGACTTCATCAGCTAATTTAGCTTTTGTATATTCTTTTTGTATACCTGCTAGTTTCTTTTCGCTTAAGAATTTGGATCCATAGCGAGCTGCTCCGATAGCCAAGAGCATCATCACGGCAATCAAAACGGGTGTTTTGTACTTTTTCCAAGCGAGGATTAGCTTCTCTTCCGGAGACAATCCTGCGGTATCTGCATCCACCTTTGCAATATTACGATCGTCTTGTGGGTGCTCTGGGGTTTCGGAATCTTTATCGGCCATTGAATCTGTTACTAATAAAAAAGAGTATACCCGAAAATGGGAGGGGCGAAAACTTTGCAGTTTTCAATTAGGTCTGCAATCCTTTTTCCAGCTTGAAAATTGGTATGTAAGCTACTCAGCTCCAGCTATTGCTGAGTAGGCTTCAGGTGCGAGCAGGTCATTACTTTCGCTATCATGGGTAAGTCGTATTTTAACCATCCATCCTTCTCCATAGGCATCATCATTAACTAATTCTGGAGATTCAAGGAGTTGTTCATTAACTTCAATTACCTCGCCTGCGATTGGCATAAAAAGATCGGAGGCTGCTTTAACTGATTCTACGACTCCCAATGCTTCACTTTTTGCAAAGGCAACTCCAATATCTGGTAGTTCTACAAAAGTGATATCCCCAAGGCTTTCTTGGGCATGATGCGTTATGCCGATAATGCCAGTACCATCATCGTTGAGGCGGATCCATTCATGGTCCTTGGTGTATTTCAGAGAATTGGGAATATTACTCATGGTTTGTTATTCGAATGAAATATTTTACGAGGGAGGCAAGTTTTTTGATATCATTCTGCTATTTATCAGTTTTGTGAAGCGGAGGTTTGGCCTTGTGGATTTGAACTGCCTTCCCTCGAATTTCTGCCCTTAGCTGGCGGTTTTTTGCCTCGTTAATATAAACCAACGCTGAACCGATTGCTCTATTTGTCATTGGAGAGAAAGAGCCAGAGAGTACTTCCCCTATGGGTTTTTCATCTGCCAGTATAGTACATCCTTGGCGTGCGATGCGTTTTTCACTGGAGTTAAAATGAATAACTCGTCGTGGATTCTCTTCTTTCTTTTGATTTTGCAGAGCCTCCTTTCCAATAAAGTTGCAGGATTTATTGAGTTTCACAGTCCAGCCCAAACTACCTTCTATGGGTGAAGTCATTTCACTAATTTCATGACCATATAGGGGAAGTCCTGCTTCCAGGCGGAGACTATCTCTTGCACCCAGTCCTACAGGTCGAAGGCCTTCCGAATGTCCTCGCTCCAGGATTTCCCGGGCAAAGCCTGTAGCAGATGTAGGTGGCAGATAAATTTCAAAACCATCTTCGCCTGTATAGCCTGTGCGACTGAGCAGGCAGGATTGGCCTAGAATATCGCATTCAATAAAGTGGAATCGATTAATTTTAGATCCGCAATTTGGAACAAAAGTTTCCAGAAGTGCGACAGCCTTGGGACCTTGAACCGCCAGCTGGGCGTATTCTGAAGATACGTTTTCCACTTGGCATTCAAATCGAATAGATTGTTTATTAAACCATTCATCTACCTTCTTTGTATTTGATGCATTACAGCAGACAAAGAAATGATCCAGTGTGTGGCGGTAAATGATCAGGTCATCAACAACCCCACCCTGATCGTAGCATGCAGGACTATAGATCGCCTGCCCGTCTCCAATCCCAGATAAATCATTGGTTATTAAATAGTTAAGGAACTCCTGTGCCTGCTTGCCAAATATGCGCATTTCTCCCATGTGGCTGACATCGAATAGACCGGCAGATTCTCGAGTTGCTCTATGTTCTTCCAATATCCCGGAGTATTGTACAGGCATTTCCCATCCGGCGAATGGAACCAATCGCCCCCCCTGCTCCTTATGGAAATCATGGAGTGGTGACTGTTGAAGAATCTCAGTCATTATTACAGCCTTTATCCCTACGGGCTCGAGGGAAATGCGCCTCCAAAGTTTAAGGGGTCGAAGGGAGCTGGGCTGTTTGAGGGTGGCGGGGTTGTGGGTGCTGGTTCGCTCACTGGATTTACGCTGGGAAGTGGGGTGGCTGCAGGGGGAGCAGGGTCAGGGGAAAGGGTTGGGGGTGGCGGTATTGATGGTTCTTGGGTGGGGACTGGGATATTACCCGTGGCCTCCGGAATTGTGAGATTATCCAACGCGGAAAGGTCAGGTACACTTGTTGGTGCTGGTGGAAATGCCGCTGGTGGTAAAGCCATGTCGCTGTCAAGATCAAGGTTGTCCAATGCATCAAGCTCTCCCGGAATGTTAATTGTTACGGGTACGTTGGCTACCGGCAAAGGTGTGGCTTCGGTGGTCAAGGGAAGAGAAGGTATGTTATCATTAGCCACAGAGACAAGAGGCATTCCCCGGCGAACTGCTTCATCCTTGTAAAAGTGCAATAATTGCTGAGTTACATAGCGATGTTCCTCAACACTGATTTTTCCACTATTTAGCAGGTTGTCCAATTGCTCGGTTTTTACCAGCATTTGCGACAGGATATTTATCCCGGCAATATCTGGGACCAAGACATGCTCAAGCTCGACCTCCAGTGGATTTGGACCCAGACGGTTATAGAAGCCCCCTTCCTCCAGGGGACCAAGTTTTAGTATGGGATTCTGCTTTAGGTCCAAATCTGGAGCGATGTATTCAACATACGGCTTGTAGCCCGATTTCTCAAATTTAACTTCATAATTTGATTTAGAGCGGAGTTTTAAGCTTAATGGGGTAGCACCAACCAACTCTCCATCCAAATATACGCGAGCCTCATAGGGATAGCTATTTACCTGAACCTCTTGCAAAACTCCTTTTCTGGATGTGGCGCAACCAGACAGGACAATTAATAATACGAGAGAAAAGATTCTAGGAATCCATCTGTTTTCAGTAGAATTTATATGTCCGAGACGATTCAAGGGAAAGGCAGGGGTTATAAAACTTGACCCTACCTCCTATCCGAAACTAAACAGGAATGACAATCTTATTCCGTGTCTTCTTCTGCGGTTAGATTTATTATAATGGTTCCCGACGAGGATATTAGCCCTTTATCTTGCAGCTTTTCCAATGTGCAAGATACTTTCATGGTTAATTATTTCTCATGAGCCCTCCTCCTGCCAACCTTGTCTTTGCCGTACTTTTTACTTTGGGGATATCAGGGCTTTGCTCTATCCTTGAAGCCATGATACTCAGTACCACTGCTGCAGATATTGAAGGCTTCAAGCAAAAGAAACCCAAGGCCGGGGCGCAACTGGAAAGGTTTAAGAAGGAGATGGAGGAGACCACCTCGGCTATCCTTACATTAAACACCATCGCTAATACTCTCGGCGCAACCTTGGTCGGAGGTATTGCTTCCGAGATTTACGGGGAAGACCGGTTGCTTTGGTTTTCCATCGGCTTGACTGTCGGGATCTTGATTTTTTCAGAGATTCTCCCCAAGAACGCAGGCGTCATTTATCGCCGTAGTCTGCAACCGGTTCTGGTTCCCATTTTGGCAGTGGTGCGTTTCCTGATGGCGCCTCTATCAAAGTTGTGCAAAGTAACGGTCAACTTTGTTATTCAGAAAAAACCGGAGGAGGCAGAAGCAGAAGACGAGATTATCCTTCTGGCAGAGAAAAGTGCCAAGGAGGGCACACTATCAAATTCTGAGCGAGACATGATCTCCAATGCTTTGAGTCTTGATGATATTGCTGTAGGCGATATCATGACACCTCGAACAGTGGTCTTGGCGCTGGAACAGACAGAAACTGTCGGCGATGTATTTACTGCGCACAAAAACAACATACCTTTTGCCCGCATACCTGTCTTTAGTGATAATATTGATAACATTATGGGTATCGTCCGTCGCCGTGAACTACTTTCAGCCATGGCCTCAGACGAACCGAATCGCAAGGTAAATGAGTTTCAACAGGAACCAGTTTTTGTGCCTCAAGTTGGCACTGTTGCAGAGGCATTGAAGACTCTCCAGGCCAAGAACCAACAATTAGGTGTTGTTGTAGACGAGTTCGGTTCAACAGTGGGAGTCGTGGCCATGGAGGACATTTTTGAGCACATTCTGGGTCAGGAAATCTTTGAGAAAGATGATCCTGCTGAGGATATGCGTGAATTTGCCCGACAGAAGCATGATGCCAAGTCAAATGAAGATGTGTCATGATTACTGCCCAAACTAGAGCCTATTGGACACATGACCTTGACCCATTTCTAATTCGGTTTGGCGAGAATTTTGGTATTCGTTGGTATGGATTGTCATACCTGATGGGATTCCTTGTCGCTTTTCTTCTACTTCGTTTTTACTTCGATAAAAAGCGCTCACCTCTTAATCCAGAGCAGCAAACCAACTTCATGACCTATATAATCCTTGGCGTACTTGCCGGTGGGCGATTGGGTTATATGCTCCTTTACAGTAGCGGCAGAGAATCTTTGGCGGCCAACCCGTTGAACCTCTTTAAGGTATGGGAAGGCGGAATGGCCAGTCATGGAGGCTTTGTTGGGGTTGTGATTGCCATCCTTCTTTTTGCCCGGAATAATCGCATTCCTGCGTCTCGGCTCATGGACATAATCGTGAGCGTTGGCCCTGCGGGGCTGTTTTTTGGCCGAATGGCTAATTTTATTAATGGCGAACTTTGGGGCAAGGTGTCACAGGTGCCTTGGGCGGTGATCTTTCCGGAGGCACCAGGGCAGCCTCGCCATCCTTCACAACTCTATGAAGCAGGACTGGAGGGGTTGGTGATGTTCCTCTATGTCCAGCATAGGTTTTGGAGAAATCGAGTGGCTCAGGATCGTCCAGGCCATTTGGCCGGCGAGTTTCTTATTGGTTATTCGGTCGCCCGAATCTTCTGCGAGCAATTTAGAGAGCCAGATGATGTACTCATTGCCGGGGTCAGTAAAGGCCAGTTTTATTCAATTGGACTTGTTGCAATGGGGATTGTCCTGATTGTGCTGTCCCGTAGTAAGGCAGCTAGGAACGAAGCAGCGAAATCAGGGGACTAGTGGTATGTCCAGTCTGCCAAGGTGGGAGGCAGCAAGGCTCAAGGCAGAGATGATGGCAGTCTCCACTCGCAGGACTCTGGGCCCCAGAGCAAGGAGACGGAACCCACCTTTACGGAGCAGTCTTCGTTCGTTGGATGTCCATCCACCTTCGGGGCCAAATGCCATGGCTAATCTTTTCTCTTCCTTTACAGAACTGATATCAAAACTGCCCTCTGTTTCATAAAGATCGAAGGCAATCCGTCCTTGCCCGTGTTCCAATCCATTTATCGCCTCGGTCAGGCTTTCCATATGTTGAATTTTTGGTACGAATGTGGAAAACGCTTGTTCAGCGCCTTCCTGCAGCAGTTTTTCCCATTCCCCTGTTTTCCAGAGTTTACTTTGCCGGTAGGAAGGCTCGGATTTATCGGCTATAAAAAAAGTGACATTCCCTGGTCCAAGGGATGGAATTTCCCGGAGAAGCCTTCTTGCCACTTGAGGGCGGGGAAGACCAATGAGGAGATCAACAGGCAGTGGAGAAGGTGAATCCCACTGCAGGTCCATACTCATCATGATGCCTTCCGGGCCATCCTCAAGAATTTGCGCCTTTCCGATTAAGCCATTTCGAATCCCCACAAAAAAACAGTCACCAATCCCAAGACCCAAGACGTTGCGAACATGCTGGGTTCGCGAATCTTCTGTTTTCCAGCAAATTTGGCTTTCTTCTTTTTCGAGCAGGATAAGGTTCATTGAAAAGTTTTGGAATTGTGTCGCTGGTGACGATCAATAGTTGATCGAGATATACAAATAATAATCACAAACAAAAAGCACAAACCATGGCTGCAACTTCTTCGACAATGCTATCCCTCGGCACACCCGCCCCGGATTTTAAATTAAATGACACCGATGGCTCCACTATATCTCTATCAAGTCTCCGGGGTGGGCAGGGGCTCGTGGTTGCATTCATTTCCAATCACTGTCCTTTTGTGAAGCATCTGCGACACCGTTTTGCTTCAATGGCTGATGAATATATGCCCAAGGGAATCTCTTTCGTTGCAATTGGTAGTAATGATGTGGAGAATTATCCTGATGACGGACCTATTAAAATGGCAGAAGAGAAAGAGCTAGCCGGCTACTGCTTCCCTTATCTTTATGATGAAACACAGGAGGTGGCGAAAGCTTACCGAGCTGCTTGTACTCCCGACTTTTACTTGTTTGATGCGGATCATAAGCTTGCCTACCGGGGGCAATTTGATGATAGCCGACCGGGGAATGGTCGATCCATCACCGGCAAAGACCTCCGTAAGGCCATTGAAGCTACACTAGCAGGTGAATCTGTTCCAGAGGAGAAGCAAAAACCGAGCTTGGGCTGTAATATCAAGTGGAAGGCCGACAACGCCCCGGAATATTATGGATAGCCTTTTTTTTGCGGGCCTTAGCCACGGCTCCCCGAAGACGATGTTTTCCTTTTTCGGATAGACTCCAATAGATTTCCATTAGGAGGTTGTTTGGTAAGTGTCATGAACATATGAATCGTCTTGCATCTTAACCAGGCAGCAAAATGGGACCAAAACAAGTACTGCCATGAGTCAGGTTTTTGACTGAAAGCTCATTTAGATGTCATAACATAAACACCATCCCAGTCTTCACCTGGAGGGTTGTCCTTCATGGACTTGACCCGGTCAATCAGGATCATGGACGGGTTATCTTTAACCCCTGGAGTGACGCCTGGCTTATTCGGTTCCAGTTCCTTGGCTCGTTCAAAAAGGTCCAGAGACTTGTTCCAATCCTGTTTCAGGTAGCTGTCGATGCCTTGTTGAAACAGGTCAAGGCAGTCTTTTGAGTCTTGGGAAAGATCATCCCAGAAGTCAGTGACCTCGTACATTTCAACGGGCTGGGTACGGCCCTTGACGACAATCTTGTCAAGATAGCGGTAGGCAATGCCTTTTCCCTGTTCTTCAGCAGTACGCTTCGTGTCCTCAGTGATCATGATGTAAGCGCCATAGGCCTTTGCTCCGGATTCTGAGCGTGCAGCCAAATTTACCATGTCTCCCATCATTGTATAATTAAAGCGGTCTGTGGAACCCATATTTCCAACAGTAGCCGTTCCCGTATTGAGACCAATCCGGGTCTGCATCTTGCCCACGATATCAGGCCATTTGTCGCCTTCCGATTTCCATTTCTCACGAAGCTCCAGTTGACGCTTTTGCATCAGGACTGCTGTCTTCACACCCTGATAGGCATGATCGTGCATGGGTATGGGTGCTCCGTACATGGCGACGATGGCGTCACCGATGTACTTGTCGAGTGTGCCCCGTTCCTCCTGAAGGATATCCGTCATGGCCGTGAGGTATTCGTTCATGAGGTCCACAAGCCCTGTGGGGGAGAGGAGTTCCGAAAATGCAGAAAAGGCCTGTACATCGCTGAAATAGGCGGTAATTTTTTGTTCCTCACCACCGAGAGATGGTTCTTCGCCGGACTCGACCATTTGTTCCACAAGGTCAGAGGAAACATAAGAGCCAAACATCCCCGTGATCCGGCCCTTGGCTTTTTCCTCAATG
>Ga0209660_1000938_pt1 | contig 16170 bp, 8 predicted proteins | sample SaaInlV_100m_DNA_2_FD_184659 | JGI IMG/M metagenome (GOLD analysis project Ga0209660, IMG submission 184659) | Marine microbial communities from expanding oxygen minimum zones in the Saanich Inlet - SI072_LV_100m_DNA (SPAdes) (version 2) | ecosystem: Environmental > Aquatic > Marine > Intertidal... | reverse complement strand
ATGGGGCGAAGGAAAGGAAAAATAGAGAAAGAAAGGCTTATCGTTGCTTGCCTGTTTCTTTACGTACTCCACCGCCTTCCGCGTGGTGGTAGGAATATTTTCATACGGGTCCCACCCCGAAAACATCGGACCCGGCCGGCATTCCCAGCCCCCCTCTTTGATCTTTTTCCACTTGGAGGTATCCATCATGGTGTCCGGAACGTCCACCACCTTGTCGTTCTCAATCCAACAGTAGGGTGGAAAATTGATAACCGTATCCCCGAAGTAATAATCAAATCCATGATCAAGCGGACCATTGGGTATGGACTTGGACCAGTCGAAGGAAGCAGGTCCGTATCCGGACTTCTTGCCTTGCTTAATCGGTTTGGCTCCGGGCTTTTTGATGGCATCCCAGTTCCATCCCAAGTGCCACTTCCCGATCGCGGCCGTGTCGTATCCGCACTCATTCAACATCTCCGGCATGGTAAGCCTGTCTGCATCGAAAGCGGAATCCCCGAAGGCATTCACGATTCCATGAAATTTGCGCCAGTGGTGCCTCCCGGTGAGAAGCGCGTATCGACTGGGCGTGCAGATTCCCGAAGAAGAATGACCATCCGTGAAAATCATTCCCTCCTTCGCCAGTTTCTCAAGGTTAGGCGTAGGGATTTTTGATTTCGGATTCAATATCTTGAGATCACCATACCCAAGATCATCCGCGTACAAAACCAAAATATTTGGCTTATTTAATTTTGCATTTGTCTGGCAAAAAAAAGACAAAAAAAATCCCAAATAAAATGTAATTCTAAACATCACTTTTTATTACCTACCTTCTTGTGGAAATAAAGTTCAAAGTCATTTGATTAAAATCTTAAACCACACATCACTTCAAGAAACGAAATTTCAAAATTATAACATGAAGAGTGAAAAATCAGGAAGAATTAAAATCTTAAAGACATTTGATATGCAGAGTTTAAAATGAACTTTGGGGCTAATCACTGACTTGCAACCTTTTATACCTTCCATGAAATCCAAGGCTAAGACCAATAGATGGCATTTGATGCGTTCGATTGACACTTTAAAACTTGCCATACCCTGTGTATTCATGGCGATCTCAGTTCAGGCGGATGAAAAGCTGAATTTCTTTGAATCCAGAATTCGACCGGTCTTGGTGGAAAAGTGCTATAACTGTCACTCCGTTAAGGCGGCTGATCAGGGCAAACTAAAGGGTGGGTTTTATATCGACGTACGCGAGGGGTTATTGCGGGGTGGCGATAGCGGACCGGCGGTGATCCCCGGTCACCCTGAGAAGAGTTTGCTGATGCAGGTGATTCGTCACGAAATCATAGATATGCAGATGCCACCGAAGAAGGCTAAGCTGAGTGATCAGCAGATTGCGGATATGGCGCAGTGGATTAAGGATGGTTGCACTGACCCGCGCACAGGCGAGCTGCCTGAGACCGAGGAACAGATCATCGACTTGGAAGCAGCGAGAACCTTTTGGTCCTTTCGTCCACTGAAGAAGGTTACCCCACCGCCGGTCAAAGATACCGCATGGATCGTCAACCCGATCGACCAATTCATGCTACACGAATTGGAGGCCAAAGGGATCCCGTTCGCTCCCGAGGCATTGAAAACAACTTTGATTCGTCGTCTCTACATGGGACTTACCGGACTTGCCCCAAGCAAAGCGGAGGTCGAGGTATTCCTGAATGAGAAAGATCCCCAGAACTGGAGCGCACTTGTCGAAAAAGTCCTGAGGAGCCAACGTTTCGGCGAACGCTGGGCACGACACTGGTTGGACCTGGCGCGTTTTGCGGAAAGTAATGGCTACGCCTTCGACAAGGATCGAAAAGGGGCCTTTCACTATCGTGACTTCGTCATCAAGGCGCTCAATGAGGATCTACCCTACGATGAGTTCGTACGCATGCAGTTGGCTGGGGATTTGATTGACCAGAAAAGCCACGATCACGTCGCAGCAACGGGCTTTATCGCCGCCGGCCCCTTTACTTCCCAGCAAACGGCCAAGGAACGAGAACGCAGTCGCTACGAGCAGTTGGACGACCTGATTGGTACGGTTAGCACCGCCATGCTCGGACTTTCGGTGGCCTGCGCCCGCTGCCATGACCACAAGTTCGATCCGATCAGCTCCGACGATTATTACAGCATGATCACAGCCTTCGGCAAGACCGGCTTCCAAACCGTGGGCACAGACTTCAAGCCCGAGATTTACAAGACTGCAAAGGAAGAGTTCGAGCGCAATCACCAGCCGATCGTAAAAGCCCTGAAGGCCTATGAAGACAACGATCTGCCAAAGCGTGCCACCGAATGGCACAAGGAATGGCAATCGCATGAGGTCGACGAGACGCTCTTGGCAAAGAGGCAAAAGGATTGGGAGGCGAAACATATCCCCATCATCAAGCGCTCCGGACTGAAGCAATACCCAATCGAAATACTTTCGTCCACAGCAACCGGCAACGCAACGATCCAAACTGACAGCGCCCATATCACGCGCCTGACCGGCGCAAATCCGGAAAAAGCCACCTACACCCTTGAAGGCGATGCCGGCCCGGTGCCGCAGATCGCCGCCATCATGCTGGAGATTTTCGCTGACGAAGGATTGCCGGGCAAGGGCCCAGGACGTGCCACGAACGGCAACTTCGTGCTCAGCAATTTCACCGTGGAATCCAACGGTGAGCCGGTCAAGCTCACCGAGGCACTCGCGGACTTCAGCCAGAAAGGCCACCCAATTGCCCACACCATTGATACGAACAAGAAGACTGGCTGGGCAGTTTCCGGTGCCATCGGCAAGGATCATATCGCCGTGTTCAAGCTTGAAAAGCCGATTGCCTCACAGGATGCGGTATCGCTCAAGATCGTCATGGATCATCAGTATGGCCACCGCCATGGCCTTGGGAAGTTCCGCTTGCGAGCGCTGTCTGACTTCCCGAAGTCAACCGATGAGATCAAGGGCGAGGCCGTGGTGCCACAGACGATCGCGACCATCCTGCTGAAGGATACGCGAAGCGATACGGAAGCAAAGGCGGTGCGCGATTACTACCTGCGGACCAATGCCACGACCCCCTTCGAGGCGAATGACTGGCGTCATTTGAGTACCAAGGAGGCGATCGAATTGGACGCAATCGACTTTGCCCAACTGGAGACCTGGAAGACGGTGGACTGGAAGGACAAAAAGGACATCACCACGACCAACGGCTATGCCTACCGACGGATTGATTCGACACGCAACTTTCCGGTAATTCTGACACTTAAGGTCGCCGGCAACGTCGAAGCGTGGCTGAATGGGGAATCGGTGGTGAAGCGCGAGAACGGTAACTTCAAGCAAGTCGACACCCGCCACGTCTATCTGCGCAAGGGCGCCAACGACCTCGTCGTCAAGCTCGACACCAAGAACAACAAGCCTCGACTGAACTTTGGCCTCAAAACTGGGGCAGGAAAAGAAACACTGGCGTTGCTCAACAAGCCCGGACTGACCGCTGAGCAATCGATTTCCTTGGCCAAGTGGCACGCGCCGTACGACGCCAAGTGGAAAAAGCTGAAGGCCGATCTCGACGCCAGCAAGGCCAAGGAACCGAAGCCCAAGCTCACCGAGGTTTATCAGGCCAAGAAGAACGGCACCACCTACGGCAAGTACACCATTCATCACCTCGTGCGCGGCAACTCCGACGTGAAACTCGAACCGGCTAACCCCGGATTCATGGACGTGCTGATGCGACCGGAGGTGAGCGACGAAAAGTGGTTGAAGGATACCAAGGAAGCCGAACCGCGGGTCGCCTTTGCCAATTGGATTACCGACGAAAAAGAAGGTGCCGGTAGCCTTCTCGCGCGCGTCATCGTCAACCGCATCTGGAAGCAACATATGGGCAAGGGAATCGTCGCCTCGGCCAGCAATTTTGGCACCACCGGCGATATGCCCACTCACCCCGAGTTGCTCGACTGGTTGGCCATGACCCTGATCGAGAATGACTGGAGCCAAAAGTCCATTCATCGTCTCATTTTGAATTCAGCCGTGTATCGACAAGGGGTCGCCACTAGTGACGTCGGGCTTTCGCTCGACCCCGACAACAAACTATTATGGACGCGACCACGCCAGCGCATCGAGGCCGAAGTCATTCGCGATCGCCTGATCCAAATGAGCGGCAACCTCGAAACCAAAATGTATGGAAAGGGCACGCTTTCGCTGACCGACCCGCGCCGCAGCGTTTACCTAACCGTCAAACGAAGCAAACTCTTGCCCTTCCTTCAATTGTTTGACGCCCCCGACGCCATCGAAGGCAAAGAGATGCGCAACGAGACAAACTCCGCGCCGCAGTCACTGACTCTACTGAACTCCAAGTTCGTCCGCGAAATGAGCGCCAAGCTGGCGACACGCATAAAAGCGGATTCCAACGAAGCCTTGGTCACACAACTCTATTGGGAGACTTTCTCCCGTACGCCCCGCCCCCAAGAGCTGATCTACCTCGCTGAATTTCTTTCTCGGCAGACCAACCTCTACGAGGGCGACGCCAAGGCTGCGGACAAGGCTAAGATTGATCTTTGCCAGCTACTCATCTGCAGCAACGAATTTGTCTACATTGATTAAAACGACTTATGAAACACTCACGACGAAAGTTTTTGAGCCAGGCGGGAGCTGCCGCCGGTATCTTTGCCACGCAGGGCGCTTTTGCCCAGAACAACCCGCTAGCCTTCGGCACCGGGCATTTTCCTGCCAAAGCCAAAAGCATCATCTGGCTTCACATGACTGGCGCGCCTTCGCAAATGGACACCTTTGACTACAAGCCGGTGCTCAACAAAAACCACGGCAAGCCCTTGCCGGACGCGGATTCCAAAACCGGCTTTTTCACGACAAGCGGAAAGTGCCTGGCCTCGCCCTTTGCCTTCAAGCAATACGGCGAGTCGGGGGCCTGGATTTCCGATCTTTTTCCACATCTATCCAATCACGCCGACGACATGGCTTTCATATACTCCATGTATTCGCGCTCGAACAACCATACACCGGCCATGCTCGAGCTTACCTCCGGATTCTTTCGTCAGGGCTTTCCCAGTATCGCCAGCTGGCTGATGTACGGCCTCGGTACCCCCAATAATTCCTTGCCTGGTTCCTTTGTCTTTCATGCACCAAAGAAGCCACGCGGGGAAGACCCGATCTGGTCTACCGGCTTCCTTCCCAAAATCTTTCAGGCCACCGCCATCGACGGCGGCAACAAGAAAGTCATCGACAACCTTGATCGTCTCGCCGACCTGAACGACGCCCAACAGCGCGCCCAACTTGATGCCATCAAGTTCCTCAACGATTCCCATAGGACAGAGCGCCTGCACACCTCCAACCTCGAGGCTAGACAAGAAGCCTACGAGTTGGCCTACCGCATGCAAACCTCTGCGCCCAACGCCTTTAACCTGAACAACGAACCCGAATCCACGCGCAAACTCTACGGAATCGACACCAAAGACACCGATTTGGTCGGTCGCCAATTGTTAACCTCCCGGCGTCTTGTCGAGCGCGGTGTGCGCTTCATTCATGTTTTTGCAGGAACCAATGGTGGAGGCGGTGGCGTCAACGACGTCCCCTGGGATGGCCACAACAACATTAAAGCCAACCATACGGTCGCGGCCCGGTCGGTCGACAAGCCAATGAGTGCCTTGCTCGCTGATCTCAAGCAGCGCGGCATGCTTGACGATACTCTGGTCGTATGGGGCGGCGAATTCGGCCGCACCTCCGACTCGCAAGGCAACGGCACTGGTCGCGATCACAACCCCAATGCGTTTACCATGTGGTTTGCCGGTGGTGGTATCAAAGGTGGTGCCCAATACGGTCGCACCGACGACTTTGGCTACAAAGCAATTGAAAACCGGACTTCCGTACATGACCTGCACGCCACTGTCCTGCATCTGATGGGTCTGGACCACGAGAAACTAACCTACCGCCATAACGGCCGCGATTTCCGGCTTACCGACGTATCAGGTAACGTGATTCATGACATTCTGGGGTAGAGGGGGTACACACCTGTATCTTATAATAAAAATTCAGTTATTGTCAAAATACCGAAGCAATACTCCTGATATAGATAGACCATAAACAAGTGAATTCAATTTTAAACCATGACTGAGCAAATCAATCGAAACTTTGCACAAAGACATGGTAATTAGACTGTCTTTGGTCTTGTTTCTGGTCGTCCCTTTTCGGTCGTATGCCGGTAATGAATTGATCAACGAGGCGGTCCTCCGAAGCAATGCCCGAAAGATCTTTAAGGGGAAAGTTGAGCCTTTCGTAAATAAATACTGCGTCAAATGTCACGGAAGTCGACCTAAAGGAGGTGTCAATCTTCAGTCAGCACTAAAGAACCCCAATGGCGAGTCTGCGACGTTAAACTGGAAAAAGGCTGTGGCTAACGTCAAGGTTCACGACATGCCTCCAGAGGATACATCAAAAATACCGTCCGAGGAGGATCGACGCCAATTCATCGAGTCGGTGAGTGAGATCAAGTACCTTGCCCCTCGCGACCCCGGTCCCTTTGTTCTTCGCCGGTTGACCAAGACTGAATACGCAAACACCCTTGCAGTTCTCTACGGTGTGGATCGCTCAATAGCCGACGGTCTCCCAGATGAAATCGTAGGAGAAGGCTTTCTTAACACGATTTCTCCTCTTCAATCCGAATTGTTCCTCGGCATTGCCAATCAGGTAATAGAGGAAGTCATAACCCCGGAAGGTCAAACTCCCACGGCCGTTCAAAAACGCCTCTTTGGGGCCCTTCCCCCAAAAGGCGCCGACCTGCGTAAGGAGGCAAGGAAGGTCGCTCGTTTCCTTGCCCGCGAGGCCTATCGAAGACCTGCTTCCAAATCTGAATTGGATGTTCTGGTCGACATTTATGACTTGGGGAGGAACAACGATCTCGACTATACTGGTGCCTTGAGCCTCATGCTCAAGGCTGTCCTCGTCTCTCCCCAGTTTCTATTCATCACTCCTGCCAGTGATCCGAAATTTTCCAAGGAGCGCATTGTCTTCTTGGACGACTACCAATTGGCTGCCCGCCTCTCGTATTTGCTGTGGTCGGCTCCTCCCGATGGCGAGTTGGCTGCCTTGGCCGACAAGGGAGAACTTCACAAAAAAGTTGTCCTGCAGGCTCAGGCGGAACGACTGCTTAAGGATAAGCGCGCGCGGGCTTTGTTCGATGGTTTCGGCGCACAGTGGCTTCGCATAAACGAACTGAAGAGTCAGGTTTTTGACCCCAAAACCTTTCCCCAGATGACACCCTTGCTACGAACGGCGATGAGTGAAGAGGTTCGCCTGTTCTTTGAAAGCATCGTCCGCGAGAACCTAAGTGTAGCCCGGTTTGTCGACAGTGACTATACCTTCCTAAACGAACCTCTAGCCAAGATTTACGGGGTCACCCAGCCTGTCCCAGGGCCGAAAATGCGGCGTGTTAAGTTGGAGAACCCCGACAGGGGTGGCATTCTCGGTATGCCGGCTACCTTGGCGGCCACCTCCTTACCCAACCGGACAAGCCCCGTGCGACGTGGGGTTTGGGTACTGGAGCAGGTTCTGGGGGAACGCGTTCCGTCACCACCGCCCGACATCCCTGAATTGGAGGAGCAGGAACACAAGGAGATCGAGGGTTTGACCTTGCGCCAGCGCACTGAGTTACACCAATCGGAAGAGACCTGCCGCAACTGCCACAAGGTACTCGACCCAATAGGCTTCGGTCTGGAAAACTTCGATGCCATCGGACGGTGGCGGGACAAGAACGACGAGGGTCTCACCATCGATTCCGCAGGCAAGTTGCCCAACGGCCTGAATTTCTCCTCACCCGCCGAGCTTAAGAACCTCCTTGCTAAAAGGGAAAGGGACTTGGCCCGAAACTTGACCGAGCGACTCGTGGCCTACGCGCTCGGGCGACCATTGGGAGGTTACGATGGGATCGTGATCGACCGCATCTTGGCGAACGTCGCTAAGGAGGGCTTCCGAACCCGATCGATCATTTCCGAGGTTATCACCAGTTACCTGTTTACATACCGTAGGATCAAGAAATAGAGTCCGTTAAACAATATTGTACAACCAGATGATAGAATGACTCAAGTCAACGATTGCTTCCTGTTTGACCGCCGCGCCTGGCTAAAAGGCGCAGGGCTTTCACTTGCGCTACCCTTAATGGATTCTCTGGCATCAACCGTATCTACCTTCAAACCGCCCGTTCGAATGGCCTTCATGTACATGCCTCATGGGGTCATCATGGACCAGTTTTGGCCGAAAAATCAGGAAAGCTTCCTCAAGTCACCCCCGCCAATCATCAAATCGCTGGAACCAGTCATGGAGCATTGCCTCATGATGAAGGGCATCTCGGGTGTCCCGACATCGCCTTTCAACGGAGCCCCGCATGCATTGGAATTATCGACCTGGCTCACCGCTAGATTACCCGATCCAAGCTCGCGCGGCCGTATCAACATTGCCATATCGGCCGACCAAATCATGGCCAATTACATAGGCGCCCACACTTTACTTCCATCACTCGAACTGGCAACCATGCCCCAGACCTGGAAGGAAAACCAGGAAGGCCTGCATGAGGGGTACTACAACCACTGCAGTTATCGTTCTCCCACTCAACCCGTCCCCGCCGAGATCGATCCTCGCAATGTTTTGAACCGCCTTTTCGGTAAGATTGGGGAGGAGGGCAAGGTTAGTCAGACCAACCCCCTCGACCGACAGATGCTTGACCGGGTTCTCGGCGGAGCAAGAAACCTGCGAAAGACTTTGGCCAAGACAGACCAGCAGAAACTTGACGAATACCTCGACAGCGTTCGCTCAGTGGAAAGACGCATCGCCGCCATCGAGTCCCGTCAGCAAGAGGCTGCCCTGGAGAATGCGGGCATACATCCGTCCCGAAGGCATGCAACTGACTCGGCTCCCATCGAAGTAAAGATTCCCGAGGGCGACAAGCGCAGTGAATATATGAAGGTTATGTGCGACTTAATCGTTCTCGCTTTTCAGACCGACACCACGCGTGTCAGCACCTACGTCGGTTCCCGTCCGAACGGTGCCTCCTACCCCGAACTTGGATTCACCAACCAACACCACTCCCAGACACATTACGGCAATGATCAGGAAAAAATTCGCAAAGTGGCGGCGATCAACAAGTTCAATGTGGACCAGTACGCTTATATGGTGAAAAAGATGCATGGCCTCAAGGAAGGCGAGGGTACTCTGCTCGACAACTGTATTATGATGTGGGGTTCTGGCTTGGAGGACGGCAATAAGCACCGAAGGGACAACCTTCCTTTCATTCTTGCAGGCAAAGGCGGTGGAGCTCTCAAACCCGGTCGATTCCTGACTGGTGTGAAGGGCAATCAGGGCGACCTCCTGACCACACTGCTCTCCTGTGTCGGAGTGCCCTTGGACAGACCAATAGGTATTGCCAATAAGCAGATTGCGCAAATCAAGGCCTGACTGTTAATTTGGCGTGCTACACGTATGGCTTCGGCAATAGGGACTTTGCCAATTGAAATACTTACATAAATCGCACTCTGGCAGTTGGAACTCCTCGGGGTTCATTATTACTCATCTTAAGTGCATCCCTACTTTGATCTGTTACCTGCTTCCCTTGTTCACCTTGGCATCATGCGCCAGTGCCACCGAACGCCCCAATATTGTTGTGCTAATGGCAGATGACTGGTCCTGGCCACATGCCGGGGCACTGGGCGATAAGACGGTGAAGACCCCGACCTTCGACCGTATGGTTAATGAGGGGGTTCTTTTTGAGCGGGCATTTGTAAGTTCGCCCTCCTGCACTCCCAGTCGTATGGCGATTGCCACCGGTCAATGGCATTGGCGTCTCGGGGAAGCTCAAAACCTGGGTGGTTCACTGGCCAAGGAGGTGCCAACCTATGCTGACTTACTGGCTAAGACAGGGTACCACACGGGATTCAGTCGTAAAGGTGCTTCGCCAAGCAAGCATACATATCGGGGGACCGATCCATTCGGTCAGCGCTTTAAGGATTTCGAAGCCTTTTTATCGGCGCGGAAGAAAGATACGCCTTTTTGCTTTTGGTACGGTAGTGGCGCCCCCCACCGCCCTTACTTTCTCAACAGTGGCAAAACCAGCGGATTGAATACAGAGAATCTAGTCTTGCCACCTGGTCTTCCTGACCACTCAATTGTCCGGAATGACCTTCTGGACTATTACGCCACAGTTCAAGTTTTTGACCTTGAAGCAAGCACCATCCTCGATCTGTTAAAAAAAGCTGGAGAACTGGAAAATACCCTGATCGTTATGAGCGGGGACAACGGTATGCCCTTCCCCCGGGCCAAGGCCACCCTCTATGATACTGGAACGCGCGTACCCCTGGTTGTTCGCTGGGGGAAACAGATCAAAGGAGGACGTAAAGTCATTGACTTCGTCAGTCTATGCGATCTGGCCCCTACTTTTTTAGAGGCAGCCGGGGTTGCCCCACCCAAGGCAATGACCGGTCGGTCCCTCTTTGCTCAGTTTAAATCCCAACGATCGGGCCATATCAAGGCATCCCGCGATCACGTTCTCACTGGAATGTCCCGCCATTGCTTCCCTTATCCCAGGAAAGCCCTGCGGACGGATCGATATCTCTACGTCCAAAACAAGAATCCGGAGAACTGGGTGACCGGGAGGAGAAAAGGACCTCCCCAAACCTTCGACTTCTCGCGCCGCCATTGGCCCAAGGGAGCCGAGGCCTTTTGCTTCAACGTCGACCCTTCACCCACTAAACAGTATATGCTGACTCATCCTGACAATCCCCTCGTTCGGTCATGTTGGGGTCAGGCTTTCGGTCCGTATCCACGTGAGGAACTATACGACCTAAAGAAAGATCCCGGCCAACTCCATAATCTGGTTCAAGCCCAAAAGTATTCCGATGCATTGCGTGCCTTGCGATCAAGGATGGATTATTTATGGGCCAAATCATTTACTCAAGACAATCACTTTTAGGAAGTGCTGATTGTACTTGGTGAATGCTTGCCTCGCAATTGCCGATTCACGATTGTGAATCCTATTTTTAGTGAAAGAGATTCAAAAAATGAATAGTCGATCAAATTACCTACTCCTGATGGCATTTACCTTTCTTGCCCTCAGTTTCTTCCCTTTATTGGTTATATCCAAACAGGATCACCCCAATGTTTTATTCTTGGCTGTGGATGACATGAACGACTGGATCGGTTGCATGGGTAAAACACCCAGAGCCATTACCCCGAACATCGACAAACTGGCCGCCCGTGGTGTCAGCTTTACTAACGCCCATACCGCCGGTGTCTTCTGTGCCCCCAGTCGGGCCGCCATCTTTTCCGGTCAGTTCGCCTCCACGACCGGATGCTATCAGAGCGCCAACTACTTTGTTGCTCATCCCGAGATCGAATCCCTCCAGACCAGCTTCGCCAAGGCAGGCTACTCGACTTTAGGAGCGGGTAAACTTTTTCATCACCCCGCTGGTGCGATCGACGTACGCGACTGGACCCACTTCTTTCTTCGCAACCCCGAACAAAGGGAAACAGGGTGGCCAATGAATTCCTGGAGCGCGGAAACGCCCTTCCCAAAAACCTTCCCTTCAAGCATCTACAACCGGGGGCAGGAAATCACAGGCGGACTCTTCCTCGAATGGGCCGGTATTCCCAACAATAAAGAAGCGGATATGGCCGACACCAAGCGGGCAAACTGGGCAGTTCAACAATTGAAGAAGAAACACGACAAACCTTTTTTTCTCGCGGTTGGTCTCTACGCTCCCCACTACCCAAACTACTGTCCGCAGAAGTATTTTGATCTCTACGACCCAGCAAAAATCGAACTTCCGCCGATCAAGGAAGATGACTTGGCAGATCTTCCGGAAAAAATCCGCAAGATGAAAACCAACCGTTCCCGTATCGTCCAGAAACTTAAATCCCTGGACGCATGGGATGATGCCATTCATGGCTACCTCGCAAACATCAGTTATGCTGATGCCATGATTGGTCGCGTCCTCAACGCCCTTCAAGCAAGTTCCTATGCGGAAAATACCATCGTTGTTCTCTGGAGCGACCATGGCTATCACCTGGGAGAAAAAGGTGACTGGGGAAAGCATACCCTATGGGAAAGAACTTCCAACGTCCCCTTCATCTGGTCGGGGCCCGGAGTGGCCGAAAACAAGACGACCGATGTCACCGTAAGTCTGATCGACATGTATCCGACCTTACAGGAAATGTGCGGACTTCCCAAAACTAAACAAAAACTGGAAGGCACCTCCATTGCCTCCACTTTGGCGACTCCGGACAAGGCTAAAGACCGCACCGTTTTCCTCCCTCATATGCATCCGGGAGAATATGCGATCATCAATCGTGATTGGCGCTACATTCGTTACGCAGAGGATGGAGAAGAGCTCTACGACGTTAAAAAGGATCCGAATGAATGGAACAATCTAGCAGGAGAGGACAAGTACGCAAAAACGAAGGCCCAGTTGGCGTCCCTTGCTCCTAAAAAGTTTGCCCCTCAAGCCAAGAAGCTCAACGCCAAGCGAGACCTGTTCGTCAAGGATGGTTCCTACCAGTGGATTGAGGGTAAAGGAAACCTGCAGAAAACCAAAGTCTACCGGCCAAGCATAACGCCTTTGGATTCTTCAAAATCGTCCAGGACAAAAAGAAAGAACATTCTCTTCGTTGTCTGCGATGATCTGAATACGCATATTTCCACGTCGGGATACGAACCTATCAACACCCCCAACCTATCCAAGTTCGCCAAGGAATCGATCACTTTCAACCGGGCCTTTTGTCAATATCCGGTATGTGGTCCCTCGAGGGCTTCTTTTATCAGTGGCTTATATCCTCAAAGCACGGGGGTGCTTAACAATACATTTGACATCCGGGAAACCCGCCCTGGTACCGTTTCAATGCCCCAATTTTTCAAGGAGAACGGATACTGGACGGCAGGGGTGGGCAAGGTCTTTCACAACGCAAAAAGCGATCATGGTGAGATTGCATGGGATGAAAATCTTCGTTTCGAAAATGACGAACTAGAAGTGGTGCGAAAAGCCCGCGAGAAGTTCGAGGCCGAACACGGTTCCATCGAGAAAAACCCAAACCGGAAAAAATGGAAAGAGCTCAAAAAACGTGTTTCCGCAAAGCTCGGTGCCCAGACTCCTCCAGGCAAAGGGCGAAGCGGGTTGACCGATGCCCAGCACAAGGACGGAAAGAACGCCAGACAAGTACTCCGTTGGATTGAAGGCAAGACCTACGGTGAAAAGCCCTTTTTTATCGCCCTGGGTTTACAAAAGCCTCATGTTCCCTTCCTCGCTCCCGACAAGTATTTCGATCTTTACCCCTTCGACAAGATCACCTACAAAACTGACAGACCCAACATGTGGGATTTCCTTCCCCAGTCAGCACTCTCCAAACGCTATGAGGCCTTCGGTTTCGAATTCGCAAAGGAGAATAATCCACTGCGGAAAGAATATATGCAGGCTTACCATGCCTGTGTTAGTTTCATCGACGCGCAACTCGGGTTGGTTCTCGACGGACTCAAGAAGAACGGACTGTGGGAAGACACGATCATCGTATTCACATCCGACCACGGGTACCACCTTGGGGATCACTTTATCTGGGGCAAGGTCACTCTTTTTGATATTGGGGCCAAGGTTCCCTTCATTGTTCGTGCTCCTGGATTATCGAAGGCCGGGAGCAACTCGGAAGCTATGGTTGAGTTGATCGATATCTACCCCACTCTAGCCGATCTGGCGGGTTTGAAACCACCTGGTCATTTACAGGGTATATCCCTGCGCCCATTACTAGGAAACCCCGATAGGATGGGAAAAAAGAAATATGCCTACAGTGTCGTCACCCGTGGACCCAAGCTCGGCTACGCTCTGCGCAACCAGAACTGGCGATATGGAAAATGGCCGGATGGAGAGGAACTCTATAATCTCCGAAACGACCCAGAAGAAAAACGCAACCTTGCCTCCCAGATTCATTTAACCGAACGGTTGAAGGAATTTCGCGCAACTCTTGCCACTAAGCAGATTAAAGCTGCGTCATCCAAACACTCGACTACCGCACCGCACCATCTTAATAATTGATGGCGCACGACTAACAAATAGCCCTCTTTGCCCAGCAGGAAAATTTTGCTTTTGCAGTTTTAGAGGCGAAGTCTTTCTTGGGCGAAGTCCTTCGTTGCAAATTTCCTTATACAACGATTTTGAATGGCTTCAAAATAAGATTAATAGTGCAATTCAAGGGATATATAAATATCCTGATAGCCACTTTCATTAAATGAAATACCTGTTCCAAATCCAAGACTTTCATTCAGTGCAAAAACCTGATTTATCCCATAAAAGAAACCATCTTTGACCTCACCAAATATATTTGATTTGTAGGTTAAATCAGAATCAGTTGCATCAGAATAGCCGAGGGTGAAGCCTAGTTGAAAACGATTATTTAAAGCATAGTTGATGTCTATCTTGGGTGTTAGAAACCAAGCTTCATAATCCAGACCATTTTCATAGGATTGTTGATGAGACAATTGAAGTCCTGCAATCAGGTGGACGTTCTCACGAATTTTGAAAATGGACGCAACTCCTGCATGAATGCCCAGTATTGACATGTCCCCAACAGGTGTATCGTTGGTTAACGCATTTGTTATCCCTATGCTTGCAATACCTTTATTTGAGAATTCCGTGGAAAAAGATATGCCAATACCGGTTGTGTCTACCCCCTTTAATCCAGCACCATCTTCACTCATCGAAATCCCACTGGTCAGGGAATTATAATCAAGGACAACTTCACCTTCCACAGATTTTAAACAAACAAAGAAAATCGAAAAAAGGGCTGTAACTATTGATATATTTTTCATGGTCTAATAATCTTGGGTCTTTGTTGCAGAAGGATCTTTCAAATGGTTGGTGGATTTGCTTTGCACTTTCAAGGTTGCAGGAAATCTGTCAAACATTTTGTGTGCGGCACAAAATCGGTTGGCCATTATTTGGGTTTGGCTTGGCTTGAAATGTGCCGGAGTAGTATACTGAAGGCAGGATCAGCCATTCCGTCATGATTGAAGCCCTGAAGTTCATAAAGCTTGGATGACTTGTGCTTGGCGACCTTCATCATTCGCCAGAAGTAGGCATTTTCCTCATAGCGTCCCAGCATCTCCAGTTCGCGATCTCCGGTAATCAGGATGAGTGGAGGGCAGTCGGGGCGGACATGGTAGAGTGGGGCAAAACGATCAATGATGGCTTGTTCTCCAAGTATACCACGTTCCTGCCTTGGTGTAAAATGGGTTATGGTATGGCCACTGAAGGGAATCAGACCGGCGATGTGGTTGGCATCGATATCGTGCTTGGCAAGGTAGTGTTTATCCAGTCCCACCATGCTTGTGAGGTAACCACCTGCGGAATGCCCGGATACAAAGATGCGGTCGGGGTTTCCCCCGTACCTGCTGATGTTTTTGAATGTCCATGCTACTGCTGCAGCTGCATCTTCAATGTAGATGGGGCATTTTACCTTTGGGAAGAGCCTGTAGTTTGCAGCCACGACAGCGTGCCCCTTCTCCTTCAGTTGTCGGGGAACTGACTTATTTCCAGCGCGGAGACCTCCACCATGAAACCAGACGATGGTGGCGAATTCTTTCATTTTATTAGGATGATAGACATCCAGCCTGCATCTTTCCGCAATATAGGCGTCCGATTCCGACTCGGTGGCATCCCGGTAGAGAATATTCTCCTCTGTCGTGTAGTTTGTTAATTTGTCGGGTGCTCCAGATGTCAGGAGGGGCAGAAAAAACAGGGTCAGAAGCCCTGTGTGAAGTTTCATCTGATAAGGAATTGAATGTGGATGAATCGGGTAATTACCCGGTGATTTTTACTGAAGGGTGTCCCTCGTTGAGGTCAACTCTCTCCGGTCTGCCCTTGTGCATGTAGACAACCTTGGTGTGGTCGAGCCCCATCAATGTAAGGATTGTGGCATGAATGTCATGTACATGCAGTCGGTCCTCGGTGGCGAAAAGACCGAGTTCATCGGTCGCTCCAATAGTCTGGCCTCCCTTGACGCCACCACCGGCCATCCACATCGTGAACCCGGTTGGGTTGTGGTCGCGGCCATCTCCCTTTTCACTCATGGGGGTACGACCGAACTCGCCGCCCCAGATAACCAGGGTCTCGTCGAGCAGGCCACGCTGTTTTAAGTCGGTAATCAAGCCAACT
>Ga0209660_1000936_pt1 | contig 16180 bp, 14 predicted proteins | sample SaaInlV_100m_DNA_2_FD_184659 | JGI IMG/M metagenome (GOLD analysis project Ga0209660, IMG submission 184659) | Marine microbial communities from expanding oxygen minimum zones in the Saanich Inlet - SI072_LV_100m_DNA (SPAdes) (version 2) | ecosystem: Environmental > Aquatic > Marine > Intertidal... | reverse complement strand
GATGGTGCGAAATCGAATTTAGGAATGAAACCATGTGCTCAACTGTTAGTAATCCTCCGGATATGACCCGGCGGGCGTAACTTTTTTACTTAAAAAAATCCTCCAATTGGGACATTTAATTAAAGCATCTTATCGATGGTTGTCCCTAAACCCGATTCAAGTTGACCAGGTTTAGTCTCTGCAGGCCTATCTTGCTCGACCCCTTCTGCACGGGCTTTAGGACTCGTAGTATTGAGCGGATGGTCCTGATCTATCTCTGATGTCGTACCCACAGCCTCATCATGTCCTCCAAGCCCACTGGCAGCTCTGTTACTGTATCCACCAAACCCAGCCCCTTCCGTGCTTCTTTCTGTCTGGCCCAAACTTCCCATAGAGCCTGATGTTGAGCCACTTAAAATTTTCATCATTTCCTTTTGCTGCTCTCTCGGCTTTCTTACTTCATTTGGATGATCCAATTGGGCTTGATATTTTTGCTTAACAGTAGAATCATCCTTATTAACTCGTGAATCGGATTCACGTGAAGTTTCGCTTTGTGCTTTAAGGTCTACGCTTATTTGAACTCTATCCACTTCTTCAACTACTTTACTTTGATCTTGCCCATCATGACTTTGCGCAGGTGAAGCAGTTGCCCTTTTTTGATAGTCCTCCTCCTGATTCTGTTTTAAAACCTGACTTGTTGTAGCCCTTTTTTGAACCTTCGCCTCCCTTGCTACACCTTCCTGCAGATCATTAGTCTCTGCCTGAAGCTTATTGGCCTTAGGCCCACCCCTCGCGTGTATCTGCGATGTTATGTCCGTTGTTATGTCACCTTTGTCCCATGCCATTTTTCACTCCCAAAAAATAGAAGAACTTATTCCCTGCTTTTTTATTTTAAGTTCTATTAAACAAAACATTAAGTTTATGTTTTTCAACCCGATAAGCTGTACAGGTAGTTGAGTAACTCTTCTTGAAAAACTTAAAAAAAATATATTTTCTCACATCCTACTTTCTTCTCCAGTCAATAAATGAACCTAATTCACCTAACATAAAACCTTACTGATACCTTATCGGGAAAAATTGGTAAAACTTTAACCTCGATGCTATTTTTTTTAAAAAAAAATATAAATTCATATTTTTCAATTATTTAAAAAAATAAAGGGGCTGTGCAAATACCCGAGCCTATTCTGAACGAAAGTGAGGTAAGAGTTCGGACCACTCCTGATAATAAGGAAGTATTTCGTATTCAAGTAAATCGGCTAGCAATACCCAGTCTTGATTTTTGTTAGCATCAACCATTTGTTGGGTAAAACCGACCAAACTAGTCCGCCGGTCCTGAATACTTTTCCCGCCAAAAACAGTGTCTGGAGAAATTGCTTTTGCCGCTAAAATCATATCTAATACCTGAGAAAGCCAGTCAATACCATCTATGATATTAATAAAAAACTTATTGGCTTCCTGCTCATTTCCCATTCGAAACAATTCGACTGATTTTTCTATACCTGGAATCAACCTTATTAGATAAGCATCTGCATTGTCTATATTTTTATTAATAATGCCCGAAAGAGTGGAAATTTCTATCTCCAATATTTTAATTTCCGAGAATGGTGTCTTCCGAACTACGGAGGAATCTGCAGATGATTCTTGCCCGTTGATTTTCATAGACCTGATAACATTTCCCTGAGCTACACCTTTCGTTTCAATATGAGAAAGTAAGTCTCCCAGAGTTTCTCCCATGAAAGAAACTATTTCTTCTTTTCCATTTATTAATAACTTCATAATCTTCAGCCTGCAATTCAAGAACAAAGTATGTCTGACTTCATAAGACATTCTATATATTATTTGGACTCGGGGCAAATTAGAACTAGAACCTCATGCCCACAAATCTAGCTTGACCATACCTCCTTGAAATGATAAAGAATATCTAATTACCTTACCAATAAAGTAACTTGGAGAACACTTCAGATGGAAGTCAAAGAACTTAGATTAGAAATTAGAAAACACCATGTGACCCCCGGTGTCAATGTGCTCGACTTAGTGATAGATGCCGATGGAGAAAAGATTAAAGTTCAAACTCAGCACAAGGATACTGACCGTGCATTTCAAAAGTTTGTAAAAGACGCCATTGGTCTAGGAAAAACTCTGTCGGAGGCCCGCATCGAATAGATAAAATACCATTCTATTGTATTGGGAAAAATAAAAAAATCTACCTGGAGGAGCCAGATAGATTTCAAAGATGCAATCGCTTCAAAAAAGCCAACCCATAGGGTCCTCCCCTCTGCACCAATTATCCAATTAATTTTTGTGCTTTTTAAAGTCTATTTTTGCAACGAACTATCATCGCCTTTTTTAATATTTTTACGTTCCTTGGAAGTTGGAAATTTATCGGAAGAATTTATTTCTTTACCTGCATAAATTAATGTTCGAATCAGCGCAAAAATGACGACGGCTACAACAGCTAGAACCAAATGATTTGAATCAAAGTCCACCAAAATCTCCTTTTTACACCCGCATTAAGTTTACTAAAAAAAACGATTATAAAAAAATCTACAACCTAGGTTTTAGTTATGAAAGCTTACATAGGTTATAAACTCTCAAGAGGGAGTAACGCTACTCCAAAAAAATGCTTAAACTTTAATTAGAGCTAGAAACGAAGATTTTTATCGCTTGAGGTCCATCTTTTTAATTTTTTCGACTAATGTAGTTCGGTTTAATTCCAACAAGCCTGCGGCCTTGTTCTTTACCCAATTAGTTTTCTCAAGTGCTTCTGTTATAAGACCGCGCTCAAATTCCTCTACTGCATTTTTTAGATTGATCCCGCCTTCCGGCAAACCTATAAAAAAGGACTGCTTTAATCCGTTCTGTAGCATTTCGGCTGGTGACAATCCAAACTCATTTTTTTTTACCGTCGGCAAATTTTCTCGAGGCACTTCACCCAAAACTTTTTCTGGCAAATCTCTTGGAGTAATGTTGGCCCCCACACTTAAAACAACCATCCGTTCGATAAAGTTTCCCAGCTCCCTTATATTGCCTGGCCAGGAATATTTGGCAAGTATCTGTATAGTTTCATCGCTAATCACCTTTGGTTCATTACCTTGGCTTTCATTACATTTTTTTAAAAAATGCTGGACTAATAGAGGAATGTCACTTTTCCGGTCTCGCAATGGTGGTATGGCAATTGGAATAATATTTAGCCTGTAGTAAAGGTCTTCTCGAAACTTTCCATCCTTGATTGCATCTTCAAGGTTACGATGTGTGGCGGTAATAAACCTTATATTAATCTTAATCGGCTTGGTACCTCCTAACCGGTCAATTTCCTGTTCCGCCAATACACGTAATAGTTTTACTTGAAGGGCCGCAGGCATGTCACCTATTTCATCTAGAAAAACCGTCCCCTCATTCGCTAGTTCCAAACGCCCTACGCGTGTGTTTGATGCACCCGTAAAAGCACCTTTCTCGTATCCAAATAACTCACTTTCTAGCAACTCATGAGGGATTGCGCCACAGTTAACAGCTATAAAGGGTTTATTCCCACGCTTGCTGTTTTGATGAAGTGCTCGAGCAATCAACTCCTTTCCCGTTCCACTTTCACCAAAAATCATAACTGTGCTATCGGACGCGGCAGCCTTTTCGACAATGTCAAACACGTCGCAAATTCCCTGACTATTTCCAATTATATTATGCTCGCCAACTTTTTTAACAATATTCATAAGTATTTGACTCTGGATGAGAAATTCACAGATTGTCAACCGATTGACGAATAGCACAGTCCGAGAAAGACATACTAATACTTACGTGCTGTTATTGAAATAATAATTTTAAAGTGAACTAAAATTGATTGTATTGTCCCAGCCATCCGTTTAATACCAAAGTATATTATCTACAACAAAACTGGAGCAACATTTTTTTAATGATAGCCAAGTATTGGCCAATAAAAAAATAAAAGTACTGCAAATGCAAACATACCAAACAAGCTAAGAAGAGAGCCTGTCCTAAACATTTCTCCTATACTAATAAAATGAGATGAATAGGCAATTGCCGAAGCAGGAGTTCCTATTGGTAGTATAAATGCGAAGTTACTTGTAAGGATAACCGTCATAGCTACCATAGATGGACTTATTCCATAGGTATCACTCATGCTTAATGCTGGCGGAAGTAAGACTGCAATAACTGCTGAATTACTCATAAAGTTAGTAAGCACTGTGGATAATACAGCTACCAATAGTAAAAATACTGTGGGGTTATGCGCCGTTGATTCAAAAGCGTGTTTAGCAAGCCATAATGCGGCTCCGGACTGAGACATGACTTCGCCAAGACAAATAGCGCCACCATACATTAGGATAATACTCCAGTTGACATGTTCTTCAACCATCTTCCAACTAATAAGGTTGAGAACAAATAAAAACACAATAGCTATCAATGCAATATTAGCGATACCTAAATTATCGCTAAAGCAAAACCACGCAATAAGAGTTAGAATCATTATACTTGCGATTCCTTTTTCTTTTATAGTTACGTCTCCCATTGATTCTAGTTTTTTCTGAAGTAGCCTGTGCACTGGTTCTATATTTTCAATATCTGGTGAGAAAAATAGTTTAAGCACACCCCAGCCACAGATGAAAAGAATAAATACCATCGGAAAACTTAGCTCGGTATACTCTAAAATACCAATGCTTGAATTCTGGGTAGTTTTTTCAAGAATCTCTACGCCAAGCAAAACTCGACCGCCACCAAAAACTGTTGCCGTTCCACCGATAATACATCCCCAGGCCAGGGCAAAAAACATACCTTTCCCAAAAACAGAATCTTCCTTTCTTAGACCAAGCGTGTTCACAATCTCTAAGACAATAGGGAACATCATAGCTGCAACAGCATGTTCAGACATGAAACAAGAGCTAAACGCACTCAAAAAATAAATTGCCATTAACAAACGTGATGGGTTAGCACCCCAAGTATTTATTACCCATATTGAAAGGCGCGCACTTAGACCGCAAGCAATCATCGCAGCAGATAAAATAAATACACCCAGAATAAAAAAAACTGCTTTATTGCCAAAAAACGAATACACCTCTGAAGCATCCATAATTCCCATCATCGGAATCATGGCTATTGCAAGGAGACTAGTAATAGAAAGTGGGATTAGATTCGTTGTCCACAAGCTGACACAAAGAAAAAAAACACATAACACTTTATAACCTTCAACTGATAAATCTAAAGGCCCTTCCAATGAAATCAAAAATAAAAATACGGAAAAAAAAAGAACGAGCAAAATTTCTCGACGCAGGCGATCAAGTATGACCAATACCATCGGGCGTCGGTCGACAACTATATCAAGGGTACTTTCAGTAACTTTCATTCTATTTCTAAATACAAGCGCCAATTAAATGAGAAATAATTATAACTACGGATGGTCAAACCCATCGATACGCGTAATCTACAATAAATGAATTAGCTGAAGGTTGCAACAAGTCGCGCAAATTAAGGCCTGAATGGACTACACCTGCTTTTGTTATTACGAATCTAGATAGACCAATCCAATTTGTGTGCGGTAGAAAAATTTTTCTTCCAGATCTTTAGAAGATGAAAAAATGGCCGCTAGGTGCTGTAAAAAAATTATGCTTGGACCTGGGAGGAAGTTTGATTCTCATTGATTGCTTGATCAAAGTCTACTTGGTCGATCACCCATAAATCACATGACCCACAAGTATCTCGATAGTTTTTTCGAAAATGATTAAACTTTTCATTTTGCCATATAGTCTGCAAGTCTCCATCAAGCATATTACCCATTTTCACATCTGGCAAAAGACAACAAGGTGTAACGTTGCCTTCTCGGCTCACATAGGCATAGTCGAATGTTTTAAGACAATATTTCCCAGACTTGTGAAGCTGTCTTCGCAAAAGCCGGTAAAAAAAACGCACTATTCGTTTACCAACTGCATACTGTAACCAATCAAGACGAATTCCACACTCATTGGCTATACGATCTGCTTCATAAAAAATACGTTCCTCTTCAACTTGACTAGGCCTTTTTAAGTTTGGCGCATATTTACGATCAATGCGGCCTACATTTACAGCTTCAATGCCTATACTCGCCCCAAATTTTATTACATCATACAAATCTTTCTCACACCCCTCATGAAGAGTGGACTGAAGACGAATTGAAGGCCTACCAGTTTCTCTAAGCTTTGCAATTTTTTCTATATTTGCGTATACCTTATTACTGGTATGCCCACAAGAAACGCTATTATCCTCAATTCCATCTATAGAGAATGTGACTTCATCAAGCTCAGAATTTAAAATCTCGTCCACAATCGACTCTTTTGTAAAAAGTCCATTTGAAGTTATCGCCACTCTGTGCCCTCGTTTTTTACAATAATCAACCATTTCAAAAATCTGCGGATGCAAAAACGGTTCCCCCCAACCAGTGAGTGTAATATTTTCACGTTCTGTTAGTTTATCAACCACAGCCACAAATTTTTCCCAATCCATGTGCTCTAATTCAATATCAAGGACTTCTCGAGGGCACATTGGGCAATCCATATTGCAACGATTAGTGATTTCAATTTGCACCTGCCGAGGATTTAAAGGCAATATATAGAGTAATCTGTGAAGAGTATCTTTAATCAGGGTCAACATATTGTTAATAGTAGCTCCAGAAATTTTTTCGGCAGTTATTGTTTTTTTAAATAATATATATTTTGACTAAAGCTTCAAAATTAAATAGTATTCTCAATGCTGTTCGGTTTATTCTTAAAAAAACTATAGCCTGAACCGTATTTTTAACAGACTTTAAAGGTGGCTTCAAACTCTTAAAAAATAAAGACTACCGCCATTGCTCAAGATTCAACTCAAATACTATCATTTTTAAGGAAAGTGCTTAAATGGGTCTGACAATTACTGAAAAAATTCTAGCTGCTCATGCAGGCAAAAATAAAGTTACTCCCGGGGAAACAATCTGGGTAGATGTAGATGTTTTAATGACCCATGACGTCTGCGGACCAGGCACTATAAGTATCTTCAAAGAGCAGTTCGGAGACAATGCAAAAGTATTTGACCGGGAAAAGGTCGTTATCATACCTGATCACTATATTTTCACATCAGATAAACATGCTAATCGCAACATAGATATTCTTAGAGAATTTGTCTCTGAGCAAAACCTTCCATACTATTACGATGTGGGAACGGAAAACTACAAAGGCGTTTGTCACTTAGCCTTAGCACAAGAAGGTCATAACCGACCAGGAGAAGTTCTCTTTGGAACTGACTCTCATACATGTACATCTGGCGCGTTTGGTATGTTTTCCACTGGCATAGGCAACACGGATGCCGCCTTCATTCTTGGCACAGGGAAATTGTGGGTTAAAGTACCTGAAACTATGCAATTCAAATTCACAGGGCAATTCCCAGATTATATAATGGCTAAGGATATTATTTTGCAAGTCATTGGCGATATAGGCGTGGATGGAGCAACCTATCGAACAATGGAGTGGACCGGCGATGCAATTATGAATTTCTCTATGGAAGAACGCATGACCCTATGTAACATGGCTATTGAAGGTGGGGGGAAGAATGCAATCATAGAAGCTGATGAAGTTACCCTCGAATATGTAAAAAAACGTACTAATAAAACTTACAATGTTTACCATTCAGACCATGACGCGAACTACTATTTTAAAAAAACTTATGACGCTTCAAAGATGGAGCCAATTTTAGCTAAGCCTCACTCGCCAGATAATAAAGCGCTAGTTAGAGAATGTAGCGAAATAAAAATAGATCGCTCCTATATTGGTTCTTGTACAGGGGGTAAGTATACCGATTTTTTAGCTGCGGCAAATATTCTTGATGGTAAAAAAGTAGCCGTTAACACTTTTATTGTTCCAGCAACGACCGAAGTCTTTAAGGATCTAGAAAGTAAAACATTGAACGGTAAAACTCTATTGAATATTTTTAAGGACGCAGGTTGTGAAATTGGTGATGCTTCTTGTGCCGCATGCTTAGGTGGCCCTAAAGATACTTTTGGTAGAACTCATGGGACAGAAGTAGTTGTCTCCACTACAAACCGAAACTTTCCTGGAAGAATGGGCTCTAAAAAATCTGAAGTCTACCTCGCTTCTCCATACACTGCCGCCGCGTCTGCGTTGACAGGTCATATTACAGATCCACGTGAAATTCTAAACTAAAAGAAACTCAAAATAAGTCAACAATATGGAACAAGTTATTACAGGAAAAGCTTATGTGCTAGGAGATGATATCGATACTGATCAAATCATACCTGCAGAGCATCTAGTCTATAGTTTAAGTGATCCTGAGGAGAAAAAAAACTATGGGAAGTTCGCTTTGTCAGGCGTTCCTCAGGACCAGGCTGGACTGCCTGAAGGAAACAAGCTATTTGTTCAGAAAGGAAATTTTAAATCAGAATACAGGATCATCATAGGTGGAAAAAATTTTGGCTGTGGTTCTTCGCGTGAACATGCACCAGCCTGCCTTAAAATAGCTGGTATCCAAGCAATTATCGCTAAGTCTTATGCGCGTATTTTTTATCGCAACTCTGTAGATGGAGGTTTTTTTATTCCTTTTGAGTCTTTAGACAAACTTATCAATAACATTCATACCGGAGATGATTTAACAATCGATGTAGGAGTCGGAACTATGACCAACAACTCTTCCAGTCAAACTGCCAAACTTCAACCTTTAGGTGAGGTTGCTGAGATTGTAAAAGCTGGAAATATTTTTGAATATGCTCGCAAATCTGGAATGATCTGACATAGTGGTTTACCTCAGTGTTTAACCAAGTACGATTGTTTATCTATAAAGAAAACCCAATCTTATTTTTATAAATATTTTCATACCTAATAAAACTTAAATTTTAGTCCTATTTTGATGATAATGACTTTGATATGGACATCTTGGCAACACCTACCGTATCCTAGCTATAAAAAATATTAAAAAAAAGTTACCTAATACTAAGCTTTACATATCTTAAATTCTGGGTCTTGAAATAAGATTAGATAAGAATTCATTAAAAGATAACTGGGGAAAAAATAATTTTTTTTTTAATTTCGTTGCATCATACTAGCCATAAAAAGGAGCGTAGTACCATGAAACAATTGCTAAAAATTCTAATCCCAATTGCAATGACAGCCTTTTTCACGCAGTCGGTTTCTGGATACGGACCAAAAGGATATGAGCCAAACAAAGATCAAAAAAAAATTGGCAGTAAAAGTCGAGGAGGAAAGGTACGTCATGGCTACGGGCGCCCCAAGGGACCACCTGTAGATATTCCAGCCCATATTAAGGAAAGAATGAGTTCTGATGGAAAAGGTATTAACCTTAATGGGTCGCAAATCGGAGTCAAGGGAATGGCTATCGTGGCTCAAACTCCAGAACTTAAAAATGTTACTAGTATGGCCTTAAGAAGTAATAAACTTGGTGATGAGGGTGTCCGCATCATCACTCAATCAAGTACATTCCAAGCCTTAGAATTTCTTTCTCTATGGGATAACGGAATTTCACCTGCAGGGATAAAAATGCTGGCACGAGGAGCAAACTTCAATAAACTGAAAGAGCTTAACCTTATGCAAAATAATATTGGGGATGAAGGAGTTATTCTCCTAGTTGACTCAAGTAATTTATCCCAGTTAACTTCACTAGATTTAAGCGCAAATAAAGTTGGAGACCAAGGAGCTATAGCCATTGCCACATCACCTTATCTATCCAACCTAAAAAAACTCGACCTATTCAACAACCAGATCGGTCCCAGGGGTCTCGAAGCAATACTTAAATCTAAAACACTGATCAGCCTTAAAGAGATTGATTTCGTTAAAAATAAGATAGATGATGCAATAGCCGAAAAATTATGGAAATCTCACATGAACTCTTGTCGCGCTCTGAAAAAAAGTAACAACCCTCAAGAGAAACTCCCGCTTTGTAAAAACTAGAAGCTTTGTGGGCCTTCTCTCTCGCTTGATTAAAAATTAATTTACCTATTCCAACGGCGCTCATTGTACCTATCGATATGTTCTCGAACGCTTTGGGTTCCCCGCATGAAAATGTCTAGCATATCTTTGAGCGCTTCCTTTTCTCCATCGGAGCTTTCCGCTTCTTTAAAATTATTTGCCTCCTCCATTAAATCTTTTAAGAGTATATCCAGTTCTTCATTAAATGCCATAATTCAACTACCTCCCTTTATTTTTGCATACAAAAACCGCCTATTCTTAGTTACTTCAAATAGGCGGTAAAAAAAAGACAAGGATACTACCGACCGGTTAGATTCGATTCATCCCTCAAACGATTTAAAAATATAACAAAAGAAAATCGCACTGAAGAGAATTTAGTTATATAAAGTTTTGGAGAAATGTAGAGTCTACTCAGGTTATTTCTTTATTTTTAAGATATCAAGGGATACTTAGTATCATACTCAACACTTGTGAGGACAGTTTGTTTAGCTAGACGGTTTTTCTGATTAATCACTAGGGGTGCAACCAAATTGGCCGTCATTTCAGTGTGAACCTTAGGTATAGTGACAATAACACGAACTATAACTGATTCCGTTGACTCAATTTCAAGTTGAATTCGTTCGCTATCGCTTAAAACCATTTTATATTCAGGAACAAATAAAAATGGGTCCGTCACAATAAAAGCCAACTCCCTAGTTCTCAATGACTGCAACCACTCCATAGGGCTTTCAGTCTTAGGGTCAAGGGGCAACAAGGCAAACTCATTTTCCTTATCAAATCCATACAAAGCATCTGGAAAAAGGAGAATATCTTTATCTTGAATTTCAAGAGAACCGAAACGTGCGGTTTCGTATTTCATTTTTTTAAATTATCAATAATAAAATCAGTAATTTTTTCTGGATCAAACCCGACTGGAGTGGAAGAGGCCGTTTCATTCTCCTCTTTAATTTTAAGAAATACCTCTTCGCGGTAAACCTTGGTAGTTTTAGGAGCATCTATCCCCAGGCGAATATTTTTTCCTTTTACTTCTATAATAGTAATTTTCACATCATCATTAATTTGAATGCTTTCACCGACTTTTCTTGTAAGAACTAACATGGGCGGATTCCATTCCTTATATTGAAGTAACAAGCCTTCTCAACTATTTCTATCTCACTTTAGAACCGATAAAATTATACCAAAAAAAAAAAATAACGGCTCATTTAGTTACATAATAATTTGGCCATCAAGTAAAACGGGATATTCATTGACTCTATTTGATGATTATGATACTTATCCTTTTTCGCTACGAAACTTTTTTGCAATACTAGGGACGGTAGCTCAGTCGGTAGAGCAGAGGACTGAAAATCCTCGTGTCGGCGGTTCGATTCCGTCCCGTCCCACCACCTCAGCTTATTTAAGGTCTAATTTTATTATTTAGAATGACCTGCTCAAATGACCACCTTTGCCTGAGTAGGTCGAATAGATATTTTAATTTCCAAACCTCATCAAGTGGGATTTTAATTCTTCCAACCCACTGCCAGCATCAATATAAATATACGAATGACGTGCGGATGAGTTTAGAGCAAAATTGATGCGATTAATTTGAGTCCCATCAACAAACATAATATTTGTCCATGGATCTTTAGCTCTATAGTCTCGATGACTTGACACAAAGCTTATAAAATCCTTGAAAGCTTTTACACATAACCTAGAACGCATTCCTTCCAAATCACATACAGCTCGAAGGCCACTCGAATTATTCAAGGTCCGCTTCTGAAGTTTTTCAGCAAGCACGGCATTTTCTGTTGCTTCTACCCTGTTTGTTTTAGATGAAAAATAATCTACTAATTTATTAACTGGGAGATCATAACGAATGGATACATCAAAATCATCTTTAATAAATGTATTATATTTTTCTATGGAAACCTCACCCCAAGGTTTCATTCTCATATCTTGATTTTTACTTGCTTCACCTAAGGAGCTTAAACCATCTAAGCAGTTTTTTTCTGTTAATTCAACGGAACAAAAATATGAGGCAATCTGAAGCCGCTTTTCATAAGCTTGCTTATACTTTGACTTAATACTTTCGTACATATTTTTACGAGGAAGCCAGACTTGCTGCGGATCTTGATGAAGGGCTTTACGCATTTCTTCTAATGGAGTATCATATTTTATTCTAAAAGAATGAGAATCCTTTCCAAGCCCTTGTCTATCATCAAGTATAACTTCCTGCCACTTAATTGATTCTGCCTCCCCAAGAATATCTATTAACGCTAAGCGTTTATAACCAGACATGCATTGTTTATTAGAAATCCGCTGAGAGCAATATAGAGAAAAGATTCTGAATTTTCTATTTATTTTATGTTTGAGAGCTGATATCTTCTCAAGGAAATGATCCTGCTCTGATTTTGATGGCAGTCCTTCCAAAAATGATCCAATCTCTTCTAGGGACGCATCCCATGGAATTAAAATCGTATTAAAACCTCCTGTCCTCAAAAACCGTGTACTAATACCAACCGAATGAATTTGAACTTTACCTACCTTAATCAATGCCGACTCGAAAATCTTTATCCCTTGAAGGCATCGCTCGATAAGTGGAATTTGATCTTCCGTAAATCCAATATTCTCATTAAATGGAAAACATTCAACAGAGCGGACACCAAACTTAAACTCCAAAGAACTCTTAGCAAGAATAAGTTGATTAAATTTATTGGAGGTACTAGAAAAAGATTCGTTTAGGGAAACAAAAATAAAAAACACTACTAGCAAAACTATTTTTATATAACTCATTAGTTATCTCTTTAGTTATCTCTTTAGTTAAATCTCTTCATAAGACACCCACTGCATTTGCGCCCCTCGAAGAATAAGCATCAAGAGTACGCTTGTGGCAGGTAAGAACAATGACCTGTCTTTCTTCAGAAAATTTTCGCAATCGATCGAGTATTTGATTATTGCGATCATCATCAAAGTTTACAAAAATATCATCCATAACAAGTGGCAGTGGCTCGCTACGTTTTTCGTGTTCTTCTATTAAACCAAATCGTAGAGCAAGATATAATTGCTCTCTTGTGCCACGGCTCATCTCTAGCAACCCTTTCACCCTTTCATTTTCATCAACAATAAAAATATCGTCCGAACCCATCGGTTTAAATATTCTAGCGTAGCTACCTTGTGTCACGTCACAAAATATCTCTTCAGCCGCTTTTATCACCGCAGGTTGCCGTTCCCTTTCATATTTTTTTCTTGTCTTATCTAGCATATAAAGGGCAATTTTATTAATAGCCCATTCTCTACTGGACTCTTTGATTTTCTGTCGACCGATCTCTAACTGAGCCTGTTGCTTTGACATGTCTTCATTGTTTACCAGATAGTCAATCCGAATTCTATTTTCCCCTATAACTTGAAATAGTTTATCCTTTTCAGCGTTCAACTCACTCAATTGTTTTAAAACACTTTTTATTTTTTGGTGGTTTTCTTCCGGACTGCTTGATTTTATAGATTCTATAAATTCGTCATACGAATCTCCTAGCCCAACTCGCGACTGAATGTACCCTTTTTTGTCAGCAATAACTCGATCTAAATATTTTTTTCTCTCAAAGATTTTATTTTTTTCAATAAAGCTATCTGCATCGACAGTATCGACCGATTTTAAAAAGTCAGAAAGTTCACCATTTTTCTCCTCTATTTTATTTTCTAGTACTTTTATTTTTTCCAACAATCCACGACCTTGAGCCTCTAAATTATCCCTTTCTACACTTAAAATACGAGCCTCATCAAAATGCCGGCAAATCAGCTGTATATTCATTGAAGTATCATTATCCATAATGTAGTTTTTTAAAAAAGGGGCTATTTTTTCTACCCGTTGTGATACTTTTTCTATTGTTTGAGACATTTCACTAAGACGTTCATCAATCCCCTCTCTATGCACCATTCTAATCTTAATACCAGAGGCCTTATCGCCTAATTTCTCTGCAGCCAGTGGACTTAACTGCTGATCAAGACCTCTTTCACTTAGCCATAAAAACCATCCACTAAAAGATTTCTCTCTTTCTTCCGTAGCGTTCGTTAGCAATTTCACTAGCGAAATTTCTAAAGTATCTTCAGACTCTTCAAATATTTTTTTTTCAACTAACATTTTGTTGCGAAGCAACGCACCCAAACTCACCATAGCTATCCCTAGAACAAGATAAACATAATCGAGGGAAATACCTCCTACTGCTATTCCAGTCAAACCAACTCCAATTAAACCGTTTGGCAAGGCACGCTTCCATAACGAAAGAACGGGTTTTGGCTCTGGTTTATTGGCTTCTTTCTGCTCTCGATATAAGTTTAGTTTATCTTTAGCGCTAGTTTCATTTTGCCTACATTCAGATAGTCTATTATAAAACCCTTGGATTTCTTTTTTTTCTAACTCGGACAATTCAAATTCACTGATTCGCTCTTCTGTCCAATCTTGCCCCATAGCACTAAGATCAACTATTATCTGAGCACTGACATGTCCTCTTTCATTTTTTACTTTCAACTCCTCTTTAATAGCTGACTGTACCTCATTAAGGGATTGTTGAAGAAACAAGACATCTCCTTCCCTTGCTAACAAATCATCATTCACTACAATATTATTCAATTTTATTTTTAATTCATCGTAAGCTTGCTTCTCCTCTTTAACTTGTTCAAGCAAGTTATGACTGTCCAATTGAATCGAAGATAATCTACGCATTCCATTTTCAGGAAAATTTAAAATATCTTCCATTTGCTCAACTTCTTCCATGGCGGTTAATATTTCCACAACAACTGGAAATAGCTCCTGACGAGTTTCAAGAAGTTTTTTTGTTAACTCCAGATTATCTATTGCTTTAATCTTAGAAGATTTTTCACAATTCATCTCGGATAACGCGTTAGTTAAAACGTTAAACTTGCCGAGGTTTTCTTGAGCCTGCATAACTTCTTTTTCTATTTCGTTTACTTCACTAAGAATCATACCTATTCGAGACTGACCTCTTGGACGAAATATTCCAGCACAAGCTTTATCTAAATCTTGCTCGATTTTCCCCAAAGATACCTCCCCTAAACCCATCCCCACTCCATAAATACGGCTCTTAATTTCTTCACCTCGCAAGCTTTGTATGTCATGCAATTCATCGATAGTAAATCCATAAAGATTCTTAAAAACCTCTTTCGTTGCATATCCTAGAAGAGAATCCAAGTATGATTGCCCCTGATTCTCTGTGGATTCCGTGCGAATTATAGGTCCATCTTTTTTTTCCGCTTGTCGATCAACAGAAATCATCTGTCCTGAAGCTAAAACACATTTCAAAACCCCTCCCAAGCGACCACCATTAATTGGCTCATACTGATTGACTTTTTGGCTCTTTTTGGGAAAACCAAATAACATACACCTTATAAACTCAAGCAAAGTAGTCTTGCCAAATTCATTAGGGCCATAAATAATATTAAGGCCCGAGGATATACCTGTCACTTTTTTAGTAGAAAAAATTCCAAAACCATCAATTTGTAATTCTCTAATTTCCATCTATTCTCCAACGAGTAAAAAATTGACAAAAGTATTATTTCAGGGTTAATTTCATTTCAATAAATTGTCTAAGCACAATGCTTTTGCTTGAATTAAAATATCTCTCATTTCTTTATCGGATAAGCTATTCAAATGTTTTTTGCCTTGCCAAGTTTCAAATAATGGCTTAAGCGCCTCCTTCAAGTCTGAAAAAGATTCTCCCTTTTCCTCTAATTCAAAGAGACTAATAAGATCAGCAACAAAATCCTTACCTTCTCTCAGAGAATCGATATCGTATATACCAGCTGTGTTTACTTTCAGATTTAACCAGATAGAAGGAGTTCTTCCCTGAAAATAAGTTCTAATTTCGGCTTGCAGTTCTTTTATTGAGTCCTCTCTTTGTAACTCAAAATGAACTTGCGTCCTGCCATTTAATAACAAATCAAGAAAAATATCTCTTTCCTTATTCTTATCTGCAAGGGATTCACATTTTAAACGCACGGCATGTATGACTTCTTCTAATGAAATCACTCCCACAAGGTCTACTTCCTCTTGAATGTATCTAACTGCATCATTAGGTATAAATTCAACTAATGGGGTTGCACTTTCATTTAAAGTAACTAGGCAACAGCCCTTTTCACCGGCTTCTCTCATATGTCTGGCCTGACTATTTCCAGAATAAACTATAGCGGGACTACTTTTGCGCAATACTTGGAAACGATGAATATGGCCCAAAGCCCAATAATCCATTCCACTA
>Ga0209660_1000932_pt1 | contig 16213 bp, 8 predicted proteins | sample SaaInlV_100m_DNA_2_FD_184659 | JGI IMG/M metagenome (GOLD analysis project Ga0209660, IMG submission 184659) | Marine microbial communities from expanding oxygen minimum zones in the Saanich Inlet - SI072_LV_100m_DNA (SPAdes) (version 2) | ecosystem: Environmental > Aquatic > Marine > Intertidal... | reverse complement strand
CGGGCCCATCCTGCCCCATCAGGTACTTGGTCATGAAGATGACCAATATGGCCTTCATTCCATAAAATGAGTAACGCTCAGCAGCTTCGTTCCCAATTATGTATGGGATTCCCTTGGGAATAGAGGTACTCTTTAAGGGAGCAGTCAGGTATTTGGGCATTGCAATAAGGAATTGGTCAAAGGGTGTCGCTGTCAAGCGTTACGCAGTAACAAAATGCCCATCAATAAGTTTCCCATGCACCAGACACAAAATTATAGAAGTATCGTGGACTACTGGAGCCAACATGGTAGTAGAGCCATATTGGCAAGTGGCCTGAATGTGGCGATTGCTGAGCAAATCTGGGGTATGCAGAACTACTGGTCCAGTTCCAACCCATCTCATCGCCAAAATATAGCCAAACAGAATCTACAGAGGTCGCATCAACATAAAGCCATCCAAGCGAGGAATGATAAATCCAGTGGGCATCCTTGATGAAGAAGGACCCGAACCAATTATGGTAGAACCATTGACCACCAAGTGCTGTTGCTGTGCTGGCGAATGCGATGGCCACAGTGACCTTTCGGGTGGCAGAAGCAGAGTTCCCGGCGGAATCCGTAAGAGTGTAAGTCACTTCGTAGACCCCAGGAATTGATGTGTCGACCGGGTTAGTTACCGTGGTAGGGAGAGACCCATCGGTGTCATCAGTCGCACTAGCACCGGCATCAGTGTAGGTGTCACCAAAGGTAATCGTCACCGAAGCATCTCCATTAAGTGTAATAACGGGAGGCTTCGTGTCGGTTGCTGCCGCTGGCTGGACTTGGTTGATTACCGTGCGAAGAGCTTCTGCTCCGGCGAAGCCTGCCTGACGATAAAGTACCTCCCATTGCTGATGGGAAGGAGAATTTTGCACCCCATTTATGATGATAAAAAGAGGAATCCCTCCGAGAGAAAACTGATTGTATGCTGTCCCGGAATGGTCATCTGCAACAAGTGTCATCCCGGCATCACTAATAAACTCCGTAGTCAAACTTGGCGCGCTGCTTTCGATACTGACTCCAATAACTGTAACTGGCACTCCGTTTTCGTTGCCGTTTCTATCGTGAAAATAATTCTCAACATCCTGCACAACAATCGGGGAGGAAGATTTGCACGGACCACACCACCAGGCAAAAAAATCCAAGACAACAATCTGGCCAGCATAGTCAGATAGTTTCAAGTCCCCGCCAGTTGCATGATTCTTGATGGTGAAATCAGCGGCGATCTCCCCAACATCCGTTGCGCCCAAATGCATAAAACTTATTCCAGAAATAACAGCCAGAATAAGGAACAGTTTGATTAAAGGATTCATAAATTTAGGTGAGTGTGAGTCAGAAGTTTAAGGAGAAGGAGCATTCTATATACAGCCAGTCTCGATCCTGATACAGGTGATAGTACTCTACCTGCCCGATACCGGGTTCATCATATCGGGTACGATATTTTCCAGCCTGCAGACGAAAGGCCCGATCAGTCCCCGTCCAACGAATGCCTGCTCCTACCTGAAAAGCATCCATGGGTGGCGCGGCACTGGAGATGACAGCAACGTCTTCAATCTCACCAGTATCATCGTAATGTCGTCCCGAAAGACTCAAGGCCCAATCCTGATCCAATTCATATTCAATGGTTAACCCGAATGAAGTAGAAGTGAAATTTGGATCCTCCTTTGTGAGACCGAAAACCGGTCGCCAGACCCAATGCTCACCTGCGGCATAATTCATTGACGCTTGGTAGCTGTATCGATTTTCACGAGCGGTGGTGTCTATTGCCGAAAACTGATGAAGGGTACGAATTTGCGGAGTAAGAACATTTTCAAACCCAAGCGAAGCCGCCCAGGTTTCAAGTTCATCAATGCCACGAACGAGACCCTTCCCGATTTGCCATTCGTACCCGGGCGAGACCACATCGAATTGATAGACCAAGTCGAATTGTGCAAAACCAGTTGTTGGCAGATATTCCCAACGAGCACCAGTGGCAAGATTCCAGCCACTGGGATCGGCATTGCTGTATTGCAGGGATGTATTATTAATCTGACGAAAACGCTCATCGATCCAGACAGAACGAAAGTCGGCATACCCATCATAGACGCCACCGGAAGCATTCAGAAGGATGGAGTCTACCCCGGTCTCCTGAAACCCAGCCTGATATGAGGTCATTCTCTCTGAACGGGAAAGCGGGGACTCCACAGAGTAAGCGTAGGGTGCAGGAGGAGGTTGATAAGCAATATCGATTACTGTTCGGGTGAATGAGAGGTCTATGTCGCCCCCCTGTATAGAACGACGGTAACGAAAAGAGGTATCAAGAAGATCCACGGCGGCAGACTGCAATGTCTCGACGGATGCTTCCAACAACTGGCTTTGCCCCTTTTCAAAAAATACCGTTGGCCAAGGATTGCCGCGAGCCGGAAGGTCCGGGATCGACCTACTTTGACCTCCAATGCCGTCAATAATGGTCCGGACTTGATCAGATCCATTGAACCCGGTGGAAGCACTGACAAGTTGCCAGTCTTGATTCTCCGATGTCGCTCTCCGTCCATCGACAATTGCAATGAAAGGGATGCCCTTGCCGCCGAAAGCCTTAAGAAGTGTTCCATCCTTATCGTCAAGCACATGGGCCAATCCTGATTTGCGAATATAGAATTGAGTTCGTGCGGGTAAAGACTGGTCAATATTGATTCCGACAACCTCAACGGGGATGCCCTGTGGGTTTCCTCCAGATTCCCAATAATGAGCGCGGACTTCCTTTTCCAATGCCTGAGAGGTCGGTAGGCATGGCACACACCAATGGGCAAAAAAGTCCAAGACCACGATTTTTCCGGCAAATGCATCCAGACGGACGACTTCTTCTCCTTTCCAATTCCTCAACTCCAAAGGAGGAAGCGCCTCAGCGGCGTCAAGGGTACATGCAACGACGAGCATTGCAGTTGTAAGGATTCGAAAAGTTGGTAATTTGGGAATCATTTTGCCCAGATGTCGGTCGCAGTCTGATTGCTAATTATTACAAAATTTTAATCGGAAACCTGAATTCGGTAGAAAGCATTTGCATCCAGATTCTCCCCCAGGGTCATGGATTGCAATTCTCCGGATCCGGAAATGGCATCTCCGTGATTAACCCAAACCTTCAGGTCAGTAGATTGCTGGACTTGGTAGGTAAGATTGGAAAAAGTCTGGATGGTCAAGGAGCGAAAGGTTCCTGTGGGGTTACTAACAGGATCAAGAAGACTTGGTAAAGCCGCCTCGTCCAATGGATTTCCCCCAGCGATGACCTCAAGTCCATCAGGAATCTGATCCCCGTCTGAATCCGCCTTAAGGGGGTCCGTACCATAGGTATCGATCTCTTCAGGATCAGTCAGGCCGTCATAGTCGGAATCCGCCGATGTTGGACTGGTCCCCTTTTGATCTTCATCAGCTTTGGTGATGCCGTCAGAATCCTTGTCATGCTCATCGGTATAGATGTAAAAATCATCCAGCCAAATCTCCTCGGAAAGCTCTGCTGAAAGTTGAGTTGAGGCCTCCAGTCCGGTCTGAAACACATCTGTGTTGGTAACTGTGAACTTTGATTGGACCCCGGCAACGCAGACCCAAGAACCAGAGCTATCCTCAAAGCAGAAAATAAACATGTTCGCTGATTGCAAATACTCCAATTTGATTCGGACGTATATGTCGTTAACGTTCATAACCTGATCGTAGTGACTAAAAACTTGTCCTTCAAAACGAGTTTCAAAAACAAGATGTCGCGCTACTGAATCTGCAAGCTTCACATTATCCAATCGAATGGCAATGCCATCACCTTGAAGTTGAGGAACTCCGTTGACGCCAACTATGACACCCGTGCTAACGCTGTCTGTATCTACTTCGGTTCCAGGAGCTGCAAGTATTACCTCCAAGTTCCATCCTTGATTCGTTGGCAGGCTCTCCTTCCACGGCAACACGGTTGTATGAGTCTGCCCCAAGACCCCGGGCTTGAAAACCAGTTTTCCTCCTGAAGCGATAAGACTCCCCTCCCCCAGTTGGTTCAAACTCGATGACCAGCGGTCAGAATTTAAATGAGAAAAATAAAACTCCTCCGTTCCCTTCCACGAAGACCATGCGTCAGATGAAGCAAAAATGAAAAAGACCAACCTCATGATCACAATAGTTGAATCCCTCTTCATGACACAAAAAAACATTCTCGCCTAATTATTCGTCGCGTTCAACCCGAATACGCAAAAATAAGTGACCCGAACCTGACACCTGATCTGCTGGGAGGTTTGCCTCCACTCGTTCATAGATGCTTTGACTCAAATCCTTACCGTCTGGTAATGAGCTCTGGTCAACACCTTCGGTCGAGGTTTTCAAGGTGAGGCCCTCGGTCTGCCAATCTCCAGTCGCAAGATCAGCTCGATATTCTAAAGTATATGCGTTAGTCGAGTCCAAGCTCGACTTAATTCTGAAGAAGGTGAATCGATAAGAATCCTCACTCGATAAAAGGGTTGGTGCAGATTCTGCAGAGTCTGGGGTAGTGGGGTTTCCCCCAAAAAGGTATTCGGCCAAGTTGGAAATGCCATCATCATCGGGGTCAGCTGTAGCCATCTTTAATGCTTCATCAAGATTCTCGCCGCCTCGGGTAGTCCACCAGTCAACCCAGACCTGGGCACTTCCCGCACCGGTACCAGTAACCTTGAGATTATCCAGATAGAAATGCTCATGCTCTGAATCGTTTTGAACACGTATAACGATACGAATTACTTGTGCGGAATCAGGAATCTGCGTGGGCAAGGACGCGACACTAACCATTTTCCCATCTTCGCCAGTCACAATGTCCAAACCTGCCGCTGCCTGACTCCAAGGGCGACCGAAATCTAACGCAGTTTCACGAGAACCATCTCTTGACCCACGAAGCGTGATCAATTGTTTCTGGGTAAAGGAAAGTCCATCCTCGCTGTGAAGGGCAAAGACTTCGATTTTATCACTTATCTCGAACCCATTGTTTGTATCATGAGCATGTACATCAAGCGAAACAGAAACATTGTTGTAATTGTTAATACTGATTTTCTCAGAAACTATTTCAACGGATCCATTATTGATGTGAAACTGTTTCTTGTTGGAACTACTATTGGGATCAGTCCGGCTTGATGTTAAGGATGAGATGTCGGCATCACCAACCGAGGTCCAACCCAGATCAGTATCACCAACATTCCGGGTAAAGGAAGTATCACCCGATGAAGCGTCCTCAAAAGTGATCCCAATACCCTTGGTTCCTGGATTCATTTCGCCAAGGGAAAAAGGCTCCACCTTGACAGTAATAGACTGTGTCTCCGTACGGCCACCTCCCTGAGCCGTTAACGTATAGCTCGTGTCCTGTGTGGGAGCAATCAAGACTTTTTCACCCGAAACATTGCCTATCCCTTGATTTATTGACAGCGTAAGGTCTGTACCAGCAACATCCCAAAGAAGGTTAGTCGATCCACCGGATACAATAGTCGTCTGCTCCGCGCCAAAGGAGGCAATCGCCATACGGTCGGGATCTTTACCGATGAGCCTCAAGTCAAAGCCCAGGGTTGAGCTCGTAGTGGCATCCTGGTGAACAGCCACAGCCAAGGTATGCTCACCTCGCCCAAGTACTGATGTGCCATAGTAGGCAACGCTTGAGGGGTAGTCCGTCCCACTTTTCGCCATATTGGCATAGGCATCAGGTTCGTCAAAATTCTTTCGCGCTACTTCTTTCCCATCCAGATATACAACAGCACCATCTACAGCAAGGATTTCAAAGCCAACCCGGGCATGTGCCCGGTCCAAGGTAAAGGTTTTTCGAAAATAAGCGGTGTGTCTCTTTCCCTCCTCAGGTAAACCTATATTAGTAATCACACCTTGAATACCCGTCCCGGGCTTTGGTGTAATTTGCCCATAGCCAAGAATGCCCTGACCCTCGGCAAGGAACTGCTGTCCGTCGTAATCACTCCCATCGGGTAGCATCCAAGTCCGATAAAAGTCTAAATCGGACTCCGCCGGATCAACACCATTCACTGGATGCATAAATTTCCATTTCTTAACGAAAGAAAAAAGTTCTGTGCCAGAAATTGTTCCAGATATCTTGAAATCTGAATCAACAATTGGAGGGAAAATGATCAATTGCGTCGTAGAAGAAGAAGTGCCGCTGGCATTTGTGGCAGTCAAGGTGTAAGTTGTCTCCTCGGAGGGTTGAACATTGGCACTTACGCCCTGCACCACGCCAACCCCATGATCAATCTCAAGTTGATCAGCTCCAGTTACGCTCCATTTCAATATACCGGTTCCTCCTGCAAATATAGGTGCAATTGAAAATGAGTTGATGGTTGGTGGAGTGTTCGCAGGTGCCTTTATGCTGTCTACCTTGTTCTTGAATGAAGTAACCTTGGATGACTTAAAGTCATCATCGATCTCAATAATTTCCCATAGACTGTGGGAAGGGGAACCCTCCACGCCGTTAAGAAGAGCAACCATTGGCAGAAATTCATATTGGAACTGATTGACTGCCGCCGAAACCTTGGTTGCATCATCGACTCCGACCAGTTCCAACCCGGCGTAATCAATGATGCGATTTGTCTGGGCAGTTCCTCCACTGGGGAATGTATTGAGAGTAAGGAAAGTAACCGGGACTCCATTCCTGTTTCCTCCCTGACTTTTAAAATGCTCAAAGACCTGCTGTTGCATCACCTTGGCCGGTTCCTTGGCAAAAGATTCCTGAAAAGGATTGAAGAAAAACAGGATGACCGCTTGCCCCTTAAAATCATTGAGATCAATGGGCTCATTGCTCTCCCACTTTACAACCTGAAATTCATCCACATTCTGCCCCACCCTTTTGGCTCCGTAGGAAATCACAACGGTTATCGCTAAGAGCGACATGGAACTGAGACCGAACAAAAATCTAAAATTTCTAAATACAAAACGAGGAACCAGAAGCCCGCAGACAGAAATGAGACCAAGCTGAAACAGCAGGAAATACATCTCTTTTAAAAAGGGGACCAATAAGAAAAATGAAAATTATAAGCAGACACTCCATCACTGCTAGGTAGAAAACATAAACCACGCATATGATCCGTGCAAGTCTGTAACGCGGAAGGTTCTTACTCCCGTGTCACGACAATACGAAGAAATGCTTTTTCCAAGGGTGTGGATGGATCCTGCACAAAGGTTGCCCTTACTCGTTCAAAGCGACTTGCCAGACCAACTTTGCCATCCGGTAAACCAGTTTGATTAACTCCATCCGCAGCACCTTCCACTCTGACTGCACCATCCTTCCAGGATGATTTTAAATCCGGACATATCTGAACATTGTAGGATAACGCTGAATCAATCGTTTTCTTAACACGTATGAAAGTCACAGATGCCTTGGAAGAATCAGCAGAAGTCTCCTGTAGAGACTCTGCTTGCTCAGATAGAGGATTGCCCCCAAGGGCATACTCCAGAAGATTTGAATGACCATCATTGTCCGGGTCGGCATCCATTGCCTGATCTTTGGCCGGTTGATTGGAAAGACCATTGGTTTCTGCCCACGCAGTGAATTCGCTATCTCCGCCGCCCCCAGAACCAACAATGGTAAAGAGCCGAAGATCAAATCCAATATCTGAACTAGTCTTGCTGGCGTTGTGCACCGAGATCGCAAGGGCATGCACTCCTGCCGACAGGGATCCGCTCCCATACGCGGCAACTGCAGTCTCGCTCCCATTTGACGAAGCAAGTCCATGATAGGAGTCTGGCGCAGTAAAATTGGCGGTACGCACAATCTCTTTACCATCAAGGTAAACAACAGCTCCATCATCGCTAAGGATTTCCAATCCAGCGGTGCTATCTTTTGACACGGTAAATTGCCTTTTGAAATAGGAGGTGTATCGCTTGCCTGATGCTGGTAGGCCAATGTCAGTCACAATGCCAGGAGACTTGGTGATCGCCCCATATCCAAGAATGGCTATACCCGATTGCTTGAACCCGGGGCCATCATACCCCGAAGCCGACATCCAAGTGGTATAAAAATCAGGATCAGCTTGAATCGGGTCAATGCCATCCGTTGGGTTGAAATAGCTCCAAGCTGAACCAAACCCAAGCAAATCCTCCGTTTTTTCAGGCAAGGATTCAAGCAAGGTCCAGGAATCCTCAGGTGGCTTTGGGAAGACGATGACTTCAACTTTGCTGGTGGCACTCCCAGATTCATTTATGGCAATTAATGTATAGGTGCGAGAGGACGTGGGAGTAACTTCTATATTACCCTCGTTAAAGGCAAGATCACTGTGCCCGGGAGAAATTTGCACACTGGTGGCACCCGATACATTCCACGTCAAGCTCGCGCTATCCCCTTTGAAAATGGTTCCACCTCCAGTAAAGCTAGTGATTGTTGGCCCCTCCTTAACCACCACACTTTTTTTCCATTTGGCAAGGCATCCGTTCGGATTGTCTGTTACCTCGCTTCGCCCGTTGGTGGAAATAGTGGAACCATCAGAAGGGGAAATGATAACCAATGAAGGAATACCCGAGATGCCAAATTTATTGTAAAGGCTCTGGGCTGCATTCGTTTTGCACTCTACGGAAGGAAAATCCATCTTCTTGTCTTTCATGTAAGAAAGTTGAGCGGATTTACTGTTATCGGCACTAGCATAAACAACCTCAAATTCATTGGAATTCTTGTTCCTGAAATCAACTAGTTTGGGCGAAAAAGTCCGGCATGGGCCACACCAACTCGCAGAGAAATAAATACCAACAATTTTGTTTCCAAGGACAGTATCCCGATTCACCTCATTTCCGTTTTTATCCATCATCTTTGCCGGGAAAAAATCCGCCCAAACGGAAGCAGCATCCAGCGACGCGCTCCACAAGAGCAGGGCGGACAGGCAGAAATTACGAAGTGTTATGTGGGTAAGGGGATTTTTCATGTCAAGATGTTGTAATTACTTGCAAGATGTACATCCAGCTGCCTGAGCTCCGCCAGAAGACGATGCACCTGGCTCAACCTGTGCCGTGAGTCTGGGCTGGAATACATAGAGATAAGAATTGGAGAACGTCATATTGGGCTTGGAAACCAATCTTTGATCCTGCACCCCCACCGTTTCACAACCCTGCTGAAGCATCGAAGCCAACAGGATGGAAAAAATGGCAAATAATCGCAGGACGGAATAAGACATTAATCTAAACTTATTATAAGGAAGGGGGATGCCGCAACCGTAAAGTTTGAAGCTAATCCAGACGACCAAGCGGGCATAATTAATTCGTGAATACTGCACGCAAAAAGAGACAGGCAAAGTAGGATGCCGACCAAGCAAAAGGTCACATAGAATAAATTTCTAAAGCCGATTTGCCGCAATAAAAAGCAATATTTGGGCGATGATTCACAGGTATCGGGACTACCACGACTTAAAGTCAGGGGCCTTTAGGGAGCGCATTATTAAAGTCCTTAAAACCCTGCTGAATGTGAAGAGAGGTCTTTTTCAAAAGCGAATCAAGACTGTTGGGTTTCAAAACAGGCGGCAAATTATAAAGAATGCCAGCTACTTGGGCTGCCATGGCTGAGTCATGGGCGACAAGATGTTCAAAAAGTTTCTTTGGGTTTGTTCCAACATCTCTAACCAATTTCTTGGCGTAATGACGCAATGATGTGAATTTGGCATCCCCATCAGCATCAATCCAAACAGGATTAGTCGCACCAATAACACTTGGCTCCCAGTCAATGCCCTTATGCTGGTAGGGCCGGGGAATCTCCCAACAAGGTTCTTTAACGGCAGGCCCTTTTGCTACGGCGACCAGCCATACGTCATAACGAGGCTTTGGGATGACTCACTTGACTTTGGCCTTCAAGCCGCCCTTACCGCGAGTCCCAGAAAGCTGTCTTTCGCGAATTTTGTATCCATTCTGATATAGCACCACGGTATCCGCTTCAACCCAGGACGGGCCAAGGACTTCAACTTCAGCAATTACTTTGTCTCCTTGTATGGAGGCAAGGTCCCCCACCTCGAATTTGCCGTCCACCTTCATATTGGTCAGTAGACCCATGCCAAAAAGCGCACGACCTTCACGAAGACTCTTGCAAACCTGATCAACCGGAACCCTTGACGGATCAGAATCGTCACAGGCAACATAAGTGCGACCCTGCCCAAGAATATATCGTGCAACATCATGCGTGTCGCTGGAGGCCAACCCTGTGATGCGGTATCCGTAGTTTAGCAGCCCGAACCAATCTCTAAATGTCCGCATCAGGTCATCCTGTAAAGCAGCGGAGGTAATGACCTCGAAGGCATCAAAATTCCAATCCGGGCCTCGAGGGTTTTGCCCGGTGGCAAAATTGAAATGCTCAGGAGAGGTTGGTGAAAATCCACTGTGCACATTGCGCGGATGATTGAGCTGGATCACCTGTACACCCGGAGTATTTCTCATGTGCGACATCAGGGTTGGCCAATCCTCAGATCGATGATCAACAACCGGGCTAGCCTTCTTGATAGGATATGCATTAAAATGCCCCACCTTTGTGGTCACTTCGTTACCAATTACTGTTGTAAAATATTCATCCGCGCCCGCCTTCTGCTGGAAAGGTTCGTAATCAGCGTGAACATTGTGATCGGTGGCTACAGCCAGTTCGATATACTCTCCCGCAATGGTTGGAATGCGTTCCTCCACCGTGGAGTCTCCGTGACCGCTAAAAGTACGAACGTGGATGTGTGTATCGCAACTAACATAACCGGGCATTGGCACCTCCCGTTTGATTCTCAAGGTCACCTTGCCCTTCGACCCGGCTTTGACCTCAACCTCCTCCGATGCCATGGAATACTCGAACCCTCGAGTCGCGTAAATCTTGTATCGCCCGGGAAGCAACCCAGCACGCACCTTCCCACTCAAGGTGTAGACAACTCCCGGTCGAATCGCGAGATTCCGGTCAGCAGCAACATATAAAGGGGCAAGAAACCCGTCAGTATCAGTAATCGTGATCCGACAGGGAACTGATTGGTCTCCCTCCTTGACTGAAATCTCGAGAGACGCTTTGCCAAAGACATCTGCCGCCATACCCGGAAGCAGAACTGCACGATGCAGGACTACATCATCAATCATCTTGGGCCCAAGAATTTCGAATGTATTCAATCCATCCTTGATTGTTCCCGGCGGCACCTCAAGACTGTGCACAACCTTCGACTCGTAAGTGAGCAGGCGTCCCAAACCCCGCCCATTCAGGCGGACCTGCCAGCCACCGCTCTTTACGTCATCCTGCCAAATAAGCAAGGTGCCTGCACCTATAAATGCCTGAGCCTGAAAAACATGTTTAAGGTTCATGCCCAGCGGCGTCTTTGACGCAAATTCCCTCCATTCCGGAACTCCAGATGTCCCGAGGTGCTTAGGTTCATCGAAGATCAAAAGATCGGCGACAGCAACTGACTGTAAAAAGCAGAATGATAGAAAAAGAAACCGTATAAGCCCCATCGGTTCGAAAGTGCCGCTTAACTCGGTTTTTTCTTACGACTGGGCTTTTTTAGTGGTCGCGTATCCTCCGGGACCTTCAACTCCTTCTGCAAGCGATCCAGTTCCTTCTTTAGCTTTGTGGTGATTTCCTTGTAGGCTGGGTCACCATAGCGGCTGGTACGTTCGGTCGGATCCTTTTTTAAGTCGTAGAGTTCCCATTCATCGATCCCATAAAAGCGAATGAGTTTGTGGGTGTCACTGCGAACGCCGTAATGGCGACGAACACTGTGGGCACCGGGGAATTCATAGTAATGGTAGTAGAAACTCTTGCGCCAATCATCCGGTGTTTTGCCTTTCATGAGAGAGACAAAGCTGTGACCCTGAAAGTCGGCAGGAATCTTGTCGGCAGCACCTGCAGCCTCAAGGAAGGTTGGGGCAAAATCAACATTGGAGACCATATCTGCGTTGGTGGATCCGGGTTTGATAACACCGGGCCAGCGAGCCAGTAGTGGCATCCGCAGGGAATATTCGTAGAACCATCGTTTATCGAACCAGCCGTTTTCACCAAGGAACCAGCCTTGGTCGGATGAATAGACAACGATCGTGTTCTTGGCCAGGCCCGTCTCATCAAGGTAGTCGAGGACACGTCCAATATTATCGTCAACGGCAGCGACACATCGAAGGTAGTCCTTGATATAGCGTTGGTATTTCCATCGGATAAGATCGTCGCCCTGAGGGTTGGCCTTCTTGAACGCCGCATTCTTTGGACCATAGGCAGCATCCCAGAGCTTTCGTTGCTGCGGGTTGAGATTGCGCGGGGAGTTGAGCTTGAGGTCGTTGGCACTGAGGTCGCGCTTGATCTCCATGCGCTGGGTGCGGGCGGCAGTCCCGCGGCCTGCATAGTCATCAAAGAGGGAATCGGGCTCAGGAATGGTTACATCGTCATACATGTTGAGGTGCTTCGGTCCCGGCTGCCAGTTGCGATGCGGAGCTTTGTGCTGATACATGAGGAGGAATGGTTTGTCCTTTTCCCTACCCTCCTTGAGCCAGTCAAGAGCCAGGTCGGTGACGATCTCGGTGGTGTAGCCAGTGTGCTGGGTCCTCACCCCGTTCTTGAGCATGGGAGGGTTGTAGTAGGGACCTTGCCCAATCAGTACTTCCGAGTAGTGAAAGCCGGTGGGTTGTGTCTTTAGGTGCCACTTACCAATCATGGCGGTCTGGTAGCCGACCTTCTGGAGGATCTTGGCAAAGTTCTGCTGCTCACCATCAAAACGATTCCCATTGGTGAGGAAACCATTAATGTGACTGTACTTGCCGGTAAGAATCACTGCACGACTTGGACCGCAAATTGAATTGGTGACAAGGCAGTTATCAAAACGCATCCCCTCCCGGGCAATACGATCCATGTGCGGTGTCTTATTGATCTTCGACCCGTAGGCACTGATTGCCAATGGCGAGTGATCATCCGTGAACATGAATAGGATATTTGGCCGCTTAGACTTGCCAACAAGCAACATGGGAGCCAGAAAGAGGAGGGGGAGAAGAATCTTGCGCATGAGAGTTTTCAAGTGATCGATTAGTGTTTATAATCTTGATGGAGAATTGAGGGATACAAAGCTTTTCGGACAAAGTGTCAGCAATTCCAAGCTCAAACCGCTATGCTACCAATCACGAATGCAACATCATATTCCAGATCGAATTGAACATCTCCCTTGCCGTAGGAGACTGAATAAATAGCCTACTCCCCCAAAAAAAGGATGCAAAAAATTTCCAGCGCCGGTCAGACACCAAACCTCTTCGCTCCATTGATCGCAGCGTCTTTGATCTGCATGCTGGTGCAAGCTGTGGCCTGGATGTTTCCTGAGATTATGTTGAACCCATTCGCTTGGGGTGCAGCGCACCTTGCCGCAGCCATCTTCCAATGTCCCATCGAGACGATGCCCAACCACTGGCGATTGCATACCGAGCCCATCGGCCAAATCGTCCATGAAGGTTGCAGCGGCTACACATACTTCACCCTGCTTTGTATGCTTGGTACATTTCTCGTGTGGTCTCGTTCCGCGGACAGCATAAGTCGCAAGCTCACCACCCTGGCAGCTGGACTACCCATCGCGGTAGGCATTGCCATTCTTGTAACTACAGGTCGCATATTTTGCTCTTTTAAGGTCCGTATTCACACGATGGGTCTCATCCCTTACAATTTCCAACCTGCCACCCACCTTGTAACCGGCCTTTGTATCACCATCTCAACCCTTGTACTCTTTGCAACCGTTTGGGGCATGACATGTAAACACAAGTCATTGATTACTACTAGCAGATGAATGATCCTATCGTAAAAGACCCAGCGGGCGGGAATCCTTTAAAAAACGAACACCTGCTCCCAGTATTTACGCGCCAAGCCTCATTTCTCCCATGGGTCTGGGCATTACCAATTGCAGTACTGTTGGCCTACAATCTCTTTTATTTCTCGGTACTGGGAGGAGATTTCGAGGATTCAGAGCGGACAGATTTCTTCCAGTTGCTCGGGCTAAATATTGGAAATCTGGCACTCGCGCTTGGTGCTTTTGTCTTCTGCAGGAAAAAGCCGGGAGAGATGCCCTCTCTCCTTGGCCTTGCCGTTCTGGCGATACAAATTCTGCATTTATGGCTGGGCATTTTAAGCATGGAACAGCTTCCCGGTGGTGGCGTGGATTGGTTTATGCCTTCGCAAAATATCTTAATCTATCAATTCACATTTTGCATGATCCCGGCAATCTACGGATTGATCCACTTCGCCGGAGTTCGACTCTCTATGAACCTGCCAAGCCAAGTGGGTTTGTCTTTGCTCATTTGCATCGGAGTCCCGGTGGTACTGAAGATCATCCTCTCACTCAGCTTTATAAATCCGACGTCAGTACCGAAATTGGTTTTTATTACTTTGTCGGTTCTGTTCCTGGTGGGATTATGTCGTCTATTACTGCTCTGCTTGAAGTGGCTTTTCAGTAACCCCTATGTCACAATTTTGGGCAAGGCCTTGTTTGTGCTGGTACTTCCTATTGCAGGACTACTACTAAATAAGAATATACCCTTCCCTGTTGATTTTCAGATTGTCGACCTTTATATCCTCACGGTCTTCAATGGGGTGCTACTCTGCATTCCAAGTCCGAAAAATGCCTCATTGAACAGGATTTTGTTTGCACTCAAATGCGTCAGCCTTCCCTTCAGCATCTACTTTTTTCTGGTATTTTTACCATGGATGCCATTGGCGATTTTCGCAGTTGTTCTGGCAGGGTCAGGATTTCTCATGCTGAGCCCGACACTGCTCTTCCTCATACATGTACATGATCTGGCACAAGGCTTCCGTAAACTCTTCCCTGAAGGAGCGAAGGCAAAAAAGATACAAACAGGAGTATTAGTTCTCCTCCTTCCTGTTTGGTATACAGCCCAAGCCTTCATCGATCGCCAGTTTCTTCACGAAGGCATCCAACACGTAATTTCCCCGGACCTCGAAGAAACCAGCCAATTCGCCGGAAGTCGCGGTCTCACCCTGCGATCCATAGAACGCTTGGCCGACTACAAGAATGGAAAATACCTTCCTTTTATATCTGAGCTTTATGCCAAGATCGTCTTCGATAACCTGACGCTCCCCGACTCCAAGATGCAACGCATTTACACTGCCTTCCGCGGGGAGGCATGGGACCCGAACCAGAGCGGCAATAACATTGGGCCATGGTCAAGAAGTAACCGGGACACGTGGGGCGCACCACGTCAACAGACCTTCGACCGCAATGTTGAAATGAAAATTCCCGAAATTAATCAAAAGATCGATGGTGACCTTGTGCGTACCCGAGCCGTGTTGAAACTTAAAAATCTCGGACAAGACCAGAATGAATTCGTCACAAAAATTCGTGTCCCGGAAGGTGTCTTTCTCTCCGGGTACTGGCTTCATGTCGGTGAAGAACGGGTCCCCGGTCGACTCTTCGAAAAAAAGACAGCCCTGTGGGTTTACCAGAACATCCGTGACTTTGAGCGCCGGGATCCCGGTCTCGTCTACTATGTCACCCCCACGGAGTTGACCCTCCGAGTCTTCCCACTTGCCTCAGGAGAAACTCGCACAACTGAAATAGAATTTCTTTATCCCAAAGAGTGGAAGCCGCGAATCTCCATCGGCGACGAGGTTTTGGATCTCGGCGAATCGAACGAACTACCACACATCCACATAGCCGAAACCGGAGCCGGAGCGATGGTTGTCGTCCCGAAAGCCCTGCGCACTACCCTGCCCGTCACGATTCGGTCCCCCTATATTCATTTCAATTTAGATAGATCCAACGCCAGCAAGGAACAGGTTGAAAAAACCTTGGCCGAAATCCAGAAAACAGCCCGCTTTTTCCCCGAGGTCCAAGACTTCACGATCTCACTTGCCAACTTCGATTATCAGGAGCTTGTCCTTAACCCATCGCCTTGGGAAGACCTTCCCATGAAAATTACAGGACCCCAACTGAATACACTTTCTGCACGTGGCGGTTTTCTTCAAACCCAAAGCGAAGCACGCACGCTACACCGCTACAGAAGTAAGTTCCTTGATGCAGGTGAAGCTGGGGATGCCCTCCGCGTACCTATCATGTGGAATATTCAGCATCACGAAAGCCCGGTTACCGAAAATCTTTCCCTTAACGAACTCCTAAGCCGATACACTCCGGATTATCCAAAACGCGGCATCTCCGGGATACTTCTATTCAGAAAAGGCAGAATTGTCCGGCCCCTTGCACTTGAACACGAAACCGACCTCGCAGCCCACTTCCCTGAGTCCAATCCACAGGTTCCGCTG
>Ga0209660_1000923_pt1 | contig 16331 bp, 10 predicted proteins | sample SaaInlV_100m_DNA_2_FD_184659 | JGI IMG/M metagenome (GOLD analysis project Ga0209660, IMG submission 184659) | Marine microbial communities from expanding oxygen minimum zones in the Saanich Inlet - SI072_LV_100m_DNA (SPAdes) (version 2) | ecosystem: Environmental > Aquatic > Marine > Intertidal... | reverse complement strand
TCAACCGGTTGCACAGCTTGCAGCGGAAGCATGGAAATCACGTAACGTCTTTCGTGATCTGCTCAGAGAACTCGAGCAAAAAGAAGACCGGATCGTGGACTCTTACCTTATGCAACTTCCGGAACGTGCACGCTTTGGAAGATAACATGGACATATTTAAGCATGATTTTCGTTGATGTAGTTTGTAAAGCTGACAAATGCTTTAGCTGTAAACATAATGCACTTTCGAAATTTCATCTTATTTTCCGATATTCGGTCTTTTCAGATCGCACTTGGAATCGTGCCTCCTTCAGAAAGCCAGGGACGGACGGACTCTCTTCTTTTGCCAATGGTTGCCAAAGGGGATGAAACAGCCATGAGAAAATGTATTGATGCATACGGCCCGCTTGTCTGGAGCATTGTCTGCCGCAGAGTCAGTGAGAGAATGGATGCCGAGGAGGCGTGTCAGGAAATATTCACTGAGGTATGGCGAGTCGCGGGCCGGTTTGATTCCACGGTCTCTAAAGAGTCGACTTTTATCGGTATGATCGCCCGGAGACGCTCAATTGATTGGCAAAGGAAACAAAATCGGCTTCCAGCGTTATCATCTTTAGATAGCCTCCCTGAACTTTCTGCTGCCACAAAAACCAGCTCTCTTCACTCCATCGACCGTTCCGAGCTTTGGAATACCCTGCAAAGTCTACCAGGGGACACGTTGAAATTGTTTTCCTTACATTTTGAAATGGGTTTGACTCATGATGAAATTGCCCAACAGACCCAAATACCGATTGGAACCGTCAAAACCAAACTGCGCCGAGGTCTGATTGAAGCCCGCAAACTACTCAAGGAATTCAATGAGGGGAAAGGAGTAAAAGTATGAGTGCAAGTGCATGGGATCGATTCGAAGAACTGGATGCAGGAAGAATCATAGGGGATCTCACTTCCGAGGAAATCTCTGAATGGCAGAGTCTGGCTACTGATCAAGGGGACAACAATACCATTGAACTTGAACTTATTGCCACGGAGTTGGAACTACAGTATACGCAACCCTCTGATCTAACAAGTAGTCTTTCGAATAAGCTGTTGAGTACGATACCGGCTTTCTCCAATAAGGCCAAGACTACAGAACCTCCATCCGATAAAAATATTTCAATCCTACCCTGGTTGGGTTGGGCTGTAGCGGCATGTTTGGTAGTTGTTTTTAATATTCCAAAGACTAAACAGATTCCTGTTGCCCCCCTGACCATTGCACAAAAATACGAAGCTCTGATTACCGATAATGTAAATACTCAGCGACTTGCCTTTACACCCGTTAGTGATCCATACAAAAAAATCAGTGGAGAAGTAATATGGAATGATGCACTCCAGGAAGGGTACATGTCTCTTGCCAGCCTTCCCGTAAATGACCCAACACAAAATCAATATCAACTATGGATTGTCGATCCTGAACGGGATGAATTTCCTGTGGATGGTGGGGTCTTTGACATATCCAGCAGCACAGGTCCCGCGATTATCCCGATCCGCAATGCTTTACAGGTCAACAAACCGATAGCTTTTGTGATTACCTTGGAACAACCTGGAGGCGTAGTGAAGTCCAAGCTGGAAGTCGTAGTTGCCCAAGCCAAATCCTAACATCCATTTGCCCTTTAAGAGTGGATGTTGAGGAATACATCCTGACCATCAAATTGACTCGACCCCCTGTGTGAAATCCACAGGAAAGAATTCAATAAGATGAATTACATGATATCTCTCATTACCCTCTTCGCTACCCTTGTCTTCCAATGCTCACTGGATCAACTAAATGGAGCTGAAGCCTTTAAAACAAGAAAGGGACCAATCAAGGTGTTCATTCTGGCCGGTCAGTCAAATATGGACGGACAAGCCCATGTCAGGACGATTGACTTCCTCGGGGAGGATTTGAATCCTGCACGCGCTGCCTTGTTAAAGACCTTCAAACCAGATGGTAAAGAACTCATGATACGCGAGGACGTCTGGGTCTCCAATGCAGGCGTACACGACAAGCTCCAACCCGGTTTCGGTGGTCGAAGGAACTATGACAAGCTTGGAAGCAACATCGGTCCTGAATATGCCTTCGGCCACTACGTTGGCGAGGCGTTTGAAGAGCAGGTTCTTCTGATCAAATATGCTCCAGGTGGTCAGAGCCTGTACGTCAATTTTCGTCCGCCGAGCGCGGGGAAAACGGGAATCCAGAAACTGGATGATAAGATTTTGACAAAGGAAGTTGCGGACAAATGGAATGAAGGCAGGGTCGAACCGGTTGTCGGTCTGCAATACCGCAATATGATCCGGTACGTCCGCAAGACGCTTGACAACCTGAAGGAGCATTACCCGGAGTATGACGAGAAAGCAGGATACGAAATTGCCGGATTTGTATGGTTCCAAGGTTTCAATGACATGTTTGACGTTGCCGGGCGCAAGCAATACGGAGCCAATCTGGTTCACCTGATCAAGGATGTACGCACGGAGTTCAAGGCTCCAAACATGAAAGTGGTTGTTGGTGTCATGGGGGTCAACGGCCCGCATAACGAGCATAACCCAAAGCAAAAGGAAGTCCGCGAGGGTCAGCGCTTCATCAACCGCGTGCCCGAGTTCGAGGGCAATGCAAAAGCAATTGAAACCGCTCCTCTCCTGGACCCCCGGGTTGTGGCCCTAACTGCGGGTGGCTGGTTGCCCGAATACGATCGTGATTTCAAGAAGGATCCGATAACCGAAGAAGAACGTGCTATGTTGGGTCGGGCGATGTCCAACAAAGGTTTTCACTACAGTGGCGAAGGCCGGTTCTTCATCCTGGTCGGCAAGGCCTTTGCCGAGTCCATGCTGAAGCTTTTGAAAGGTGACGAATAAGGCTGATTAAATTTCCCGGTCAAATCGAAATCGGGTTGCCAAAAAAACTCCTATTAAAAAAACTTCTCGACTCATGAGAAAATCAAGAAGCATTTCTATCATCAAAACCTTAATCCCCTTGTACATGGTCGCCCTTCTGCTGAGCGTACCGCAGCTTTTCGCTCAAGCCTCCAAGCTGAAGGTGAACAACGAAAAGGCTCAAACACGCGATCAAGTGAAGCGGATGCATCCGCATGCCCTCAAGCTCATTTTACAGGGTAAGAAGCAGGAGGCCATCGCCTACCTCGAGGCAGTATCGGAGAAAGCGGTCAACCCCGAGCAAAACAAGATACTGTTGGACATTGCCCGCGGCAAACCGGACGCATGGAAGTTCGACGCCAAAACCTGGCCTTGGGAACGCACCCTTCCTGATACTTCGCTCAAGCAAAATGCTCCATCGGACAAGTTCACCATAGCATTTGGAGGTGGCGCCGGCTACGTCCCGAAGAACGAACGAATGTGGGATACCATCGGAGAGATCGATCCTCGTGCCCTTCTTCTACTGGGTGACAATGTCTACATCGACGACCCAAAGACTCCGGAGATGCAGCTCTTCCATTACTACCGGCGCCAGAGCCAGCCCGAATGGGCAAAACTAGCCAAGAAGGTCCCCATTTACGCCATTTGGGACGATCACGATTTCACCACCAACGATGGTTGGGGCGGCTCCGCCATAGAGGAACCCACCTGGAAGCGCGACGTATGGAACGTGTTCAAAGACAACTGGGACAACCCCTACTACGGAGGTGGCGAAAAACAACCCGGTTGCTGGTTCGACTTTTGGATTGGCAAAGTTCACTTCGTTTTGATCGACGGACGCTACTACCGTGAGTCGCCCAAGGGGAAGAACCCTTCCATGCTCGGGCCCGCCCAGATGAAGTGGCTGAAGAAAACACTCAAGGAACCCGCCGTCTTCACCGTGTTCTGCACCAACGTTCCCGTGACGCCCAAAGTGAAGCCGGGCTCCAAGGACACTTGGGACGGCTTCGACGGGGAACGTCAAAAGATCTTCCAGTTTATCGCCAAGGAAAAAATCCCCGGGGTCGTCATCCTATCCGCCGACCGTCACCGCTCCGACGCCTACAAAATCGATACAGGAATCAAGGGAATGTATCCCCTCTACGAGTGCCAATCCTCCCGTTTGACCAACCAACACGTCCATGGACTGATCAAGCACTCCTTATTCGGCTACAATAAGAAGCAGTCTTTCGGGCGTATCGACTTCGACCTCACAGCCAAGGACCCGGCGTTCAAGTACACGGTCATAAGCATCGACGGGGAAACCGTGCACTCCCTCGAACTCAAACGTAGCGAACTGCAATTCAAGTAGGTCCAGCAGACTCCCCGTGCAACTTGAAAAACTTGCTCTACCGTTTACCTGATGTGTGAAAATCCGCTTGATTGGTCGGGATTACTTTAATCAACCGAACAGCTCGCTCATAGGGATTCCGGTACTGTCCCCAAACTTCTCCATGGGAACGTCCATTGCGTTCCCGATTCTGGCAAACAGGTTGGACAAGGCGTTCTTCTTCTCGTCGTAGGTGACGAATTTCCCGGGCTTGTGGCCCATTTTCTTACCACCGGCCATGATGATCGGGAAATTGGTGTTGTCGTGCACTCTGGAGGTCGCCGCTCCCTGAAAGATGAGAGTGCGATCGAGTAGACTACCGTCGCCCTCGGGAGTTTCCTTGAGACGATGAATAAAGTAAGCCAATTGCTTGGCCACGAATTGATCCCAAATCCCCCAGTCCTTGAAGCCCTCTTTTCCTTTGGCCGCGGAATGACTCAACTGGTGAAGGTCTTTGGTGAGCCCAATGCGCTTGGACAGATTGTTTGTGGGAGCAGTACCCCCTTCGGACGCAATTTGATAAGTCGCAACGCGGGAAATGTCCGACTTGAAGGCTATGTACATCAAGTCGTACATCGTCCGGATATAGTTCTCAACGTCGGTAAACTCGATATCCAATTTGATTTCCGGAGGAGCGGTTGCGGATTCTTTTTTCGCCCAGAGCCGATCGTTTTCAATTTTCTTTTCCAATTCGGAAACCGCTTGTAGATACTCGTCGAGAGTCCCCCGATCTTCCTTCCCGAGGTTGCGGCTCAAATCCTTCGCATCCTCGTGAATTTCGTTAAGTAAATGTGTTTTCCCCTTCAATCGGGCCAATGCCGCCGGATTGCTTGCGACGTACATGCGCTCGTAGATTTCCTTCAGATTCGACCAGGCGGGAATCCCTTTTCCATCCTTGTCGTAGGACAAGGTGTAGTTTCTAGTCAAACTACCGACTCCCCCGACAGTTGAAAGTGGCATGGAGGCCAATTGCGTCTTGCCTGCGTGATGATTGCCAATCGCTTGATCAATGGATATCGAGTTAAGATTCGTCTTCCCTTTGATCATTTCCTTGGAGGTAAGAAAACCTGTCGGGTTGACGTGGGCATCTCCGCTATTTCGATTCAATGGATGAGAGAGTCCGGAGACGACGGAAAGGTCTGAGCGATAAGGATTCAATGCCTCCTGACTGGTCCTAAACTCGTAGCTTTTTCCTTTCCCTTTTGGAAACCAGTACCAGTCTTCATGTTGAGGATCTTTTTCTGGTGGCAGGCTTACCCCATTGGGAAAAAAGATGAAGGCCGCCCGCTTGGGCAAGGCGGCGAGAGCTTTGCTTTCGCTCGCCCCCGCCATGGCGTTCAGGAAAGGAAGCCCTAAGGTAATGCCCGCCCCTCTCAAAAAGGTTCGGCGCTCGAAATGCCAGGATTTGGATGCCATAGTTCTTTCTTTCTATTTTCTTTTTGAAAACGTCTCGCTTGAAACGATATCCCCAATCAATTCAGGTACAGAGTAGTGACTTCCCTCAAAGTGGTCAACCAACTCGTTTAACATTTCTTCATCGTGAAAATCTAGGTCTCTGGAGAGCCCGCAGGCAAGAATCCTTTCCACCAGACCTTTGGCAAAATCTCTTTTCCGATGATTGACCAGATACTCCTTTAGTTTTTCGATCCCATCAACCTCCACGCCATTTGCAAGAGTGGATTTGCGTTCGATCTCCAGAAAACTTTTTTCGAATGTGGGTTTCTTTGCCTTTTTTTGCCCAAGGCTCTGATCCTTCGGCGGTTCGGATGCTTTTGAAACAACCAGTACTTTTTCGCGCCAAAGTCCGCTCGCATCGAAATTTTCAAAAGGTATTCCCCACGGGTCGATTTTCCGGTGACAACTCCGGCAAGCTTCGTTGTCCCGATGAGCAAAGAGCTTTTGATTAAGGGTCATCTTGTTAAAACCGGGAATATTCTCATCGAGAGGGGGCACGTTTGCAGGCGGATCGGGAGGCGGATCGTGAAGGATCACGTCGGCAAGCCAAACGCCTCGTAGAATGGCATGAGAATTCATACCGTCGGAATTACCTATCAGAAACGTGCCCTGGGTCAGCAAGCCGCCTCGATGAGATTTTTCATCCACTGCGACCTTTTGGAATCCTTCTCCTCTTACGCCCCTAAGCTTGTAAAAACCAGCCAAAGTCTGGTTCACGAACACGTGATCCGCTTTTAGCAAGTTCAATGCGGAGGAACCGTTGCGAAAAACGTCGTTTACGGCCTCGTAGGTTTCCCTATGCATCAGTTCCTTGATCGTATCCTTGAACTTGGGGTAGTAGTTCCGGTCAACCGCAACGTTACCCAGTAACGAGGTTTGCAACCATTGATCGGAAAAACGCTCCACCCATCTCCTTGATTTCTCATCTTTTAACATTCGTTTCACTTGAGACTTGAGTTCCGAAGGTTGGGTCAGCGCCCCTTCTGTCGCGGCTTTGAGCAAGGGTTCGTCGGGAACCGAGCACCACAAGAAAAAAGCGAGTCGCTCAGCCAGTTTGAAGTTCGCATTTTCCTCTGCCTCCAGATTCCCCGGAAGTCCAAGATAAAAGAACTTGGGCGAACATAGGATTTCCTTGTAAACACTCAGAAGGGAGAGTGCCGGAGATTCCTCTTTGGCATTACGTTCATAAACCTGATTATACTTTTTGAGTTCGGCCTCGTAGGGGGTTCTTCGAAAGGCTTTCGTGAGAAAGGAAGTGATCTTTCGGTGAACCTGTTGCTTAACTTCGGAATCCTTAAGGTAATGAGGAATCAAAGTGTTCACCAATTCGGTGTTCACGTTCCCCCTGTACTCCAAGGCTTTGAGATAAAGATTCTTAACCCCCCGGTTTGTGATTCGGAGAAAAAAAGGACGATCACCCCTGGTAAACTCATCGGTCAAGTCTTCGGGGTAGGATTCCAAAATATAATCCCGAAGCTCATCGCCTTCTGCGATATCGATGGTCCCAATCCGGTGAACTATCTGTCTGGTATCGACGTCCGAACGCTGGAAACACATGGCAACCTCTACCCTTCCCGGACCATCTGCCTTCGCAACCAAAGAGGTTTGGGACTTGTACTTGGAAACGGAACTTACGTTCATGTCGAGGTAGCCTCCGTTCTCAATGACTACACCACTCCCTGCACGGGATACTTTAGCAAGGGGAGGTTTGACTTTCTTCTTTTCGGAAGTGTACTTCACCGACGGATCAACGTCCAAATTGGCAATGTCGGCACGGGTGAAGAAAGGTTCGAAAACAGCGATTTCCTTCATCCGCCCGATAATGCTCATCACGACGTCGAGGTAGGATTCCAAATGGGGACTGCTTATGAGAAGCATCCGCGAATTGTTCTTTAACCCGGTTTCGATGCTCGTTCCTTCTTCCGGAAGCCTATCGATCTCATTATGAATGGAAAAACCGAGCAGGTCTTCAAAGGCATATTTCAATTCATAACGCGTTAACCGCCTCACGAACCCCCGCTTTTTCGTCGAGCCATAAAGTTTCACTTTTTTGAACTCCGCATCCATCCATCGAGTCATCAAATCACGTTCGGCATCCGTTGGTTGCGGTTTTTTCTCAGGAGGCATTTCACCCGTATTGAAAGCTTCCCGAACGTCTTCCCATTGATCAAAACTTGTCCCTCTCACCATGTCCGGATCGATGGTATCCAATCGCATGTCTCCTTTTTGCTTGTCCGGTCCATGACAGTCCACGCAGTACTTCTGCAGCAAAGGTTTCACGTTTTGGCGAAAGCCTTCCAAATCCGATTTAATATCTTCTTTTCCCAACCCGGATGCAACGCCGACCAGCAACAAAACCAAACCTGTAAATGGTTTTGAAAAATCAGGGATCCGTATATTACGCGCTTTCATGAATTTCTTGATTTATATAAATGCAAGTAGACGTTAAACACAGACAAATGTCTCTTGCTTCAGATTTCTTACATTTTTTAACAACCCTAATTCTATTTATGCGAATTCGAAAGAGGGCTTACTCTATTCATGCCAAGGCCTTTCTTTCAATTTCTATTTAACGAAATGCGGTAGTTTTCTTTCAGCGCATTGATTGCCGGATCGTCTGGAAAAACAAATCTCCGACCAACCGAAGAAAGGTTTTGCCTCCTCCATGAACCCTAGGGCAAAATGATCCCTTTAAAATCCTTATGAAATCATCATCCACTCATCTATTCCTCTTCCTTATCTGCGGGGCGCACAGCGCTCTTGCCCGACCCAACGTCATCCTCATCATGGCCGACGACATGGGCTATGAAGCCTTGTCCTCGAATGGAAGCGAATCCTGCAAGTCGCCAAACCTGGACAAATTGGCCAAGGGAGGCATCCGTTTCACGAATTGTTTCTCCAACCCGATCTGCACGCCTTCCCGGGCGAAGATCATGACCGGACAATACAACGTACGTAATTACGTTAAGTTCGGCATGCTGGATCGCGGACAGACCACCTTCGCCCATCAACTCAAGGCGGCCGGTTATGCGACTGCGATCGCAGGCAAGTGGCAACTGGGTAAGGATAAGGATGCGCCACAGCACTTCGGCTTCGAAAAATCCTGTCTCTGGCAGCACACCCGCAGCGGCCGTTCCAAGGGGAACGGAAAAACCTTCGACAGGCGATTCGTCAACCCAATGCTCGAATTCAACGGGAAGGAGAAGGAGTACACGAATGGCGAATACGGCCCCCAGATCTGCACCGACTTCATCTGCGACTTCATCGACACAAACAAGAAGAAGCCCTTCCTCGTCTACTACCCGATGATCCTTACCCACTGCCCCTTCGATCCAACTCCGGATTCCACCGACTGGGATTCCAAGCGGCTCGGTTCCACCACCTACAAGGGCGATCAAAACGATCCTCAGCGCCACTTCGTCGATATGGTTGCATTCGCCGACAAAGCCGTCGGGCAGATCGTAGCCCAGTTGGAAAAGTCGGGCGTGCGCGAAAACACCCTTATCATCTTCACCGGAGACAATGGCACCGACAAACCGATCGTCACACCGTGGAACGGGACCAAGGTAGTGGGCGGCAAGGGCAGCATGACGGATACCGGAACGCGGGTGCCTCTCATCGCCAGCTGGCCGGAGGGCATCAAGAAACCCGGACGGACCGTGGACGACTTGGTCGAATTCACCGACATGCTCCCAACCCTCTGCGAAGTCTCAGAAGCCGCACTACCCAAGAACCACCCCTCCGACGGCGCCAGCATCGTCCCCGTGCTTCAAAACAAAGCGGAAACCCGCAAGAAGGACATGATTTACATCTGGTACCGGGGGCGGGTCATGGTTCGCAACAAGGAATACTCCCTCGTTGCCAAGACGGACGGTAGCGGGGCCAATCTCACCAAGTACAAAGGCCCTTTCGATGGTAAGCAACTGGAGGATTCGGTCCTGACCAAGGACGAACGCTCCATCAAGGAAGGGTTCGAGGGTACCCTCGCCCGGCTAGCCAAGACCCGCCTCTCGGGCGTCAGCAAGCAAGTGCGAGCCAAATTGGAGAAGCCCAAGAAAAAGGGCAAGCAATAGCGACCCGTTTGTTCTTCCAGACGTTACAGGAATAGAAGCCCGTTCAACCAATCGAAAATGAAGCTCACTTTTCTTCTCTCACTCTTCGCCGGCCTCGTGCTTGGCACACTCCTCGCTCACGCCGCTCCAGACCGTACCCGGCCCAACTTCATTCTCATCATGGTCGATGACATGGGCTACTCGGACATCGGTTGCTACGGCGGGGAAGTCAAAACCCCGAACCTCGATCAGCTCGCCAAGAACGGTCTGCGCTTCACCCAATTCTACAACACCGCGAAGTGCCACACCACACGGGCCGAGCTCCTCACCGGCAACTACGCTTACTCGATTGGAGATAACAAAATGGAGCACGGAGCCACCTTTGGTGAGGTGCTTCGCCCAATAGGCTATCGTACCCTGATCTCAGGCAAGTGGCATCAGGTTCCTCTCCCCACGACCCGTGGGTTCGACCGCTACTACGGACTGGCCGACGGCTGCAGCAACTTTTTCAACCCCGGACTCAAGGCCCGCCCTGGGGAAGGTCCTCCGGGCAGGAAAGGCAAGACCCGGGTCCGTCGCTGGGCCATCGAGGACAAGGTGATCATGGGCTACACCAGCCCGGACAAGAAGTTCTACCACACCGACGCCTTCACCACTTACGCTATCGATCGTCTCGACGAATACAAAGACGAGGACAAGCCCTTCGTTCTCTACCTTCCTTACACTGCGCCCCACTACCCTCTCCATGCCTGGCCCGAGGACATCGCGAAGTATCGCGGCAAGTACAAGATCGGTTGGGACGAGATCCGTAAGCAACGCTTCAAGCGCATGAACGAGATGGGCATCATCAGCCCAAACCATAAGCTAACCCCGCGGGCCTCCAAGGCATGGGATGATCTGTCCGGTGAACAAAAGGATGCCGAGGACCTCAAGATGGCGGTCTATGCCGCCATGATCGACAGGGTCGACCAAAACCTCGGTCGTCTCTTCGCCAAGGTCAAGGAACTGGGCGAGTGGGATAACACCCTCATCATGTTTCTGACCGACAACGGTGCCTGCCCCGAGCAACCCAACACCACCCCGAACATTGCGCCGGGACCAGTAGAGAGCTACCGTACGGTTTCGGTTGGCTGGGCGAATGCCAGCAACACGCCCTATCGCAAGTTCAAGTCGACCGATTACGAGGGTGGGATCCGTACACCCTTCATCGCTCATTGGCCAGGTGTAATCAAGCCGGGCATGACCAACCAGGTCGGCCACATCATCGACGTCTCCGCGACCTTTCGGGATATAACCGGAGCGAAGTACCCCAAGGAAATCCTCGGCAAGAAGACCAAGCCTCCGCTCGGTAAGTCTCTCCTCCCCATCTTCAATGGAAAACAGCGCGAGCCCCACAAGGAAATCTACTGGCACTTCAGCCGGGCCAACGCCGTCCGGCAAGGCGATTTGAAAGCCGTACGAGCAGGCAAGACATGGGAACTCTACGACCTCAAGGCTGACCCAACTGAGACGAACAACCTGGCCAAGGAAAGGCCTAAGAAAACCGCTGAACTTGCCAAGATGTGGGAAGTCTGGAGACAGGACTACAAGAACAAGCCGAAGTGAGGCAAAGAACAAACCTAAAGAAGCACTCGGCGCTTATGACAAGGCAAGAAATTTTCCCGGCACTCCTTGCTTTTCAAATATTTGCCCTGCTTCTGTCGGGCACTGCCATAGTATTGGGGAGCGAACCACTCCACCCCTTGGGTGATTTTGATAGCTTGCCGGTCTGGCCAAAAAAGAAGCATTCGGAAATGGTTTCCCTGAAGGTGCTCCCACCGCCTGATGCCGCGATTCGAAAGAAAAAATTTGCCCAGCGCAACAGCCCTGAGAACATCAAGGCATTGTGCCTATCATTGAATGCTGCGTTAGAGTCCAATGCACCGGGACTGGGTAATTTCCGTGAGCTCGTGAAAGGCGGGAGCTACGGCGAAGCCCTCGATGCGTACCGCATCTATTTTTTTACCAAACTGAAGAGTCCGAAGAACTATGGAGCACATCGGGAAAACCTGCTTGGGTATCAATTGAAGGCGGGCAAGAAATGGGTGCTACAGCGGGTTGATCCGCAAATCATCGAATGGGCAATGCAGGGAATCTACACCTTTGACGGCCAAATGGGCAAGGTTGGTCCGCCAGGCCAAATCAGTTGGATCCCTCACGGTCTGGAGCTTCCGGATGGAGCGACCTACGGACGGTCCGGGAACGATCACCCCTTTTGGAAAACGGATGTGGGGCGGGCAACCGGCAAGAAGATCGAGTTCTTTCGGGCGGTTAACAAATTCCCGCTCGATCACATGCCTCCAAGCACTCGCCTTCTTCAGTCCTACACCCTGACAGGCAAACAAAGTCATCTGGATCGGGCCTGCGAAATTCTGGATGACTGGGCCTTGAATTCCCGACGGGACATTGATGCGTTCCCGATCGACGTTCGAAGCGCCACTGAACTGGAGTCGGAGTGGTTGCGCGCCTTTCCGGGCATGTTTCGGGTGATGCTGGATGAGCGACCGGCCCTCGCCCAGCAGTTCCACTCCCCCACCCTCGCCCGCTTGATGCTGCACCTGTTGAGCGACTATATCCCTTACACGATTCGCGCCAAGCGTACGGAACTGGCCAACTGGGGAGTGATGGGAATCGGCAACGCCTTGCACTTCGCCACCCTGTTTCAGGAATTCCGGAGCATGACCTATGCACGTCGGGAACTATGGCGACTTTGGAACGTCAACTTCACCCACTTCTTCGCCTTAGACGGCGCCTCGTGGGAGGCGGCGGACACAGGTCACAGTCGGATTGCAGTACCCCGGGCACGGGAATGCATGCCTTACGCCCGGCTGCCCGATTTCGTGGGACCACTGGAGCGCGCTGCCTTTGATGACCTTCTACGCGACCGCATGCGCTACGTGATGGTCCAAATGACACCCTGGGCCAATCAGCATCCGCGTTTCGATCCAGCTTATAACTCGCACCCGAAAACCGAGTGGCTGGAGCCGAAATGGACCACGTTCGACAAGGTTTCGGCGATGAAGGAATTACTCTGGGATCGTGACCCCGAAGTACGTCTTAGAATGAACGCGGCAAAAAGAAACCTTGGTCTCATTGATGCCGCGAAGACACCTGGCGTACGTTCGGATCTCGCTCCCTACGCCGCCATGGCCTACCTGCGGGAGAGTTGGTACAAGGACGCGCACTATTTTCAATTAAGCGATTACCAGGGATCCTCAGCCAATCTTGCGATGCGCTACGTTGCCGCCAAATCAGTGGTCTTTGGGCGCGCCAATGGGCGCTTCGACCTTTCGAAGAGTGGCTGTAACTTGTTGATTGGCGATGGCCTTGCCGTGGATCGCAAGCCTGGAAACTTCTACTACGGGTGGGCCAAGACCGGCGGGAAAACCCGCTACTGCACGCAACCGGGCCACACCGTCGCGGGCAACCGTTTCCATAGTTCCGAACGTTTCGATTTTGCCGAATCCGCGCAGCGCAACCCTTACCAGCGCCCGCCCGAGGGTGTTCGCACGGACAGTCATCTTTTTAACCTCTACAATGTGATTCAAGGACTCGATAACGAACCGGTGACCGACGTCCGGACGACGCGCCAAGTTTTCGCGCTACGCGACGAGGGTTTGTATTTCGTCAGTACGCGCATGAATACGGAGAATGACAAAGAGCGCGAATACACTCAATTCCTGGGGCTTCCCACATGGGTTCCAGCCAAGAAGATGAAGGAGGCGAAGGAGAAGGTCAGGGCCTTGAGCGAAGCCGGGCATCGCTTGATTGTCAAGGATGAGAATGCCGGTTTTCTCGCAACCTCGAACCCCGCTCGCGAAAACGTTTCCATTCATCTCGAATCCAACTCGCCTCTTGTCTATGCCAACGGCCTCAACGGCAAAGGCGAGCATATCCCAAGCAAACCGCAACTGGAACTGATGGATGAGAACCTGAAGAAATGGGAAAGCCGCAAGATGAGCGAAAAGGACTTTCCCCAAAGATGGCTGTCCCAACTACTGCGTCCCCTATCCGTTCGCTGGAACGGCAAAGCTTCCCAAGTGTTCCTCATGACACTCTCTACGAGAAAAGCCTCGGCAAATGAAATCGCTCATCCACTGGCCGGCGGGCTGAAAGCTTACGAGAAAACTCGAGGTCAAAACGGCGTATTGGGTTGTTCAGTCACCACGCAAAAAGGCACTCGCGTTTGGTTTCAGACAGGTCCTCGAATGAATAATGCTCTTCGTGCCGGACCAGTCGAAGCAAACGGGGAGGCACTGCTGGCAATGAAGAAAAACGGCGTACTCAGTGGAATCGTTCTGGGGGCAAAATCCATACGGATTGGAGGAAACGTACATGCCTTGGCTAAAAACGACGCTGAGTTCAGTCTCGATGATGACGGCAACTTCAGGATTCAAGCCATCCGCCGGCCTATTGATACCGTTCGCATTTCTCCTGCCCAAACTGCCTTCGTAGACAGCCTTGAGATCCGTTTTGACATACCCGGTCAGGATAGCCGCCAGGATCTGGAATTTCGATACAGCCTGGATGGAAGTGATCCCACGCTCGAATCGGATCTCTATACCCAGCCGTTGCGCATAGACCAAACCTGCATGGTCAAGGTTCGCCCCTTTCGCAAAGGCCTCAGGGAAACGCCATGGAACTTCCCGGGGATGGACGCCGGCAAAACAATGTCCGCCATTTTCACCAAGGTCGACTACCAGCCGGCTCTCCAGACCACAGACCTCAAACCCGGCGTTAAACTAGAGTATCTAGAAGGCGATTGGCCCGACCTCTTCATGAATGCGGGCGACAGTGAGGTCATCCCCGTCCTGAAGAAGGAACACGTGAGCAGCTTGCTGAACGCAAAAGACATCGCTGCTGTTCGCAAAACGAATCAATCCTATGCAGTGCGCTATAAGGGCATCCTTGAAATCCCAAAGGACGGGATCTACGTTTTTCACGCGCCTTCCCATCTCTTCGACGTCACGATGGATGCCGGTTACGATCTGCGCGTTTGGGTGGATGGTGAGGACTGGTTCCCCGATCCAGGTTTGCATGCCCGGAATACCTGGTCGGTGGCGCTGAAGAAAGGAGCCCACGATTTCAAGGTCGCCTTCGTTGATTTCAGGGGCAAAACCTTTAAAAGCGAATACTGGCTGCCTTGGCAGGAAGGACAAGTTTGGGAGGGCATCCCCAGCATCCGGATCTCCGGTCCGGGCATCAAAGAAATGCCAGTGAACGACAGCTGGTTGAAGCATCGCAAGTACAACTAATCATGACCTCTAAAAACTTAAATCCGTTCAATGCGCTTTGTTTTTTCGCATTTTTTTCTCTAAGTTCTTTCGGTCAATCCGCCTTTCAAAAACAATACGAATTCCCCCTTCTTTCGAATGTCTTTCGCAAAGTGATCTTCCCTCAGGGAGACGGGGGATCCAAGTACTTCCGGATTCCCGCAATCATCACGGCAAAGAACGGAGATCTCCTCGCAGTGATCGATGCCCGCCGAAACACCACCCGGGATCTTCAGCACACCCGTAACATCGATATCGCTTTCAAGAGAAGTTCAGACAATGGCGACACTTGGTCGGAAATTGATTTCATTACCAAGTTCCCGGACGGAGAGGTTGGATCCGATGCCTCCTTGGTCGTGGATCGAAAAACGGGCCGGATTTTCTGCTTTTACAACTACCTTGATCACGATACGGAGTTCAACAAGTCCAGGCCCTCGAGGACGGCGGTCAACTATCGGTATTATCTGCAAACAAGTGACGACCATGGCAAGACTTGGTCGGAACCGAAGGACATTCGGGACGAGGTGTTGCCTGGTCACCTGACAAGAAGAGATTTTGTATTCGTAACCTCGGGAAGAGGGACCCAAACTCGATCGGGACTGCTCGTTCACACCGTGGTCCACGTTGGGAAAGCAGGCTATTTATTCGGGAGTTCCGATCAGGGAAAGACTTGGGGAGCCTTGAGGAAAGCATCTCCGTTCTCCCCGGCCAACGAGTCGAAGTTCATCGAACTGAGTGACGGAACCTGGATGATCAATGCCCGCGTCAACGGCTCGGGATATCGATACGTTCACCGCTCGACCGACCAAGGCAAAACATGGGTGAGCAAAAAAGAAGCCAACCTTCCCGATCCGGGTTGCAATGCCGAGCCTCTCGTCTACACCTCGAAAAAGGACGGGTATGCTAAGAACCGTCTTTTGTTCGTCAACTCGCACAGCCAAAAAGGCCGGAAGAACCTAGTTCTTTCACTCAGCTACGACCATGGCCAAACCTGGGCTTATAAGAAATGCCTGGAAAAAGGCCCCGCTGCCTACTCCGCGATCACGGCTTGCAGGAATGGCGACATTGGGATTTTCTTCGAAAACGGCACTAAAATGACCTTCCTACGCTTCACCCTCAAGGATTTGACCGATGGAAAAGACAAACTAAGCAAACCCTACCAAATACAATGAATCGATTCTTCTTCGCCTTCTTCTCTCTGGCTCTGGGTAGTCAAGCGGCCGAACGACCGAACGTGGTCATTCTCTACGCCGACGACATGGGGGTGGCCGACGTTTCCTA
>Ga0209660_1000918_pt1 | contig 16384 bp, 13 predicted proteins | sample SaaInlV_100m_DNA_2_FD_184659 | JGI IMG/M metagenome (GOLD analysis project Ga0209660, IMG submission 184659) | Marine microbial communities from expanding oxygen minimum zones in the Saanich Inlet - SI072_LV_100m_DNA (SPAdes) (version 2) | ecosystem: Environmental > Aquatic > Marine > Intertidal... | reverse complement strand
ACCAAGCAAACAGGCACCCAGGGGAAGCAGGTAAATACAATTTATTTCACGAAGGCATGTGACATTGAAAAGGAATATTATCTGGCCATCCTGATGGACCGGGCAACTTCTCAACCAGTTATCATTGCCTCGACAGAAGGTGGCGTGGATATCGAGACTGTTGCCGAGGAAACCCCTGAGAAAATCATCAAGATCCACGTGGATCCACTGATGGGAATACAGGGATACCAGGCAAGGCAGGTGGCATTCGGCCTCGGCTTTTCAGGGGATCAGGTAAAGCAAATGATCAAACTGCTGGGTGGCCTGTATAACCTGTTCTGGGAAAAGGACTGTTCCATGCTGGAGATCAATCCACTTGTTACGACCGCAGAGGGACAAATCCTTTGCCTGGATGCAAAGGTGAACTTCGATGCCAATGCCCTTTACCGCCAACCAGACATAATGGAACTGCGGGATATCACTGAGGAGGATCCAAAGGAGGTCGAGGCATCCAAGTATGACCTGAACTACATTGCACTGGATGGCAATATTGCCTGTATGGTAAACGGTGCAGGGCTTGCCATGGCAACGATGGATATCATCAAGCATTTTGGAGGGTCACCAGCAAACTTCCTGGATGTAGGTGGAGGTGCAAAGGAAGAGCAGGTTACAGCGGCGTTTAAAATCATACTTAGTGATCCGGCAGTGAAGGGAGTCTTGGTAAACATTTTCGGTGGGATCATGCAGTGCGACATCATTGCCAAAGGAATTGTCGAAGCTGCCAAGAATGTTAATATCGAGGTACCACTGGTTGTGAGGCTGGAAGGCACGAATGTCGCCGAAGGTAAAAAAATCTTAACTGAAAGCGGGCTGGCTATAACGTCCGCTGATTCATTATCGGATGCAGCAGAGAAAATTGTAGATCTTGCAGGGACTGAAGCTTGAACTTACAATTATTGAAAACGTAGCCTAATAAACCTCAAAACAATTTCAAAAACAGATGAGCGTACTCGTAAACAAGGACACACGCCTAGTCGTGCAAGGCATAACGGGAAGTGCCGGAAGCTTCCACGCAAAGCAGTGCATGGAATATGGGACAAGCATCGTGGCAGGTGTAACCCCTGGCAAGGGAGGACAGTTCTTCGAAAAACAAATCCCTGTTCTGAATACCGTGGAAGATGCCGTGAAACAGGAAGGTGCCAATGTCTCAGTGATCTTTGTCCCACCACCGTTTGCAGCAGACTCCATCCTGGAGGCAATTGATGCGGGGATCGACTTGGTGATTGCCATTACGGAGGGCATTCCGGTCCGGGACATGGCCAGAGTCAAGAAGAGGCTTCTCAATAGTAAAACCCGACTGATCGGTCCCAACTGCCCGGGCATCATAACCCCGGGCGAATGCAAGATTGGTATCATGCCGGGTTATATTCATACACCGGGACGGGTGGGAATCGTCTCTCGCTCAGGGACACTCACCTACGAGGCGGTCTGGCAGGTCACTTCCGCCGGTCATGGACAGTCCACCTGCATTGGTATCGGTGGAGACCCCATAAACGGCACAAGCCATACCGACTGCATCAAGCTTTTCAATGAAGATCCGGACACCGATGCCATCATAATGATTGGAGAAATCGGCGGGACTGCAGAAGAAGAAGCCGCGGCTTATGTTAAAGAGAATGTAAAGAAACCTGTGGCTGCATTCATTGCCGGTGTAACCGCTCCCCCGGGGAGACGCATGGGCCATGCCGGAGCAATTGTCTCCGGTGGCAAGGGAACGGCTGAAGCAAAGATTGCAGCAATGAAAGATGCCGGTATTGCCGTGGCACAAACGCCTTCAGACATGGCAAAAGCCTTGTTCGAAGTCTACACACCCTAGGTGTCCGCAAGGTTCGTTATTGGAGTCCAAGTTCCCGGGAACGTTTTGTTACCAAGTCTTGTAGGATTTTGTGCGAGGCGTTGACCTGCTCGGTCTTGAGAGCCGGATGTAGTTCCAGTACAAGTGCATGATCAGGCTGAAAGAATTGGCTGATCCGATCGATGTTCACACGTCCAGTGCCAAGTTCAGAGTGGTCACGATCATCTTCCGTGACATCATGAATATGAAAACCAGTCAGGCGATCGCTATTGAGGCTCAGTAGCTCAAACTGGTCAGTCAAACCTGCCTCCTGCTTGATTTGGGCGTGACCTGTATCATGCCAGTAACCAACAGACTCCTGTTCAGGGAGGGAATCAAGGAAAGAGGACATGCCTTCATCGAGCGGAAGTTCCATAAAGCCTTCTCGATTTTCTGCACATAATTTAAGCCCAAGTTCTTTGGCTCGGGGAAGAACGCGGGAATAGGATTCGACAATGTGGTGCAGCGCAGGCTTGGCCTTCTTTAACATCTTGTTCTTGGCCTTCTCCAAAGCATTGAGATATTGAATGTTCTCAACCAAGTCCTCATCATCTCCGTGTTGTTTCTTTAGCGTTTCAACTTTCCTAAACGGATTAAAGAGAAATCTGCCAATCACACTACCGGAGTGCATCACAACGCGGTGTGCATTCAGTTTTTTAGTAAAATCAAGCGTAGCCAAGGTCTGGCGAACCCACATTTCTCGTTCCTGTGTGCTAGGGGAGGATGGTTGATAGTAGTTGGGGGCGGGATGCATTACCCCCACTGGCAACGGGCAGAAATTGTGCGTAGAAGAAATCTTTATCCATCCCTCATCCACAGCCTTGAGGATGCCAGGCATCAGGACAACGCGAATTCCGTGGCTTAATTCAGCATACTCGAACCCGAGATCGGCAATCTCACGAAGCATTTCATAGCCATCTTCATGGCGACCGGAACACCAACAAGTGGAAAGGGAAACCTCGAAATTCATAAATAGAAAAGGCCCTCGGACAATCCTTAGTGTGGGAGTGTCAAAAGGCCTTCAGATTGATGTGCCCGGTTAATTCGCCGGACTGTAAAAAATTAATTATCGTACTTAAGCCGTACCATATTATTGAAAACAGCGTTCTTAATGTTACGGCGCTTGGTAACGGAAGGCTTTTCAAAATATCGCTTGGCACGGACGTCACGAATGACCCCCTCGCGATCGAGGCGTTTCTTGAGACGACGAAGTGCCCGTTCTACGGGTTCGCCTTTCTTTACAATTACTTCTACTGCCATAAGTGGGGAGGAGGATTTGGATTACCTCGTCTCCGTCAAACATTTTTTAAGAAAAATTACATCTTAAAAAAAAGAAATAATTCCGTTCTTGCCAGAAGGTATAATTACCATCCAAGTTTGCATAACAAAGTCAAAAAGTATGGGGCAGGATAAGGAATTTGTTCATCTTCACGTTCACACGGACTACAGTCTGCTGGATGGTTGTTGCCGGATCGACCGACTGATGGAGAGAACGGCCGCAATGGGAATGAAGTCCATTGCCATCACCGACCACGGGAATTTGTTTGGGGTAATGGATTTCATCTCCAAAGCCGAAAAGAACGGTGTTAAACCACTGATTGGTTGTGAAACCTATATTTGTAACGGCCACGATCGGACGGAGAGAATCAATAAGTACAATCACATGGGAATGCTGGCAAAGGACTTTGAAGGATACCAGAACCTGTCTCGCATTGTCTCCGACTCCCATACGGATGGCTTTTATTACAAGCCCAGAACGGATATGGAGTTCCTATCCCAACACGCTAAAGGTTTGATTGGGTTCACCGGATGCCTCCAAGGAGTCGTCCCTCAACTTTTACTACATGACGATTTTGATGAGGCCCGAAAAATGATGGGGCAATTCATTGAGATTTTCGGCAAGGAGAACTATTTCGTGGAAATTCATGACCACGGAATTACCGAGCAACAGAAGATTATCCCCGACCTGAGAAAACTGGCGGCAGAGTTCGATTTAAAAATAGTGGCCGCAAATGATGTGCACTATGTCAATGCCGATGACTGGAATCCTCACGACGCACTTCTTTGCATCCAGACAGGTTCCAAGGTAGCTGACGAGAAGAGAATGCGGTATGACAGTCGTCAATTCTATTTAAAAACCCGGGAAGAAATGGAACTGGTCTTTGGAGAGATACCTGAGGCCATTACAAATACATCTGCTGTGGCGGAGATGTGCGATCTTAAATTACCATTCGGGGAGAACAACTACCCCGTCTACGAAATACCGCCTGATATAAGCGATGACTACGAGAATAATGAGGACTACCTTCGTAAACTTTGCCACACAGGAATGGAGGATCGCTATGGAGCACTGTATGTCCCTGAAACAGAAAGATCGATCGAGGTAAATGAAGATGAAGACCTAGCAATAACCCTCTCGAGACAGATAGACTATGAGATCAGCGTCATTGAGAAGACAGGATTTCTAGACTACTTTCTGATTGTCTGGGATTTTATTCGCTGGGCCAGGGAGGAGAAAATACCAGTTGGACCGGGCCGAGGTTCCGGGGCCGGTTGTCTTGTCGCCTATTTACTGAATATAACGGATATTGACCCAATTCGCTTCAAACTAATCTTTGAACGCTTCCTTAACCCTGAGCGAGTCTCCCCTCCTGACTTTGACATAGATTTCTGTGTTCGAAGGCGGAGTGATGTCATTGATTATGTTCGCGAAAAATATGGGAAGGACTGCGTAGCCAACATCATTACATTTGGTACATTTGGTGCTAAAATGGTGGTGCGTGATCTGGCTAGAGTTCTCGATATTCCCTACGCAGATGCAGACAAATTGGCCAAGATGGTCCCGGATGACCTGAATATTACGCTTGAAGATGCCTTTAACAAAAGCGAAGAGCTCAAGCAGGAACTCAAGCATAACCCACTGGCCAAAGAAATTTATAACCTCGGTACGGTTATCGAAGGCATGGTGCGAAATAGTGGAACGCACGCGGCAGGAGTTATCATCGCTGATAGACCACTTACGGAACTGGTTCCACTCACCACCCAGGATGGTATCCTAACCACTCAGTACCCCAAGGATCCAGTTGAGAAACTGGGCCTTTTGAAGATGGACTTCCTTGGACTGAAGACACTGACAGTCATAGCAGATGCGGAGGAAAATGTCCGGCAAGCTGGTTACAAAGACTTTGATATTGAGAAAACCAGTTTTGAGGACGAGAAAACGTTTAAGCTTCTAAATGAGGCTAAAACGGTGGGGGTATTCCAGTTGGAATCATCAGGGATGCAAAGTCTTTGTCGGCAGTTCAATATATCGACCATCGATGAAATCATAGCCCTCATTGCTCTCTATCGTCCCGGCCCGATGGACCTCATCCCTGACTACATAAGAGGAAAAAATGATCCATCAACCATCAAGCCAGCCCACCCGCTTCTTGATGAAATATGTGCAGAAACCTATGGTATAATGGTTTATCAGGAACAGGTAATGGAAGCAGCCAAGGTCATTGCAGGTTATACATTGGGCGGGGCGGATATGCTGAGAAGAGCGATGGGAAAGAAAAAGCCCGAGGAGATGGAGAAACAAAGGGAACTCTTTATTGAAGGGGCGGCCAAGACCAATAAAATACCGAAGAAAAAAGCAGGTGAAATTTTCAAGATTCTCGAAAAATTTGCAGGATATGGGTTTAACAAATCCCACTCAGCGGCTTACGCCATCCTTAGTTACCGAACCGCATACCTCAAGGCAAACTTCCCTGTTGAGTTTATGGCCGCAGTCCTATCCAACGAACTTGGAAACTCAGAAAAAGTTGCCCATTTTGTGGAAGAGACAGAAAGCATGGGAATTGAAGTACTCGGCCCTGATGTTAACGAATCCCGTGAAAACTTCACGCCAGTCAAAGGCGAGGATGGAAAGGCCAGCATTCGTTTTGGGATGGCGGCAATCAAGGGCGTTGGAGAAGTTGCCGCCCAAATTTTAATCCATGAACGAGAAAGAGAAGGTCCCTTCTCATCCCTGACCGAACTCCTTGAACGAGTGGAATCGGACAAGGTAAATCGACGAGTTCTCGAACATCTTGCAAAGACTGGTGCATTTGACTTTGCCGGACGAGACCGAGCGGAACTGCTGGGTGATCTGGAGCCCTTGATGAAAGAAGCTGCGCTCAGGAAACAAGAACGCGACCAAGGCCAGACATCATTTCTTGACGATCTCTTTACACAAACAGACGAAGATCCTGCAAGTGGAGGAATGGCAGGAAGCTATGGCCGGCCAAACAAGCATCTCACAATGTTAAAGCCAGAGAAATTGCAATTGGAGAAGGAATTGCTTGGTTTTTATGTATCGGGACACCCCCTTGATGAATTTGGGATACTTCCTTCCAGCATTAACCAGATTACTCCGGATGACATGCCTGGGTTGGAACACCGGACACCGTTCCGACTCTGTGGTGTGGTATCCGGTTTAAACAAACGCTTTACGCGAGCAGACAACCGACCTTGGGCTAACTTCACATTGTCAACCCGCAGACACGGTTACCTGATGAATATGTTCTCAAAGGCATTTGAGGGGACAGGGGCAACCCTTGAGGATAATACCATCATTGGCGTGCATGGGTTCGTGTCCAATAGGGATGGAGATGTGAAACTCAATGTACAGGAAGTCTTCACACTTGAAAGACAGATGCCAAAACTGGTCCAGTCAATCACTTGGTTCCTAAAAGATAACCCAGACCGAAAAGATTTTGTAAAGAAACTTAGGCAGGCGTTGGATGATTATCCTGGTGAATGCAGAATGAAACTCGGTTTTCTTAATAAAAATGATACTGCCCTTGTAGCTGACACGGCACGGAGCCTTAGCCTTCACGTCACCAAAGAATCCCTGCATAAACTTCAAAATCACCCAGCGGTTAAGGGTGTGGAGTTTAAAATATCACCCATACCTAATTTTGAGAAAAAACATTATTGATACATCTGTTCTTTTGACATTGAACAGTAATCTCCAACTTAATAAATAACGTCAGCAACGGCCAAACTTTCGTGCCGCCCGAAAAAAGAAAAATTAAATACCCGGAGAGAATTTCCAAAGAGGAAATCAATCTCCTTCCTATGCGAAGCTTCCCTGGATCAATTAAGCTTGTTGACACTCAGGATGCCCTGAAACGAGCTTTGGGACCATTGCGGAGGGAAACAATCCTTGGATTTGATACCGAAACCAAGCCCGCATTTCAAAAAGGAGTATTCCACCCAACGGCACTGATTCAACTGGCCACAGCCAAAACCGTTTATTTGATTCGTCTGACCCACTTGGAGGAGCTCGGTGAATTAATTAATATTCTGGGCAATCCAAAGTGCCATAAGGTTGGCGTTGCAGTGAGAGATGATATCGTGGGATTACAAAGGTATGGATCATTTCAGCCTGGTGGATTTATAGATATAGGCCAACTTGCTGGAAAATTAGGCATCGAGACAATAGGACTCCGAAGTCTAACTGCTATTTTCCTGCAATTCCGAATTTCCAAGAAAGCACAGGTATCCAACTGGGCACGCAGGGAACTTTCGGAGTCTCAAGTCCACTATGCAGCTACTGATGCTTGGGTAAGCCGTAAGATATTCCTTAAATTGAGGCGATTCAACAGATTGGCTGAAGATCTCCAGAACCCTCCATTGATCGACATAACTCCTCAGAAAAAAACCAAAAAAAAACGTGCATCATTTGCGAAAACCAAAGACTAGTGCTATTTAATTATTTGACAGACAATTAATACGTACACATACAATTATCCCATGAAAAAGAAAATTACTCTCATATCATTATTTGCAACAATCCTCCTATTTAGTAGCTGTGAAAGTGTAGGTCCCGGAGCACAACGTGGTGTTGCCGCCGGGGCGGCAACAGGAGCAATCCTTGGAGGAATCATAGGCCACCAATCAGGAGAAGGTGGTGAAGGCGCAGCATTGGGTGCAGCAACGGGAGCCGTTCTTGGCGGACTTCTGGGAAATGCTTCTGACAAAGAAAATGCAACCCGGGAAGCCAAAGCGGCATACAGGGCCAGGGAAGACGCTCAACTACGCAAACAACAGGCTGATGCAGAACGTCGACGCCTGATATCACTTGGCCGAAGTGTGGAAGACCCCGAAGTGTTGGAAGCCCGCCAACGTGCGGAGGCTGCAGAAGCGGAAGCGACCCGACTGCTCAAGGAGCAAGAAGATGCAATCCGTCGCGCAAATCAGCTCAAGGAATTCCAGGAACGTGAACGCCGTGCACAGGATGAAGCACGCCGATTACGCGAAGGATTATAGAAATTTAAAAAAAGCCTTAACCACAGACCAAAGGGGACAGTCAAAATGGCTGTCCCCTTTGATTTAATAATGAAAGTCAGACGGGTTGAAAGATTGGAAACGGGTTTGGTTATTATTAACCTAGAGAATTTTGAAGTCAATTTCCGCCAAGTTCTTGATGAATACTTTAATGCGAGCAAACACTGGAAGCACAGTCATAAAATCCGAGGAAGGTGGGAAAATACCTATGCACCAATTAATAAAGTTCCAACAGCACGATGTATCCTGAGTTTGGCAGCGAAAAAAGCCAGTAAGCACTTTCATAAACAATTAATCTGTGGACATGGAATCTTAAAAAATAGTTTTTGGTTTAACCATATGCATCATGGAGATGAAACCGGTTGGCATGACCACAAGGCAATGGCACATGCCTCCGGCGTCTGCTATCTTCAAGTAGGGAAAGACTCAGGAAACTTCCTTTATCGCCTACCACAAGGAGAGATTCGGAATATCGTGCCAGAGACGGGTATGATGCTGTTATTTAATTCCAGCCTGAGTCATTCAGTCGAACCCAGTAAAAGCAGAAAAGAGCGCATTTCACTCGCATTCAACCTGTTCACCCTACCGCTGGAAATGGAAGATGATGATCCCTTTGGAGGGCATATTCTATAAAGTTGAGATAAGGCTTACTCCTCTATAATAATCCACTTTTCAACTTTATCATTACGAATAAGTGCTTTGGCATCCTGGGGAAATCGGCCAAATATGGAATCAACCAGATAACTGACTTCAACAGTCCAATAAGGTTTACCTTTTACCCGTTCCTTTTTGAGTACTCCCCATCGTTGAATAAATTGCAACTGGCAGTCCTTAAGTTCCTTACGCTGGATGCTCTTGACTACAACCTTCACCTTCCCACCTGAAGCGACGGAAGGCTGTTTGCCAAAAGCAGGGTCGAATTGGTTGGGAGGAGTAGGTGGCGATGTGGATGGAACAGATTGAGGGGAAGAAGAAACCTCTGTATGAACAGGATTGATTGGGATACCAGCTACAAGCCTTTCCCTGGCATCCTGTCTCAGTTTATCGATCAATCGACGCCAACCATTAACAGTAGTGTTATAGCGACCAGTTAACATCTCTTTTAGATTGGTATCATCGATTGATACATACTTCTGGTAAGGGGAGTTCAAGTTGGGGCGCAACATAACTTGATTGCCTCGCTGATAGGTTACATATGCGATGCCTCCGACAGAAACAGGAATAGAGCCAGACGGTTGAATGGGAAACTCTGTTGCCTTAACAAGTGAGACCTTTAATGGGAACAATCTGGAGGGGACTTCAGTCCAATTTTTAACAGCATCAAGCAGAGAGGGAAATTCCTTGTAAGGATACTTTTTGATGACAGCAGCCTCCTGCTGTTTTGTCAGGCCTTTGATTACCGGGACGGGGGAAGGAGGAGCTGGCTCTGGTTTAAGTGGGGTGGGAGTGACAGATCGAGACGCGTTCGGATCAACTTTTTCATCAAGCCCAAGTTTTTGGGCTGAAGACACTTGGGGGTTGATCTGCTCATTGACAAACTGCCTGACCGATGGAACGCCGAAATACAGGCCTCCTGCAAGACCAGATAGGATGAATCCCAAAATCAGCATAACCAGCAATGGGGAAAGGCCACGTCTCTGCCTGCGTTTAGTGAAAGCAGGTTTGGCAATCTTATCCCTAGCCATGACTCCAGGTATTTCACCAACTGCGCCCCATTCATCCCCCCACTCATCAATCAGAGCCCAATCCTCCATGGAAATAGTACCCTTCCTGAGCAACGCCCGCACCTCTTGCAAGGTGTAAGTCCCAGTCTCCTCGTCATTGATGTAGATCTGAATTTTACTCATCAAAAAATATGATTATTTAGAAAACTTGGGCGAGTTATGGGATGTCAGACGCTGGCTTCAATATAATTCACCAACATTAATCTAAGAGGAAAATTCAATCCTTGAATCCGATTTTTGCCCAAGTAAGCTTTTAGAGTTAAATATTGATGCATAAAAATAGGCGAAATCAAATAGCCTAAATTGAAACCAGCTACCCCAGCCTGAACTTGAAAACCATAATACAGTTATTGATTGGAACATTTGCCTTTCTTTCCCCTATAATATTTGAGGCACAGGAATCTGGGGACATAATAGATGAAAAGGCACCAGTAAGTATTGATAACTCTTATGTTCTTGCAGGCAAGGATGTCCTAACCGTCACAGTATTTGATGAGGAAAACCTAAGTACGACTCAACCAATCGATGGGAATAATGAAATAAAAGTTCCCCTGATCGGGAAAATGAAAGTTGGAGGTCTCACAGTACGAGAAGCGGAGACACTGATTGAAAAAGAATTTATAGGTAAGGAGTACCTACGTGATCCACTAGTCACGATAAAGGTCCAGTCTCGCAAGGAAGTCTTTGTATTGGGAGAGGTCAACAATCCCGGGACAATCACATTTAAAAGTGATGTTAACACTCTCAATATTGTAGAGCTCATAGCGATGTGTAGCGGATTTACAAAACTGGCAAATAAAAAAACAGTCGAGGTTAGCAGGCGGATGAATGATGGTACTTTTCAAACAATGAGAGTCAATCTGGAGGTCGTCCTTCAAGAGAAGGAGCGGGATAAAAAAGGGGATCAAAAACTCGAAATATTTGAAGTAAAGCCTGGGGATATTGTTTTCGTGGCACAGCGTTTCTTGTAAGTCCAAAAGTAGCATGAGTAGTAATTCAGCCAAAAACCCAAGCCCCTCAGGAATTGGTGAAGTCAAGCTTAAGAATTGGACAGACTACTTAATTATTATTAGGGAGAGATGGTTGATAGCTCTCACAATATCCCTTTCTGTCACATTTGTATTTTTCTATTATAACATCCAACAACCCAAGGTGTATGCATCATCAGCCGTTCTGATTGTTGAACCCGCTGCAGATCAGGTAGTAAACATCAAGGAGGTGATGAACCTAAATACACTGGACGAGGCGGTGATGCAGGTTCACGAGAGCCAATTAAAAAGTAGTGTATTCAATAATGTTGTATTTGCAAGTTTCACCCAAAAAGAACGGGATGCAATGGTAGCCCCTTATTTGGAGGAATGGGGGATACAACAAGGTGAGGCAACCGAGCGAAATGCTGCTAGAGCAATAGCGTTGGGCTTAGAAATCAAACGATATGAACGAAAGTATCAATTTGCAATCCAGATGCGCCATCAAGATCCAAATGTAGCGGCACTTGTCCCCAACCGTTATGTTGAAAAATACCAAAGCTACTTACTTGAACGGGCTCAAAACAGCAATAACAAAGCCATTGATTTCCTAAAGGAAGAGGCAATCAACACCGAAGGGATTATGGATGAAAAATGGGAAGAGCTCAGGAGTTGGCGCGAAGAGGAAAACCTGATCTCATTCAAGGAGCAACAGGAGTTCATACAAGCAAAGCGTAAAGAAGTGAGTACAGTCCTAACGGCAACAGAACACCAACGATTTATCCTTGAAACAAAAATAAAGCTACTGAATGAACAATTAAAACAAGGCAAAGACCCCTTTGAAAACCCAGATGTTCAAAGTTTTGGTGCCTTGGGAAAGCTAAAAGAAGAAAAAGATACATTATTAAAGAAAAAAAGGGTGCTTGATCAAAGATACTTGGCCAAACACCCACTGGTAGTTGAGAACTCAAAATCAATTGATTTAATTGATAATTATATCCTCTCAAATATAAATTCGCTAAGCCAGAAGCTCACAAATGAACTGAATGAGGTCATGGCAAATGAAGATAAGATAAATAAGAAGCTTTCACGCCTGGATGAAGAAGCGAAAAAACTTAATGTGCTTTTTGTAAAGGCAGATCGATTACAGTTCGAAATTGAATCCCATCAAGAAAGCCTAAAGACGATCAAGGAGCGACGCAGAGATATCGAGATAACAAGCCGAATTGAAAACTTGAACGTAAAAATTGCTGACAAGGCATATCCTTCAAACCGGGCTATCGAACCAGCTATCAAAAAGGTTGCCATACTTAGTGTTGTGATGGCCTTGATCCTGCTGGCAGGGGTTCCTGTAACTCTGGATGCAATGGATAATAAGGTTAAGAATAGCTGGGATATAACACAGTTCCTGAAGGTAGAACTACTAGCCCAAGTTGGTATTCTTAGTAAAATCCCAAGGTCGGACCGGATGAATATCGCCCGAAAAAGCTTGGACCATGCAGCGGTAGAAAGTTTTCGAGATTTATATAGCCAAGTTGGGATGCATTCCAAGATTGATTTCCCGAAGACAGTACTGATCACCAGTACGATTCCAGAGGAAGGAAAATCGATGCTAGCAAGTAATATGGCTAGTGTTTTTGGTCGTCATGGGCACAAGACTCTTCTTGTCGATCTAGATCTACGCCGACCGACTCTGCATCGTAGTTTCAGTCTAAGTAACAAGAGAGGATTAATCCACTACCTACAAAACATAGACCCCTTCCCTGGTCCCCTAACAAAAGATCCTGCACTTGGGATTCATGAAATGGAACCAAACGTACACCTAATGTGCTCAGGAGGTCACTCAAGAGATGCAACAGAGATCATTGTAAGCAATGAATTTAAAGCCCTGCTTGAAGCTCTTCATGAAGAATACTCACTTATAATACTGGATACCCCCCCATTAGGCGTTTTTCCAGACGCCCTGCTACTGGCAGAAATGTCGGATGAGATTATCTACCTGGTGCGTCATGGTAAACCCAAGCGAACTGCAGTTCGGAATTTACTTCACAAACTTCGTGGAACAAAGAGTAATTTGCTCGGAGTTGTGGTCAATGACCTGCCGCCTAAAAAGGCTTCTTACTACTATGGGCACTACGGGTACTACAACTATTATACCTACAAAAATCACCAAAAGTACTACGCCGGAAACAACGCAAAATAAAGTTCTAGAGTTTCAAGTTCACTCCCAACTCGATAAGTGTTCGTTTGTACCCACTCCCTGAATTTGTATTTGTCCATGTATGGGCACCGAGAAATTCGGAGGTAAAATACTCATTAAAATTATATGTAAATCCAAGACTTGCCCCGCAGGTGGTATCTTGTCGAGCAACACTATCGGGGCCAGAAGATGGAGTATTTGTGAAGTCTGTATCTCCGTATGAAATGCCGGCAGTGCCTGAAAAAAATGGAGAAAATGTATGATTAAGGTTCAAACTACTAGTGAGACTTTTTATTGAATCATTAGTAGGAGTAGGAGTGGTATCTGCCGAAACAGAGAGAGCAAGACTTGTGATATCGGGCCGTATTTGCCAGGTAAGATTAGTGCTGGTAAAGAGTCCATATAGGTCTTCATCACTACCGTTAAGACGTCGTCGTTGCCCCCCGAAATCGATTCCGCCAGTTAAAAGGCTGGTAAGTTGCCCCGATGCACCGACACTGAACGTTTCATCTTGTCCACTCATCTTTGCCGCATCTCCTAAGCTAAATACATCAACAGGGTTTCCTATAATTTGATTATCCCGGAATCTGTAATTGAGAGTGAATTCAAGCATATCAGAATATTTATAAAAAACTAGTGCCCCCATTGTATCCTGATCCAGATCGCTTAGGCGTGAGCCTGAAGGACTGATATTAGATTGAATCGTGGACCTTACAAAATTGATACCGATTCCATAAATTGGTAGAATGCTGTAACGCAGATTTCCAAGTGTTGTAAATGTTTCCGAGCTGATGCGTTCCCCTATAATGGGATTAGGAGAACTTGCCTCGGTATAATTGCTATTGAGAGAAATTTGCCATTTGGATTCACCCTGATTGGGATAACTAAGGCCAACGGTGCCTTGGGGATTCTCATAGTTGAGACGCTGGTCTTCATCAAAACGGCCAACTTCCATGCCAACATCAACATTTAAAACCATTCGCCCCGCATCGCGGAGATATTTTGCACCAGGACGTATTGTCAGAATCCTGTCGCTAATAGGGTCAGTCGGCGAGGATCCGATGTTACTATCGTATTGTTCCTTGATTTTGGTAGTGACATCTACTCGACCGTCAATCAACGAAAAAAGTGCATACATCTGTCCGACAATCTGTAGAAATACCAATAAAATTACCGACTGCCTAAAGATTGAGGTCAAAATATGCTTTTGTTTTGGCATTATCCTCTTACAAGCGTGACATCCCCCTTAAATCCGCACACACACGAGTGCTGGCAAAAGAAACCAGACGTTGCTCGAATCCGGTAGTGGCATGAGTGTATTCGTAGGGGAAAATATCTAAAGTCGCAATCCGAAGAATTGCAGCTTTAAACGATTTCCGGGGGTGCAGAAATCGAATAATGTCAGGCATTGGCTTGTCTCATTTGGTTCGGAGGCAGATCAGGAATAGGAATTAAAACAAGATTGGGTAATAAATTAAGGGAATAGCCGAAAAGAATGAAAATTGTACGATAGAAGTAAAATACTCCTTTACCAAAAATCCCAAACGAAAAGTAGACTAATCTTCACCGAACCAACCAATCATAGAATATTAGATTTAGAAGTTTAAAGTAGAGTTGTGCTTGGGTGTCAAATTTAATAAGGTCTATCCTGTTCCCCTTTGCTAGTATGCGAAGAGATGCCGGATTACCCAAATCCATGGATCAATCCACCTAGACGGTAACAATTGTGGCTTCAACAGTTTTAGTCGCTGGTTCATCTCCTCAAACATTTGCAGTGCAGATTCCTCGCTACTGGCATTGAAGTATCGTTCATGAGTAGGCTCGTCGGATTAAACCACCAATACATGGTCCCCCCCCTCAGGACCAACCATCCAGTCATCCTTTACAAAACTCTCAAACACAAAAAACAGTCATATCGACCTATAATGATTCAATGTTCGTGAAATCATTACAGAAGCATGGAATTCCTTCTCAAACCGATCTATTCCGGCTTCTCCGAGTCGACGCAAAAGCTCATGATCCTCCAGTAATGTGTTCAACGCTTTTGCAAGTGCCAATGCATTCTTGGGCGGAACGGTAAGTCCAGTTCTGCCATGCAGTGAAACATGGGGTACAGTTGAAGGCAACCACGTATTCACCACAGGCAAACCTGCCGCCATGGCTTCCAATTGAACAATTCCAAATCCCTCGCTTCGGGCAACCGAAGGTAGCGCAAACACATCTGCCGCCATATAGTATGGTCTTGTATCACTGACCTTCCCAAGCAGGTGCACCTTGCCTCTGATATCATCCTCAGAAGACCTCTCCTCAAGTTGTCTTCGCAATGGTCCATCGCCAACTATAAGCAGGGTGGCATCAAGTTGACGCATCGCCTCTAAAAGGTAGTGAAACCCCTTGTAATAGACCAGTCTCCCCACTGCAAGGACGATCGGGCCAGGATATTGACGTTGGATAGCTGCAGAAAGAACCTCCTGTTTCGCTGTCGGAATAGGAATATTTATTCCATAAGGAATTTGGACGCATTTATGACGGAAAGGCTTAAGAAATCTTGAAGCTTCGATCATTGCACCTGACGTTACGATAATAGAGGACGCCCGTCTAAGCCCTGCCAACAGAAAGGGCGTAAAAAGTAGTCCCAAGGCACGTTGCCTAATAATGTCACTATGATGAGCAAAAACCAGTTTTGATCTGGAGCCTGATGCCAAGAAAGCCAATAGTGCAAATGGATTAGGCCAGTGAAGATGTACGATATCTGCACAAGAACGACGAAGATGCCCAACCAATCCCCAGTGAACCGGGGAACCCGCAATATCAAAATTTGTTCCTAAACGAATGAGGCGAATTCCATCCTGAATTTCATTAACAGTATCAGGATGCGACTCGTTAAAGACAAGTCCAGCAACGTCCACACCTTGTTCGCTGAGACCGAGTAGTGTCTGTTCCATCAAACTCTCGATTCCACCTCGACTGGGCGGATAGAACTTTCCGAGATGCAAAATTTTTTGTTGTTTACTGAAAACTGTCATTCAAAGTCCTAACCAAAGTTTAGAGGCTATTTAACATTTCCCGATAAATCCCTGCAATCTTCATAGCTGTTTGATCCCAAGAAAATTTGCCAGCCTGCACTCGGCATCGCTCTTTGCGAAGTTGCCATTGATCAGGCAGACAATGGGCTTCATTCGAAAGATAGCAAATCCTCTCGACCCATTCATCCAATTCAGCCACTGCAGCGTACTCAGCAGCATCTCCACCAATTTCACGAAGGACGGGCAGGTCACTAGCCAAGACAGGGGTCCCAGAAGCC